>Ga0138256_10006916_pt1 | contig 11994 bp, 10 predicted proteins | sample KNB2016incub_MG_FD_105486 | JGI IMG/M metagenome (GOLD analysis project Ga0138256, IMG submission 105486) | Active sludge microbial communities from wastewater in Klosterneuburg, Austria - KNB2014incub_MG | ecosystem: Engineered > WWTP > Activated sludge > Unclassified | place: Austria... | reverse complement strand
TGGTGAAGCGAATACCTATTTTATCAGGAGTGTTGCTTTTCCGGATAAAGAATTGGTAGCGGGTAATAATACCAATGCAGCGACAGTAAAAATATCTACTGTTTCTACCGGAAACAAACATCGCAGGTGGGTAATAAAGCAGGAGCAAATTGATTAAAAGAAATAAAATACTTGCACCTGTAGTATGTGTTTCTAAAGAATTGATTAAGTAAATTAATTATTGATCTTAAATAATTACACAATGAAAAATATATATATTGGTATTTGTTTGACACTATTAGCAATGCAGCATATTACTGCACAAGATGTTCAAGTGAATGGAAAGACCTTTCAAACAGTAAAGAAAACTGTGTTGAATGCTGAAACAGAATTTTTCCAGTTAAAAGAGAAAGGAAAATCGGGACGATCAGCTAGTCAGAATTATATTAAAACTAAAGGTGCTTATTATGAGACAATTTTTACAGAAAATGAGTTAAAAAATTTTGTAAGTACCGGTGAGCTTTCTAATCTTGGAAAAATTGTAAAAAGACAATTTTCAAAAGGAAATAAAATAGCCTTCATTGATAAGGGTGATGTTGTTATTATCTTATGGATTAAGAATAATCAATTGAAATTCATTGAAATTAGCCAAATTGATATGGTAAGGCGACTTAAACCTACAGTCAAGGGAAGACTTGCAGGAAGCTCCGGAGACTCGAATCAACCGACTAATGATGATTATATAAGGTGTAGGGATGACTGCATGAATACACTTGATAACCCTAATGATCCTACAGATATAGGATGTATTGACGAGGGAGATGGTGCTTGTAATGAATGGCTTGGAGAATGCGTTTTCGCCTGTATGGACAAACATCCTGATAGAACAACTGGAACCGGATTACATTCTTATTCATTCCCGGTAAAAGGTTTAAGCATAAAAATAAATTTCTAAACCCTCTGCATACTCTGTACAAAAAGTTAACAGACGGTATAGCCGTTTCCAATTTTAACCTCAAATATTAAAACTATTAAAATTTGTCCTGGCAATATAGCTATTCTTCAGAAATAAAGGGCCTGACTATGAGGTAGTAACAGTTATCGTTGTAGAATAATTCCAATCATAAACTATAATTAAAGAATCATTTAAACCTTATATATGAAAAATAAATGTTTGTTTACACTATCAACAGTGTTTCTATTCTTTACTACTTTAAACAACCCTGTTTCCGCACAAGAAACACAAATTGATGGAAAATCCTATGAGACAATCAGGAAAGTAAATCTAAATGCAGATGCCGACTTCGTAAAATTGAAACAAAAAAGCACTGGTACAACAAACGAGGAGTCATTTATTAAAGTAAACAACGAGTACACTAAAACTAGTTTTACTGCAGCAGCGTTAAAGAATTTTTTCACTACCGGTAAACTTGCATCCCTCGGAACCGTAAAAAAATCAAAAATTGCCGGGAAGTCAATTATATATATTGATAAAGGTTCATCAATTGTGATAGTTAGTTATAGCAAAGAAGCCATTGGTTTTATCGATATACAAGATGAAAAAACAGTCTTGTCTGCAAGAAATAGTTTTGCGCAAGCCTATGACGATAATGATCCGGGAGGTTCTACCGGTGACCCATTTCTGGATTGTGGTGTGGACTGCCTTGGGATATATATTTCCTGTGGCAATTCAGCTTCCTGCAAAAGTGCTTATAGAGAATGTTACTTAGATTGTAAGAGAAAATACCCATCAAGAAATGGATCAGGAAATAATACATCTAATTATATCATACCATTAAATAAACTGGCAGTAAAGCTGTAATGTATGCTAGCTGGTCTGGCATTATATTGATCAAAAATAAATTTATTCCAGTATCCTCAACTTCGCATAATTCAGCATGATCTTCTTCTCACCGTTGTGTTCGAACTTAACGGTGGCAATAGGATTGTGCGCCGCCCCTTCCATTTTCATCACTTCACCAAAACCGAATTTTTGATGCTCTACTTTTTGCCCTTCTTTTAAATCAGATGTATCACTCGCTGTAAAATCAGCAGACGGCACATGTTCTTTTACTTTTGGCGGTATGCCTTTCGGTGGCAAATAGGAAGGTGCAGATTTAGCAACATCAGCTCCTGAATTATAATAGGTTCCTGATTGCTGGCTCACTTTACCCGATTCACCATCATCTGTATTCTTTCCCCGCATACGGTCAAAGGCAGAGCTCTTGCCCCATTTGCTTCCGCCCAATTGATTTTTTGATCCCCCTCCGGCAAAACTTCTGTCCATCGACTGCTCCGGTATTTCTTCAATAAAACGGCTGGGTTCATTTTGTACCAATTGGCCAAAGCGGTAGCGGGTATTGGCATAAGTGATCCAAAGTCGTTGCTTGGCTCTCGTTACCACCACATAAAATAATCTCCGTTCTTCCTCCAGTTCTTCTCGTGTATTAATAGCCATAGCATTGGGAAAAAGCATTTCCTCTAACCCGGCAGCAAATACGCAACTAAATTCCAATCCCTTTGCGGCATGTATGGTCATCAGTTTTACAGTATCTGCATCGGGATCTTTTTCATCTGCATCTGTGAGCAGTGTAATCTGTTGCAGGTAAGAGGCAAGGCTTTTATCTACCAGCTCTCCATCTTCGTTGTCGGGACTTTCTGTCCATTCTTTAATAGAGTTGAGCAATTCCTGGATATTTTCATACCGCTGCACTCCTTCCGTACTTCTGTCGTTAAAAAGTTCTTTAACCAGGTTGGTTTGCTTTCCCACATGAAATGCTACTTCATAAGCATTCTGTTTGGTCAGCATACTGGCAAAACTTTTTATCATCGTTACAAATTCTTCCAATGCAGTAAAAGTGCCGGCCCTGAAACCAAACTCATTAGCTTTTTCCAGCACTTCCCACATGCTGATATTATTTGTATTGGCCGACAATACCAGTTTGTCAATCGTTGTTTTACCAACACCCCTTGCGGGATAATTGATAATACGTTTTAAAGCTTCTTCATCTCTCGGGTTTACAATAATGCGTAAATAGGCAACAAGATCTTTGATCTCCTTACGCTGGTAAAAACTGATGCCTCCATAAATTGTATACGCAATACCCATTCTGCGCAGTGCTTCTTCAAAGGCACGGCTTTGCGCATTGGTGCGATACAGAATCGCAAAATCTTTATTGCTGTAATGATTGCGAAGCTTTTGCTCCTGTATGCTGTCGGCAACAAATTTCCCTTCATCATTATCGGTCATTGTCCGCACCAGCTTTATCTTTTCTCCTTCGCCGTTTTCAGTAAAGAGAACTTTTTCTATCTGGCCTTTATTATTTTTAATCACTTCATTGGCTACATGAAGAATGCTTTTCGTACTGCGATAATTTTGTTCCAGTTTCACCAGCTTCACATCATCATAATCCCGCTGGAATTGTAAAATATTCTGAATCGTTGCACCACGGAAACTATAGATGCTTTGAGCATCATCACCTACCACACATACATTTTCATGCATAGCCCCAAGCAGCTTGATGATCTCATACTGCGCAGGATTAGTATCCTGGTACTCATCAATCAAAATGTATTTGAACTTGTGCTGGTATTTAGCCAAACTTTCCGGGACATTTTTCAGCAACTCATAGAATTTCAGCAACAGATCATCAAAATCCATTGCACCATTCTTAAAGCAACGCTTTACATAGGCATCATATATCTGCCCGATGGCCGGACGGTTGGCCCGCATGTCTTCCTGCTGGAGACCATAATCATTCCTGTATTCAGCCGGACCTACCAATGCATTTTTAGCAGATGAGATCCGGTTGTAAACAATATTGGGTTTGTAGTGCTTATCGTCAAGGTCTAATTCATTGATAACTGTTTTCACTACACTTTTTGCATCATCCGTATCATAAATAGTAAAGTTGCGGGGGTAGCCAATTTTTTCTGCTTCAAAGCGGAGTATCCTTGCAAATACTGAGTGAAAAGTACCGATATATAAATTTCTTGCTTCGCCATTGCCCAGCACTTTCTCTACCCTTTCCTTCATCTCTTTAGCGGCCTTATTGGTAAAGGTCAGGGCAAGAATATTAAAAGCATCCACCCCATTAGCCATCAGGTGAACAACTCTTGTAGTTAGTACTTTTGTTTTTCCGCTGCCCGCCCCGGCCACTATCATTATCGGACCGTCCATATGTAACACGGCTTCCTTCTGACGGTCATTTAACCCCTGCAAATAATCAATCATGGGTGCAAATTACGTTGAATGACCGAGAGGCTGATAGAAGGATTCGTTTGTTTAATAAGAATTTTACCGGATCGTAACTTTCTGGCTCATCACCGTATCTCTCCCCTCCGTAGGTTTATCATCTACCGGATTTGTACCTGTTGCAACAGCATATACCTGGTATTCACCTTTAGGGAGTTGACGAATTACTGCATTTACAGTTGAACTGCATTTGCATTTACACCCTTTTCCGAACCAATACTCGGTAATAGTAATAATATTATCTTTTTTTGCAATGGCCACTTTCACCTGTCTGCAACATAGATGTTCTTCAAACCGGTTATAAACAATTGAATCACCGTTTGATTTTATTCCCAACGCATCGCCTGATGGTAAGCCGGGATAATCGGTATACTCACCTGAAGCTGGAAATTTCGTATCCTTCCTGGTTGCTTTTTCTGCACAGCCGTTTACACTCCATGCTGAATGCGGCAACGTATCAGCAGAAATAATTGATTGAGTACTTCCAGTAGTGTTTTGTGGTGGTTGTTTGTTGTTGCATGCTATGATTACCAAAGCAACAAGCAAAACCATGACGTAAATTATTCGTTTCATAAAATAATAATTAATCTTTTGGGTTGAGGCCGCCCGGATTGAATGTAATAGCGATAAAATAACCGTTTCTGTACACGGTATTATAGTGCTTTGCCTCCAGGTCCTGGAAAGAAACGATATCACCCACCTTAAGGCCAGATATTTTTTTAACCCTGGCTCCGCTAATACCCGCCGTAATACAAACCGGATCGTTCCTTCCCAGAAATGTACTGATACCAAGCAGGATGTTTAATTGATTGCTATTATCATTTTCTCCTCCACCTAATGTAATGCCGGCACCAAAGCTTCCTCCCCATCGAAATCCTTTATCTCTTGGTGAATAAAAATGGAGATAGGCGGTAACAACCGGTAGAAAAATATCGGCAGATTCCCGTTCAATGGTATTTACACCATTAGTGGTTTTCACAAAATAATGCCACCTGTTTTCAGAATAGGAAACAAAGCTTACGCCATAAGTATTGCGGAAACGAATAGGAGCTTTCTTATAGATAGTAACGATCCTTTGGATAGTGTCGCTTTTTTCAATGTTTAGTAATTTCAAGGTTTCCGTATCAATGACCGGTGTAAGTTTTATTATGGCTGCAGTAGTATTTTTTTCAATGGCGAGAGGTATAGTGCGGACATAACTATCTTTCATTATCATCCGGTATAAGACAGTTATCCTGCTTACTGTTTCTGATAGGTTGTTTTTATCGGCGGTATAAGAATAAGTATTGGCTGTTGTCATCAATTTCTGAGAAGCTGTCATCAGTGAATCCACGGCTCTATTAGGAAAGGTCAATTCCTGTTGCGAGTTAGAAATTTTATCGTAAGCTTTTTTCAACAGGTCTTTTAATTTACCTGGTTCCTGGTTAGCCACCCATTCGGCAATCTGTAAAGAAGTGCTGTTTTCATTAATGTCAGGGAACAAATGAGTTGCTCTTGTTTGTGCAGTTTGCTTTACTTCTGTTGCAGTATGCTGAACGCTGTACCGTAATCCGGCCAGTTCCTTCCATAACGACTTACAGTCCTCTTCAAACAGTGCGGCTTTGGTCCAGCTGTTATAGGCATCTATAAACATGTTATAGTCACTGACAAATTTTTCCCCGGCTGCTTTGTCAATATTGGTTTCGCTTTTTTGAATCTCGCCGGTGCTTTGATATAATTTATCAGTATACTTTTTTAAGAAAGACAATCCGCTGGTGCCGCTTAAATCGCCACCCCAAAAAGGATTAACAATGGTTTCATTGCTTTCGGTTTTGATCTTATATTCAATGGTATCTCTGAAACTTCCGGGTAAGTTGTAAAGTTTTAAATTTACTTTATTAGATCTTGAAAGATTGATAACAGGAATATTAACGGTATCACCACTCTTTTTTATTTCATAATATTTAATGTCTTCCCCGGCTATATCATACCGGATAAAATATTGCTGTGCCTGTACAGACAGCCCTGCTGCCAGTAGCAGGGGCACTAGAAATATTTGTTTCATAAAGCAATTTTTATAGTTGTTAAGTTAGATTTCAGCAATATAAATCAGGCTGATTTATATCAGCATTACTTTGATTTTACTCATGAAATACACCCTGAATACGGGTGTATTTTGGCAATAGAAAACTGAGTAGTATGTATATTTTACAATTGTTCTCCAGCTCAGTAGAAGGACTTACATTGGTCTTACTCATCTTTGCTTTCCTTGTCTGGGTCATTTACCTCGTGGCAATTGCAAACGGGATTTTTCATGATAATACCACCAAGTTATGCTGGTTCCTGATTGTCCTTTTTCTGAATGTTATTGGGGTATTGCTGTTTCTTTTTTGGGGCAAAAAAGAAGTGGGGAGCAAGAAAAGCCAAAGCCCTTCTTAGAAGTTGCTTATATCCATTATAAAAAACAGTTTATATGAAACAACTGCATAGAATACTTATAACGCTAATAACGGGATCCTTTCTGTTGCTTTCATTTACCGGGAAAGAAAATCAACTTACTTCAGAAAAATTATTGGGATTTTCTTTCAATTACGAAAAAAGTGAAATAACCATTCATGTGGTAACAACCGGCTGTACAGTCAAAACAGATTTTGCTTTTAAAGTAAACAGCAATTCCATACTTGTATCCCGGAAAAAAAGGGATGTATGCAAAGCTGTACCGCAGGCAGCACATTTTACTTATACGATGAAGGAGCTTGGTATTGACCCTAATAAACTATACAATATAAAAAACAAATTCATCGCCAACCCCAACCTGGCAAATATCCCTTAAAACATTATTGGGGATGATAAACTGATTTCGCATTTTTCAGCACTTGCTGTTTATCCAGCGTCATAGGTTTGGTCTGCTGGTTCTGAAACATCGTCATCTGGTCTTTGTAATGCGGAGAATCCGGGTGCATGGAAGCCCCAAAAGTATTGACGGATTCAATGATAGGCAGACTGCCATCTTTCGGGTAACGGACAAAACAGATATAGGCATCACCGGAATTAACTTTTCTCATGCCGTCTTTATAGGGTGCTGTGTATGTAGCCGCCAGCACATCGGGCAGGCCCCAGGCCGGGCGGACATCGTCACCTCTCACTAATTTTTGTATGTCTCCAAGAACGAGGTCTGTTTTTCCAAAATGCTGCATCATATAATCATACACATACTGATAGGTTTCCACAGATTCTGATTTAGTCAGTTGGCGGGCAGGAGTTCCACCTAATTTTTTGGCCACATAATCATAAACCAATAAAAATATAGCAGCTCCCTTACTGGTTGTAATAGCTTTTCTGTCCCAGCCTTGAAAATTTGTTATAACATCTTTTAATACCGGATAGTCATTGACAGATAAGTTCAGCATACTATCAATACCGTAAGTATATTTTAATTCGTTGGGTAACTGCAGATCAAATTTTATTTTTTTGAATGTAGTGTAATCAACTTTATTGCTATTAATTAATTCTGTTACCCGCTGGCTGCGATTATTGTGATAGGTTTCATAACCATCTGTGATGTCAAATTTTTTCCTGTCAAGATTATTCCGTGTATCAGTCGCCAGAAACGGTGAATGGTTGGTATTAAATAAATAGCCGGAGGATGGGTTTATATACTGAGGTAGTTCGCTGATTGGTTTGAATTCCGTCCAAAGGGTTGCTGATGTATTTCCGGGTACCGTACTTTTCCAGTTATACTTTGTATCCGGATTACGCCTTGGCATTTTTCCATTACTGATATAAAATATTGTATCGTACCTGTCAGCATACATGATGTTGAACATGGGAAGACTTGTGATGCTGACCGCTTTATAAAATTCGGTAAAGTTCTTTGCCTTGTTCATTCTGTACCACTCTTCCAGTGCTTTGATGTCCATTGTGGCGGGCACCCGCAGCGCAAACACACCTTTATCCGTTTTTAATGTTGCCCCGTATTTACTCCAATATATTTTCTTTCCAATGGTGATGGGGATGCCTTTAACTTTCAGTTTTGCCTTATCCTGCTCGAGGTTCATCCATTGCCCGTCAAATTTGTATTGATTTTTATTAGCCGGATTCATTTCTAATTGAAACACATCTATCTTATCCTGGTAATTAACTGTATGTGCCCATCCTAAATTTTCATTCGTGCCATGAAAAATCAAACAGCCTCCGGGAAATAAACCGCCGAGCATATTCCAACCCTGTTCACTTTGCAGATGTGCTTCATAAAAAGCCACCGGCCCTTCCTGCGGCTGGTGTGCATTGATAGCAAGAAAAGATTCGCCGGTTGTAGTCTTTACTGAATTCATGGCAAAAGCATTGGAGCCTTGTGGGTTGAAACCGGGAATCGTTTCTACTTTACCACCGAGTATTTGTGGCAGTGCCTGGTCGATCCCGCAAAAAAGACCGATGGAAAAAACAACGGCTGTCATGTATTCCTTTTCATCAAAAGGAAATGCCTGCTTATATTTTATTGCTGAGGGATGTGCTTTTGCATAGGCGTTCAATCCTGCCACATATCCTTTTATTAAGGCTAGGAAATCGGGGCTAAGCGTATTCCATTGTTCGTCTACCGTCTTACGGATACGAAGCAAGTTGATGACATAATCACCTTCGGCTCCCTTTTTCCCTATTCCTGTTCCCAATTTTGCTTTACCCGAAAGTACTACCAGTTGCAATGTTTCAAAATCATCTTCGGCATGGGCCCAGGCAATACCATACGCAACTTCAGGATCAGTTTTTGCAAATACATGTGGAATTCCGAAGCTGTCACGGGCAATAGTAATGTTGGAGGGAGAGATTTGAGCGGAGGCAGTAAAATTGACGAGCAGTAAATACAACAAAAATTTTTTCATCCTGAAAATTAAGAAAAAGATGATAAGAACGTTCCGGTAATGGAACCTTAAAGCATGTTATGTTATCAAACTTCAACTCTTTGAAAGTTTGCTCTGGCTGTACTACTTTCTCTTGCTCATCATATACTTCTCATGTATAATTTTACTCATCGGCTTGTCATACACTTTACTTTCCACCCAGGAAATGACATCGAGGTAGGCAAAGGCACGGGTTTCGAAACGGCTTTTTTCGAGATGCTTGATAGTGTGCAGCAGCTTTTCAAATTCCGGTTTTAGTTGCCGTGGTGATAATGGGATCGTTTGCCTGAGAAATTTAAACATCGCTTCTTCCACCACGGTCAGGTTTTTCATTTTGGCCATAAAGCGATATACAGACTTGCTTAGTGATTCCATCAGCATATCATTACCCAGTTCGTAATGTGCCATCAGGTGCAGCACCCGGGCATAGCATTGCAGGTCGTACCTCAGGTTGGTTTTATCATTGATAATTTGCTGCAGGTAATCAATACTTTTATTGTAATCACCACTGCCAAAATAAAGCATGGCAAATTTATAATTCAATACCAGTACACGGTGAGTGTCTATGAAAAGGTGATAATTCTCTAATTTTTCTTCGATGCCTGGAATAAGTGTTAGGCCTTGCTTAAAAGTACCCAACATGAAATGCTGGTTGATACGGGCAGTGCTGATATAAATAAATGCCAGTACCCGGAAACTGTCGTGGTCTTTCACTCTTTCCAGTTGCGCTACTTTCTCAAACTTCCTTAATGTCTTTTCAAACTCCCGGTAATTGCGCAAATCAAAATGAGCATTCAATAAATTATGTATCCCTTTGATATAGTGTCCTGTTTCCACTCTTACCATCAGCGGCTGTTCACTGAACAGGTCAACCCATTTTTTGGTGTAGCGGTAGTACTGTAAGAAATCCTGCCGGATAAAAGCATACCAGGTATAACTCTGGTAAAGATAAAGTCGTTGGTAAAACCCTGTTTGTTCCCACACATCTTCAGGCAGGCTTTCTTTCATGAATTGTCTGATGTCCTTTTCATCTTCTAAATTTCTTGCATGGCCATGCTGTACAAACCAGCTATACATTTTCAGCGCCAGGTTGGAGAGCCTTGCTACTGTATCTATTTGACGGCTTACTTCGTTAGCTTCAGCAGAAAGTACTTCCGCTCTGTCCTGCATGCTGCGGGTAATGTGCAGGTTCTCGATTCTTTTTTCCAGGGCTAGAAATTGCGGCAGCACATTAAATTTTTGATTTGATTTGGCAATTTCTTTTGCCCGTTCAATAATGCGTAGACTTTGAATGAATAATCCCTTTTTGTAAAGAATATGAGCATAGTCAAACTGCTCATTCAGTTGCAGGTCGAGGCTATCAGTACTTTTCAACAAACGAAGACTGGCTAAAATCTGTTTATACAGATGCGTCTTCAGGTTGGCTAATTGGGGCTTGGTAACAGCAGGAAGCTTTTTCAACAAGACCTTTTCATCATACTCCTTCAACTTATCTACAGCATCAAAAAGGCGGACGATTTTCAGATCTTCTTTACCAGAACTGCGTTTTATATAAAGCTTAAAATGGCGTTTTTCAGCCTTTTCAAGCGACTTTATCAATTGAAATAATATATCTGTCGAGCGGTTGGGCATCATAAAGAGTTTTTGCTGAAATCCGCTGCCAGAAAGGGTTTTACAGATAGCCTGTCCGCTTAGGCATGCTGAAATGATGCCGTGTTTGTTTTGAAGGACAAGGTACTGCTCCCTACTTTCGTGTCAGAAGATTAATCAAAGGCAAGCAATCGTTAAAAGGGGCAAGCGGTCAGAGGTCAAAGTTAAAGCCAAAAATCTTCAAAAAGCTGATAATTGGCAACGAGAGTCAGCAACCGAATTTATTCTTTAAGATTTTCATATGGCAAGCAATCGTTAGAGGTCAGTCCGTTTCTACGGAAGGACCTTTTTTGTTTTAAGCCCTGCTAATGTAACAATTAATTAATCCGTACAAAGTATCCCTCCCTCTTTTTTTAATTTTTTCTATCCCATCCTGCATTTGCTTGAATAATGACAATCCGGAGTTCAGGCAAGCCAAGGACTGATTGTTTATCTTCACAGTTCAACACATTCTATGGCTATCCGCATTTTTATTACTGGTGGCACTTTTGACAAAGAGTACAATGAGCTAACTGGTGAGCTTTATTTTAAAGACACTCATATGAGTGAGCTTCTCGAAAAGGGGCGTTGTAAAATACCTGTTGAAATACGTACACTGATGATGGTGGACAGTTTACAAATGACAGACGGCGACCGGTCACTGATTGCTCACCAATGCCGCAGCTGTGAGGAAACACAAATCGTAGTGACACATGGTACAGATACCATGAGTGAAACGGCCAAAGTGCTTGCTGATAAAGTAAACAACAAGACCATTGTTCTTACCGGGGCGATGATTCCGATTAAATTCGGCAGTTCGGATGGCCTTTTTAATTTGGGCAGTGCCCTGGCTTTTGCACAATCATTGCCACCCGGTGTGTATGTAGCGATGAATGGCCGCTTCTTTAACTGGGATAATGTGCGGAAGAATAAAGAGACCGGAGTATTTGAAGAAGTGAAATGAGTTAGCCACGAATAGGAAAAAATACAAACTTCAGACCTGCCTGTAGGCAGACAGGATACACATATTTACAGGGATTTTATTCTTACTGTATTTTAATCTGTGACTCAAAAATTATCGGCTGAAGGAATATTGATTTCGCTGAAAGAAAGTTGTTTCTCCATCAAACTTCACCAGCTTTGTCATTGTGAATTCCTTATTAGCTATCAGCAGCACATGATGAAAGGTAGCCGTCTTACTATCGTTGCCGTCTTTTCCCATTTCTTCCAATACAATTTTTAACGACCCGTCAG
>Ga0138256_10006914_pt1 | contig 11995 bp, 12 predicted proteins | sample KNB2016incub_MG_FD_105486 | JGI IMG/M metagenome (GOLD analysis project Ga0138256, IMG submission 105486) | Active sludge microbial communities from wastewater in Klosterneuburg, Austria - KNB2014incub_MG | ecosystem: Engineered > WWTP > Activated sludge > Unclassified | place: Austria... | reverse complement strand
GGGCGCGAGGTCCTCGCTGTAGAGCGATGAGGAACGGATGCCTTCCGGTAGTCCGTGCTCTTCCATTCGGATCAGCTCTTCGTCGCTGCTGCCACCATGTTCTTGCTGCCGATGTAGAGCGGACAACGCTGGTGGAGTTCCGTGGGTTTGAGGTCGAGGATGCGCCTGGTCCCGTCCGTCGCCGTGCCTCCGGCTTGCTCCACCAACATCGCCAAAGGATTCGCTTCGTAGAGCAAGCGGAGTTTCCCGTTCGGGGCCTTGGCCGTCCCGGGGTACATGTAGATGCCGCCCTTCAGGAGATTGCGGTGGAAGTCGGCGACGAGACTGCCGATGTAGCGTGCGCTCATCCGCTTCTTTTTGCAGTCGTCGATGTAGCTGCGCACGCCGTCGCTGAAGTCGAGGTAGTTGCCCTCGTTCACCGAATAGATGGTGCCTTCGGCGGGCGTGGTCATCTGCGGATGGCTCAAACAAAAGGTGCCGATGCTCGAGTCGAGGGTAAAACCGTTCACACCGTGACCGGTGCTGTACACCAGCATCGTACTGCTGCCATACACGATGTATCCGGCCGCGATCTGCTTGCTGCCGGGTTGCAGGAAATCCTCCAGCGTCGCTTTTGGTCCGGTGCTCACGCGAGGGTAAATGCTGAAGATCGTGCCGATGCTCACGTTCACGTCGATGTTGCTGCTGCCATCGAGCGGATCCATAGTCACCACGTACTTACCGCCGTTGTCGAAGTGAACGATGTCGTCATTCTCCTCACTGGCTACGGCGCAGACGGCTCCTTGTGTCCGCATCATGCGAATGAAAAGATCATTGGCATATACATCCAACTTCTGTTGTTGCTCGCCCTGCACGTTCTCGTTCCCTGCGGCGCCAAGGATATCCGCCAAGAGCCCGGCCTTGTTTGCCTCACGGCTCACGATCTTGGCCGCTAAGCGGAAGGCCGTGAGCAATTGGCTCAGATCACCCGTGGCACCGGGGAACTCGCCTTGGCGTTCAACAATGAATTCGGAAAGCGTCTTGATCTCGGACATGCGGTGATGGACTGATGAACCTGTGCGTCCGACAAAGATGCGGTGCTGCTTTCTTTGTACACGATGGAAGTAACGATCAGAAGGGCCGAAGAGCGCGACGTACCGGACATCCTCCGGTTGGTGCGGGAACTCGCCACCTTCGAGCGCGAGCCGGATGCGGTATCGGTGACCGAGGCCGAGATGGTCGACGCGGGGTTCGGGAAAAAGCCTGTCTGGTGGGGCTGGGTGGCGGAGGATGCTTCGGGCATCGTCGGCATCGCGATCTGCTACGAGCGCTACTCCACATGGAGGGGCCGAGTGGGCTATTTGGAAGACATTATTGTGACCGAAGCAGCGAGAGGGCAAGGGGTCGGTGAGCGTTTGTTCCGGGAATGCGCTGCGGATGCCGTGGAGCGCGGCTATCATCACCTCACTTGGCAGGTATTGGACTGGAATGAAGGCGCCATACGCTTTTATGATCGTCTGGGTGCGCAGATGGATGGTCAATGGGTGAATGGAAAGTTGGATCGCGATCAGCTCATGAAGATCTCCGGTCAATGAAAGTCTTCAAGTTCGGAGGTGCCAGTGTGAAGGATGCCGCTGGCGTACGCAATGTTGCCGAGGTGCTCAAGCATTTCGCGTTGGATGATCTGGTGATCGTGGTGAGTGCCATGGGCAAGACCACCAATGCGTTGGAGGAGATCGTGTGGGCGTTCAGTGATGGACGTGGAGTAGGAGAGAAGGTCGATGCGTTGGAACGGTCCCACGCGGCGATCCTGGCCGAAGTGGCTCCGGGCGATGAGGAAGCTACTCGGGCGTTGGGTGCGCACTTCGAAGCATTGCGCGCCATGCTACACCAACGGACGACGCATGTGGATCGCGATTACGACCGCATCGTATCGCAAGGAGAATTGTGGAGCACACTCATCGTCAGCGCGCATTTGCATCACGCAGGGATCCCCAACATGTGGATCGATGCACGTACGATCGTTCGCACCGACGCCAGCCACCGCAGCGCGCGGGTCGATTGGACCACGAGTGAGAAGCGTGCATCAACCTTGTTGAGCGAAGTCTCCGGGAACCCCAAGCGCATCGTCACCCAAGGCTTCATCGGGTTCTCTTCGGAAGGGGAGACCACCACATTGGGCCGCGAGGGCTCGGATTTCAGTGCGGCGATCTTCGCCTACTTGCTCGATGCGGAGAGCGTGACGATCTGGAAGGATGTGCCGGGCATGTTCAACGCGGATCCGAACCGGTTCCCGGATACGCGCTTACTCTCGCACATCAGCTACCGTGAAGCGATCGAGCTGAGCTATTTCGGCGCGAGCGTGATCCACCCGCGCACCTTGCAGCCGCTACAGAAGAAGAATATCCCGCTCTATGTGCGCTCGTTCGCGGAATTGAATGCGCCGGGCAGTACGATCGACGCACGCAGCGAGAACGACTCGCTGATCCCATCCTTCATCGTGAAGCCGAAGCAATTGCTCATCAGCATCACGCCACGTGATCTCGGCTTCATCGTGGAAGAGAACCTCAGTGGGATCTTCTCCTTGTTCGCATTGCGGAATGTGCGCATCGACCTGATGCAGAACAGCGCCGTGGCCTTTAGCGTGGCGGTGGACGATACGCCGTGTTCACGTCAGTTGATCGAGGAACTCGGAAGTGAATACGAGGTGCGGTACAACGACGGTTGCGAACTGCTCACCGTGCGGCACTACGATGAGGCAACGCTCGAACGGCTCACGAAAGGCAAGGAGATCCTGATCGAACAGCGCAGCCGGGTCACCGCGCGTTTCGTGTTGAAGTAGGTCACGATCGGCGCGATAGCTTCGCCCCATGCGCCCGTACTCCGTACTCCTGGCCATCCTGCTCATGGTGCCGACCGTCGCACAGAACCGTTCGCGGTCCAGGATCGTGTCCGACAGCCTGAAGGTGGTCATTGCCGACCTCCATGCGCAGATCGAACGGGCGGATTCCATGCATCATGTGAAAGATGGCATTGATCACCGAGCGCATCTGGCCGTATTGGTCAAGCCGAAGGAAGCGATGCGATTGGCGCGTGAGGCGGTAGCGATGGCGGATGGCGCGGGTCCGGTGGAGGACGCAATGGCGGCACGAGAGTTACTGGCGGCGCAGTTGTATCGTACTGGTGATCATCGGCATGCGTTCGAGGAAGCCAGCACTGTGATGCGAATGCGGAACGAGTTGATGAACGATAGAGCGCTGGAGAGCGCGCTTGTTCTTGAGCGAGCGGTGACACGTTCAAGGGCGGAGCAGGACAGCCTTCGTTCAACCATGCAACAACGCGTGGATGAAGCCATAGGACGCGAGGGCCATATGGAAGCTGCGGCCGAGCGCTGGATGTTCTTCGCACTCGGAGTCGCGTTGCTCGCCGTCGTGTTGATCGCGATCCTGCTGGTCTCTTCGGATCGAAGGACGAAGCTCTTCCGCCAGGAGATGGATGTGGTGCGTGCCGAAGTCGCGGAGCTGCGCAAACCGAAGAACACCTACCGACAACCGGAGGTGGTACCCTCGTCTCCTATCCCCTCGCCGAACGCGGCACCTCAACCCGCTTCGCTACGCCTACCGGCCGATGAAACGCTCCGGGTGATGTTCCTGCGCACCGCACCTGAACGTTTGCGCACTTTCCGTGAAGCGTATGCACGTGGCGGCGATCTCGAGAAAGCGGTGTGGGTGGTGCATACGTTGAAGCCTTTGCTCGTGGGTGTCGATGCGGATCATTTCACCGGTATCTGCGCGCGTTTGGTGGCGCCGGAAGCAGCCGGAACCGCCGCATGGGAAAGTGATGCGAATGCGCTCTGCGCGGACATCGATGCGCTCATCGCGCAGGGCTAGTCGCCGTCCAGGATCGCGATCACACGATCCGGATAGTCGCTGATGATCCCATCGACACCGAGGTGGATCATTGCGTTGATGTCCTTCGGGTCGTTCACCGTCCACACGATCACTTCCATCCCCAGCGCATGCAATGCCTTCACGGCTTGTACATCGATCCGATCGGCGCGTGGGCTGTAGATCTCCGGCTGGTAGGAAAGGGATGCGAGGTTCGCCTTCCAGTCCTTGGCATTGTCCACAAGCAAGGCTGTCCGGATGTACTCGCGTTCCTTGTGAACCACTTCGAGAATGGCGGGGTCGAAGGATTGGATGATGCAGCGCTCCGCGATCCCGAGCGAATCAATGGTCTCCAATACGAGTATAGCGAAGATCGCAGGCGCGGGTTGGTAGGTTCCGTATAGCGCGGGATCGCTCTTGATCTCGATATTGAACCCCGGTGCGGGAACGCTGCTGAGCATGGCGTGTTCGTCCACCAACTCGATCAGTTCGCGCAGGGTCGGTTTGTGTGCGGTCTCTAGCTCTTGTCCGGGGAAAGCAGGATCGACCATCGATCCGCAATCAAAGGCCTGGATCTCCGGCACGCTCATGCGGAATAGGTTGAAGGAGCGCTCCTCTTCTGCGGTGAAGCGGGTACCGTCCGGTCGCTGGCAGATCGCATGGTTCATCCACGGCTCATGGGAGATCACCACTTGCCCATCACCGCTGATCACCACATCCATCTCCAAATAGTCCACACCGAGTTCGGTGGCCTTCAGGAAGGCGGGCATGCTGTTCTCGGGCAAGAGTCCGCGGCAACCGCGGTGGCCATGGACTTCGGGGCGTGGGTGGGGCATCGTGCAAGCAGGGATCAGGACGATGGCGAGGAGCGCCGTGCTGAGAGTGGATCGATCAAGCGCCATTCGGGAAAGCATCCAATATTTTTTGAGCCAGTATACGCGCCATGCCTTGGTGGCCTTCATGCGTCACACCCGCCACGTGCGGGGTCAATAACACGCGCGGATGACCGAAGAGCCGTTGCTGTGTGGCGGGTTCCTGCGTCGGGTCGATCCCGCTCAGGTCCTCGCGTTCGAATTCAAGTACGTCCAATCCGGCTGCGATCACACGGCCATGATCGATCGCGTCGAGCAGCGCTGCCGTATGTACCACAGCACCGCGTGAAGTGTTCAGGAACCACACCGGTTTGCCGAGACGAAGGAAGAAGTCGCGATCAACATAATGATGCGTCTCGCTGTTCAATGGAAGATGCAAACTGATCACGTCGCTGCTGCGTAGCACTTGCTCCAGCGAAGCCTCCTTGATCCCCGCCCGCTCGAAGCCGCTGCGGTATTTGTCGTAGGCGAGGATCCGCACACCGAAGCCGCGCAGCTTTTCCGCGAACGCGCTTCCCATCTGCCCGTAGCCGATGATGCCGACGGACTTGCCGCGCAGATCGGTCCCGCGATTCTCCTCCCGCAACCATAGTCCGGCGTGTACTTGGCCGTTCGCGCGCACAAGGGCTTTCATCAGGCCAAGGAGGAGCATCACACACGTTTCCCCCACCCCATCGCGGTTCCCTTCAGGAGAATTGAACACGCGGATCCCCTGCTTCCGGCAGAAGGCCACATCGATGTTCTCCAGACCCGATCCGGCTCGCGCGACGAAGCGAAGCGCACCCGCTTTGCCAAGCAGGTCGGCATCCAGTTTCCGGCTGCGCACAACAACACCCTGCACATCGCCAAGGACTTTACCCAGTTCCTGCTCGCTGGCCATGTACAAAGCTTCCACATCGTGTCCGGCCGCTACGAGTTTCTCGGCGAGGACCGGATGCACCTTTTCGAGAATGGCGATGCGCATACTCATTGGAAGAGGCCGTACATCAAGTGCCCCAGCGTGAAATAGGTGAGTAGTCCGAAAATGTCGTTGAGCGTGGTGACGAACGGCCCGGTGGCCAGCGCCGGATCCACTTTCAGTTTGTCCAGGGCCAGCGGAATGAGGGTGCCGAAGATCGCTGCGGTGAGGATCACCGTGAAGAGCGCAAGGCTCACGGTGTATGTGAGTGCTTGGGACTGGTGGAGCGCGAGATTCAATCCGAAGATCAACAGGCCGCAGACCAATGCCGTGACCACCGCGACGCGGATCTCCTTCCACAACCGTGAAAGAACGTTCACCCCTTCCAGCATGCCCGAGGCAAGGCCTTGTACCACGATCGCGCTGCTTTGGATCCCGACGTTCCCGGCGGTCGCTGCGATCAAGGGCATGAAGAAAGCCATCTTCGGATCGATCCTCAATTCATCCTCGAAACGCGCGATGATCTGCGAGGAAAGGATCCCCCCCGCTAGGCCGATCAACAACCAGGGGAGCCGCGCACGGATCTGAACGAGCGGGCTGTCCGTTGCGTCCACATCCTCGCTGATACCGCTGGCAAGCTGGTAGTCCTCCTCGGCCTCCTCGGTCATCACGTCCATCACGTCATCGAAGGTGATGCGACCGACCAGGCGGTTCTCCTTATCCACTACCGGAAGCACCACCACGTCATACTTCTTCATCAGCTTCACCACTTCCTCCACGTCGGTGTCCACATTCACCGAAACGACATTGGTATCGCAGATGTCCTTGATGACCGACCGTATGCTCTTCGCGCTGAAAAGCAGGTCTTGGAACCGGAGGATCCCGTGCAGCCGCTCTTCCTTGTCCACCACGTAGATGGTGTAGATGTGGTCCAGGTCCTGCGCTTGCTGGCGCATGTCGACGATCGCACGGCCCACGGAATCATCGGCGTGTACGCTGATGAGTTCCTTGGCCATCAACGCGCCGGCCGTCCCCTCCGGGTACGTGAGCAGTTCTTGGATATCCTCCCGTTGCTCCGCATCGTCGATCAGCGCGATCACCTCGCGTTGCTTGTCCTCCGGCATGTCCGCCATCAGGTCGGCGGCGTCATCGCTATCGATGTGCCCGACGTCCTCGGCGATCTCACGGCTGGTTAGCGAGGCCAGTAGGTCCTCACGCCGGTCCTCCTCCAGTTCCACCAGCACCTCAGCGGATTCCTCTTGGCCGAGCAGGCGGTACACGTACACAGCCTCCTCCAACGGGAGGCGGTCGATCAGACGTCCGATATCCGAAGCGTGCAGCTCGTTCAGCAGCGCTAGGACCGCGCTATCGCGCCCTTCGGCCACATCCGCGTAGATGCGTGCCAGTACCGGTTTCGTGAGCTCGAAGGACATGCGGGAGGGTGTGCATCCGACCCTTCTGAAAGGGCGGTCGAAGCTACGAAGCCAAGCGCGGCGAAGGCCTGTGGAAATGCGAGGACAGGTACCGGGGGAACGACGTCCAACGACACCCTAACGAGCCTCGGAAGCGGCGATGGTGAGCGCGATGAAATCGTCGACGCTCAATTGCTCGGCACGTTTTCCGGCGAATGCTTCCGGAACCCGGCCACTGAGTTCGGGAAGGCTCTTCAGGGCATTGTGCAGCGTCTTGCGTCGTTGGTTGAAGGCGGTCTTCACGACGCGGAAGAAAAGGATCTCGTCACACGCTAGTTGTTGCACGTTGTTGCGTTGCATGCGGATCACTGCGCTCCGGACTTTCGGCGGTGGAATGAAGGCGTCGGGTTCCACGATGAACAACATTTCCATGGTGAACCACGCTTGCGCGATCACACTGCTGATCCCATAGGTCTTGCTACCCGGCCCGGCGCACAACCGATCCGCGACCTCTTTCTGGAACATGCCCACGAGTTCCACGGCGCGGTCGCGATGCTCGATCACCTTGAAGACGATCTGCGTGCTGATGTTGTACGGGAAGTTGCCGATCACCGCGAAAGGCCCGGTGGTGATACGATCCGGATCCATCCGCAGGAAATCACCCTGCACCACTTTCAATCCCGGGTAGTGCGCGTTGAGGTAGGCGATCGAATCAGTGTCCACCTCAAAGCAGGTCAGGTCGAATTCCGTTCGCTTGATCAAGTGCTTCGTTAGTGCACCGGTCCCTGGCCCGACCTCGATCAGTTGCGTATACCCACCGTGGCGGGTCAAGCTCGCAGCGATCCGCTCCGCGATGCTTTCCTCCTTCAGGAAATGCTGGCCGAGGAACTTCTTCGCACGAACGTCGCTCATGTCGGATCCACCACTTGCAGCAAGGTGCGGAACGCGGTGAAGCGACCGCCGAAGCGGTCGTTGGCTTCGGCTTGGAGGCGATGCGCGTGTTCGTCGCGATAGCGCTCGTAGTGAGCCATATCCGGTGCGGTGTACTGGATGGCGTAGGTGATGCCCCCTTCGTCATTGGCCAGCACCTTCAGCATGCGGTGCTGTACGAACAAGGCGGTGGCCATTACGCGCGGAATATGCTCTTCCTGCATCCACGCCAACCACGCGTCGTGTGCATCGTGATCGATGTTCACCGTGACGTTGTACACGATCATGGCTGTGGGCTTGGAGGCCGCTGTTCCGGTGGTGCGTCGGGTGCATCACCGCGCAACTTGCGATACCGTTCGCGCGCTTCGGGAACGAAGATGCTCCCCGTTTGTTCGAAGAGAAGTTTCTCGTACCAGCCCTTCGCCTTTTCCGGATCCTTGATGTAGTCCTCGTACAAAAGACCGAGGTCGAGCAGGGCGTTGTCCACCAGGATGTCGTTCGGGTAGAGCTCCAGGACCTTTTCCAAATACCCCCCTGCCTCGGTGTATTGCCTTCTGGCCATGGCGATCCGGTATCGCTCGTAGAGGATGTCATCGCCCAAGCTGTGCATGGGGAACTCCTTGTCCAACGAATCCAGGGTCAACAACGAACGATCGTAGAGGTGCTGTACGCGGAACAACTCGGCGCGTGCGAAGTAGCTCAATGGAACAGCGTTGCTGTCGACACCAAGGTTGTCCGTGATGCGCAACGATAGTTCCATCGCGTCATTTGCGATGAGCTTGCTGGTGCTGGACTTCAGTACTTGCAGTTGCGCTTGTGCCCAAAGGAAATCACCCGAATAGAAAGAGACCTTGGCATTGCGAAGCCGCGCTTCGTGTCCCAACACATCGTACTTGAAATCGAGGTCCACTTGGCTATAAAGCAAGGACGCTTCCCAGATATCACCACCGAGTAGGTAAAGATCGCCGAGTTCGAGTTTCAATTCGCCCTTGGTCGTGTTCTCCAGCCCGGTGATCTCCATCGCTTCATTCAGCAGTGCGATCGCTTCGGGACGTTGCTCCATGTAGTATCCCTTCAAGTGCGCGCGCTCACGGAGCAGTTCGAGGGATTGCTTTCCCATGCCTAGTTCACCGATGGTGCTTGCCATGCGGTTGTCCAGATCAAGGAGATCGGCCAGGAGCGGTTCCGGTTCCGCCGCGAGTTCCAAGTACCGCGTGTGTACCGCACCGATCCGCGCCAATTGGTAATTGGCATCGTGGCGTCCTAGCCCGATCACATGGTCATAGCACTTGTACGCCGTTGCATGATCACCATTCGCATCCGCGATCCCGGCCAGTTCCATCAGTCGCGCACCACCCTCATCCATCCGCTTGTCCAAGGCCTTGCTTTGGATGAAGGCCGCATTGAGGTCCTTCTGCTGGATGTACATCCAGATCAGCAGTTCCTGGAAGATGGTGCGCGATGGATCGCGTTGGATACGCCGCAGGAGTTCGGTGCGCAGGATCTCCGTCCGGCCATCCTGTAGTTCGAAATCAAGATAGCGGGAAAGGCCGTTCTGGACGGATTGGATATACGCATCGTTGGTGCCGAGCAGGTCCAGGTACGAATTCACCATACCCGGGACATCGCCCTTCATGGCATGGATCCCCGAGATCTCGAAATGGAATGAGATGGCACCTTGCAGCGCGCGTTGTCCACGCTCGTAAGCCTGCAACGCCAAGTCGAATTCATTGTACTTCAGGAAGGCATTGGCGACAGTGCGGATGCTCCCTTGATCGGCGCTCATCATCTTCAGCGCACGGTCGAATTCCTTCTGCGCTTTCTCGTTCTCCCCCGATTTCTTCAGCACGGTTCCCAGATCGACCGGATAGCGCGGATCGTTGTTGTTCCGGCGCATCCGGTCCTTGGCAAGAGCACGTGCCGTCTCCAGATCACCAAGTTCCAGATGGCTCTTGAAGAGCTGCTCATAGTAGTAATCGTTCGGTTGTTGCTTGTAGAGCTTCTCGTAGTAGAGGATGGCCCGCTCGTAATCGCCTTGCTGGAAATATTGCGCGGCCAATTGTTCGTCGGTCCCGGGCTGCGCGAAACCGGCCATGGGAAGCACCAAGAGGAATAGGATGTACAGGAGCACCTTCTTCATGGCATCGTCGGTTGTTGCCCGAGAGCGAGCAAGGTGTTCACGGTGTCGCGGCGGTCCCAGGCCCGCTGCAGCTGGCGGTAATTGTCCATGATGACATGAACACCAACGATCACGGCGGTGTGATGTTGCTGTTCTGCTGCGATCGCGGTGGCTCCATCGTTGCGATCCATGGTGCCGTCGGCAAGCCTTTTTCGTAGGATGCGCAACCGGGCACTTGTCGTGATCAGTTCATCGAGGACGTGGACGTGATCACGACCCATGTTCGCCGATGCGCGTAGGCTGATGTATTGGGATCCGAGCGCCTGTGCAGCAACGGGGTTGAGTGTATCGGTGAACCGGTCCGTGAACAAGGGCTGTTGGAATGCGAACATCGAATCACTTCGGTCGTAGCGCTCCCGATCCAACTCGTTCAAGGTGAAGGTGGCCCCATCAGTGGCGAAGATCAGCTGGTCCACGGCGGTGAGTTGTGCGGGTTGTGCCGGCTCCGCACAACCGACCACCAGCACTCCAAGAACGAGTGCAGCCGATCGGACCGTGCGGTGGGCCTGGATCATTTGGTGATCATCGCGAAACCCGTGTAGGGTTGAAGTGCTTTCGGGATCCGGATCCCTTCCGGGGTTTGATTGTTCTCCAGCAGCGCGGCCACGATCCGTGCCAATGCCAACGCACTTCCATTCAAGGTGTGCGCGAGTCGTGGTTTCTTATCCTCACCACGATAGCGCAATTTCAACCGGTTGGTCTGGAAGGTCTCGAAGTTGCTGATGCTGCTCACCTCCAACCAGCGTTGTTGCGCCGCACTGAACACTTCCATGTCGTAGGTCATCGCGCTGGAGAAACCCATATCGCCGCCGCACAACAGCAGTTGTCGGTAGGGGAGTTCCAATGCGCGGAGCAGGACTTTCACATGTTCCACCATCTCCTCTAGGACGGCGTAGCTGTTCTCCGGCTTTTCCACCCGCACGATCTCCACCTTGTCGAACTGGTGTACGCGGTTCAACCCGCGCACATGCGCACCGTAGCTCCCTGCTTCGCGGCGGAAGCACGGGGTGTATCCCACGTTCTTGATCGGCAGTTTGTCGGCCTCCACGATCTCGTCGCGGTACAAATTCGTGATGGGCACTTCCGCTGTCGGGATCAGGTAGAGGTCATCCACCGTGGCGTGGTACATCTGGCCTTCTTTGTCAGGAAGCTGTCCCGTAGCGAAGGCGCTTTCAGCATTCACCAGATGCGGCGGAATGATCTCACGGTATCCGGCTTCGGTGGCTTTGTCCAGGAAGAAGGCGATCAACGCACGCTGAAGACGCGCTCCTTGCCCACTATACACAGGAAAGCCCGCGCCGGTCAGTTTCACACCGAGGTCCATGTGAAGGAAGCCGTACTCCTCACCCAGTTCCCAGTGCGGCTTGGCGTTCGGCCCGAGTTCCGGAATAGCACCTTCCTGCATCACCACGGTGTTCTCTTCCGGAGTGCGGCCTGTTGCCACTTTGTCACTGGGTGCATTCGGGATGGTGACCAAGTGGTCTTGCAGCGCACGCTCGGCCGCATCCAGCTTTTCCTTCAGCTCCGCGATACCATTCTTCAGCTGGGTGCTCTGCGTCTTGGCAGCCTCGGCCTCATCCTTCTTGCCAGCCTTCATCAGTTCACCCACCGATCGGCTCAGGGTGTTCAATTCGGACTGTCGCCCGTCCAACTCTTGTTGGGTTTGGCGACGGACGCTGTCCAGTTCGGTGGCGCGATCCAACAATCCTTTCGCGTCGATGTTCCGTTTGGCAAGGCGCTTCTCGGCCTCGGCTCGGTGTTCGCGCAGGAAATTCAACTCAAGCATGCACGTGTTCTTGTTCGGTTGTCAAAGGTAGCCGGACGGTAGCGGTACCGTC
>Ga0138256_10006913_pt1 | contig 11995 bp, 8 predicted proteins | sample KNB2016incub_MG_FD_105486 | JGI IMG/M metagenome (GOLD analysis project Ga0138256, IMG submission 105486) | Active sludge microbial communities from wastewater in Klosterneuburg, Austria - KNB2014incub_MG | ecosystem: Engineered > WWTP > Activated sludge > Unclassified | place: Austria... | reverse complement strand
GATCATTATTTTAGAATGGCTTCAGAAATGCGTATGACTAATTTTGATGAAGTAAAATTTTTCTGTGTGTCTGAGTCAACTGCTTTTTATCTTCAGAAATATATTACTTACCGCAAACGCAAAGTCTTTTATGGCAACAACAGCATCAACGATTTGACTGATGTATTGAAGAAGCATAAGAAAGAAAGATTTTTGCTTCCTTGCAGCGAAGTGATGAATCCCGACATCATAAATACTTTAAAAGAAGGCGACCTTAATTTTATAACTGCTGCCATTTACAGAACGGTAAGCAGCGACCTTTCTGATTTGAATATTGAATCATTTGATATGATTGTGTTCTTTAGTCCTTCCGGTGTACAGTCGCTGTTTAAGAATTTCCCTAAGTACAAACAAGGCAATACCAGAATTGCAACATTTGGTGTTTCTACTTCTCAAACAGCAAAAGATGCTAAGTTAAAAGTAGAAATAGAAGCTCCTGTTCCTCAGGCACCAAGTATGACAATGGCTATTGAGCAGTATCTTAAAAAAGCTAACAGATAAGATTTATTATTTAATCTCATTCAGTTTTTGCTGCGCTTGTGTGGCATAAAATCCTTTAGAAGAAATTATTTTCTGTAATAACTCTTTTGCTTTATCCTGTTCACCTTTTTGCAGCAGCAGTAATGCCCTGTGCCAAGCCGATTCCTGATTAAATGTATTATTTGATTGTGCATCTAATCGGTCAAGGAAGTGTAGTGCTTTATCATACTGTTGATTTTCGCTGTAGGACATTGCCGTATAGAACAGTGCATTTACATCGCTATGATTGTCTGAAAGTAGTAGTTGTAACTTGTTAATTGCAGATGGGTATTTTTTGTTTTTGTAATCCACCAATGCTTCAGTCAAAAAGTCCTGATATTTAACTTCGCGAGGCTGCATATTATTAAGCCTTTTGGATTTTTCCATTTCTTTTTTCGATTCATAACTTGCAGGAATGCCATTGTCATCTCTGGCGATGTTTTTTTCTCGTTTGTATTGATTGGAGTAGTCATACACTTTTAGGCCTTCAATATTTTTTGTTGTCGGTATCACAGCAGCAACAACATCACCATCTACAGCCACAGATTCCGAAACTATTGGAGCAGCAACACCTGCTGATGTATGTTCATTAACTGCATCTTTTTCCTGAACAGATTCTGTCGCAGCAAAGGCTTTATCTTCTGCACTTGATTTTGCCACCATTGCATTATGTTCTTTAACTATATTTTTTGATGCCTGTTGGATTCTTTCTTCTGCAGGCGGTGGTGGTGGAGGTTGAATGGAAGACTCCTCTATTGCGGCATCACTATTGGTTGAAGGTGTTTGTGTGTTTATTTTCTGTTGTACAGCAGGTTTGTTAATTTGTTCAGCTGTATTTTCATGTTTATAAGAATAGTTAGAAATAATCCAGCCTGTTGCAATTAAAATTGCAACAGATGCTGCGGCATAGTACCATCGGTTTATAGATGATGTCTGTTTTGAAGTAGCGTAATATTTATCGGACACCTGCTTGCTGGTTTCGTCAAGTGGTTGCATTGTGGTTAACATGGCAAGGCCTTCGGCTGCATCGGAACATAGCTCGCAGTCTGTCAGGTGTTTTTCAACTATATGCTTTTCGGCATTTGTCATTTTTCCCTGCACATACTTTGTCAGGCGTTCTTTATCAACGCAGTCAGAGGTTTTAAATATTTCAATTTTACGACTTGACATGATTATTTTTCTCCATATAAATTCTGAGATTTCTTTTTCCATTCTGAATAAAACTCTTCACCTGTTTGAAATCAAAACCGGTAAGGTCTGTTATTTCATTATAACATTTTTCTTTCAGGAAAAATAATTCAATACATATTCTTTGTTCTTCATTCAATGTTTTTATTGCTTCTTCAAGCATCAGTAGTTCCGTTTCTTTTTCATGTGCATGATCAGTATTTTCAGGTTCAAATTCTGTTGATGAAGCAATTTCATCCAGGCTGTAATTGTCTGCTCTGTTTTTTGCAGCCTGTCTGCTGCGCAACTGCATCAGACAAAAGTTTTGGGCAACACGGTGTATCCAGTACGAAAATTTCTGCACGTCATGTTTTAACAAATCGGCATACAGTTTTTCAAATATCTGTAATACGGCATCTTTACTGTCGTCTGAATCTTTAAGGTATTTCATACAAACCCCAAACACCAGGTGCGAATAGCGGTTAAACAATACACCTACTGCCTGTTTGTCGCTATGTTTACGATAGTGTTGAATGAGCTCTTCATCACTAAGTGCATTTTTATCCTTACTCCGGATGAGCCACATAAATAGTTTTTACTTTCTGATATATGAAAGATGCGGTGAAGTAAAACATTCCACAAGCCATTTTAAAAAATAATTGAAAAAGTTTAAAGTACTACTTCCAGAATGGCATAAATAGGAATGTCTTTTCCTGCTTTTAGCTCCACATGATCGTTTGTTACTGCCCAAACGGTTGTTTCTACAGCACAGGTGCCTTCAGTGGTTTCAAACACAATTCGCACTTTTTGCTTGTAATCGTTTCCTAATGCCATTGCACCATCGAGTAAAATTTTTCGTCTTACACGATCAATTTCATTTGATAGCACTTCGTGCTGAACAAAATGGTAGTCAGATAAATCTTCTTTAGCAATGATGGTGAGTTCCATATTGAGTGATTTTTGATGTATCAGCGTTTTAGCGGCATATAAAAGTAGGCATTTATTCTAATATGTTCAATAAATTTTCAAAACGGCCATTTTTCCTGATTTTCCGGCCAACCAGACCTGTTTTTGTGAAGGTGTTGCACTGATGGTATAAAATGGTAAAATTTGATTTTCAATGTTTTTAATGTCTTTAATGTGATGCCGACTGTCAATTAAATACGTGCCGTTATGCCCGGTTACAATGATGTAGTTGTCTTTTTTTGTTTTTATTGTTTTAGCGCATGATACAAAAGCACCTTCCGGAAGTTTTATAGGTTGCCATGTTTTGCCACCATTGTTTGTCTGATACAAGGTTGGAGTAGTGTCTGATTGCAGATAGTTGCCTCCGCCAATTAAACCATTTGTCTTGTTTTCAAAATACATGGTGAAAATTCCTGTCATGGTACTGCCACTAAGCATAGGGGTGTTTTGTGGAAGGAATGATGCACCATCATTATCAGAGGTAAAAAGTCTTGAGGTGCTGCCACCGGTTGCAAAAATCAGTGTGTTTTGTTGCCAAAACAAGTTGGTATTGCTTGCGGCAAAACATCCTTCACCATTTTCTGCCGGCACAGTTACTTTAACCTCTTGCCATTTGTTGCCGCCATCGGTTGTTTTAATAATCATAAAATGCCCGTCAATGGGGTCGCTTATGGCAATGCCATGCAAAGAATCTTTAAAGGTCATGCTGTCAAAAAAAATTCCCTTGCTGAAATTGCTGTAAACACGTTGCCACTTGTTGCCATAGTTGTTGGTTCGGAAAAGATATGCCGGTGAGTCAATGCTCAATAACAATACCGTTGAATCATTTAATGCAGCCATTGACCGGAACTCAGGATATTTTCCATCAACGGCTATGGAGTCTATATACCAGTTGTTGCCACCATCTTTTGTGAAACCCCAAACACCTCTGTTTGCTGCAAACCACACTACACTGTCATTTATTGCCTGCATTGTGCGAATGCTTACCTGAACGGGTAATTGAATCGTTTTTAATTCTACCTGTTGTGCCTGCATTGATAGTGTAAAACATAAGCACCACAGTATGTGAAATATTTTTTGCATATTGTTTCAAATATAGTTGTTTTTGAATAGCCTGAATATTTTTACCACTCTTTAACTTTTTTGACTCACAGCTAATAACTTAAAAAAATAAAAATGCTGTTGCCAAACAAAGCAATTGCAAGACCGGCTATATTGCAGGCATCAGATTGTTTGTAATATAATCATGGCTGAGAACTTTAACCGTACCATAGCACACATGGACCTCGACTGTTTTTTTGTGTCGGTTTCGCGGCTGCTGCATCCGGAGTTGAACAACAAACCCGTTATTGTGGGTGGTGGTGAGCGTGGCGTAGTGGCAGCATGCAGTTACGAAACACGAAAATTTGGTGTGCACTCTGCCATGCCCATTAAGCAGGCAAAGCGCCTGTGTCCGGAAGCTATTATTGTTCGGGGCGACTATGATGCCTACAGCAAGCATTCTGATATGGTGAATGAAATTATTTGCGAAAGTGTGCCCTTGTATGAGCGCAGCAGTATTGACGAGTTTTATATGGACCTTACCGGCATGGATCGGTTCTTTGGCTGCTACAAACATGCTACAGAGCTTAGGCAACGCATCATGCGCGAAACAGGGCTGCCTATTTCTTTTGGTATGAGTGCCAACAAAACCGTAAGTAAAATTGCTACCGATGAAGCAAAGCCCAACAATCAGATGCAGGTGAACTGTGGCGAAGAGAAATTTTTTTTAGCTCCGCTGTCGGTACGAAAAATTCCTATGGTGGGCGAAAAGACCTACACACTGCTGCGCAGCATGGGTGTAGAGAAAGTAAAAACCGTACAGGAAATGCCTGTAGAACTGATGGAGCGTGTGCTGGGCGAAAACGGAACTACCATCTGGAAAAAGGCCAACGGCATTGACACCACACCCGTTGAGCCATATCATGAGCAGAAGAGCATGAGCACAGAAGAAACTTTTGAGCAGGACACTATTGACGTGCAGCGTCTGCAACACATCCTCATTGCCATGACGGAGAAACTATGCTTCCGCCTGCGCAGCGAGCATAAGGTCACCTCCTGCGTTGCTGTGAAAATACGCTACAGCAATTTCGACACACATACCATGCAATGCCGTATTCCCTACACCGGCTGCGACCACATCATCATCAAACATGTTAAAGATTTGTTCGGCAAACTGTTTAACCGCAGACTGCTCATTCGTCTGGTGGGCGTAAAGTTCAGCCACCTGGTGGGGGGCGGACATCAAATCAATCTGTTTGAAGACAGCGAAGAAATCATCAACCTCTATCAGGCTATGGACAACCTGCGCCTGCGCTTTGGCGAAGACAAAATTCAACGTGCCGCTGCTATGAATTTTTCGCTGCGCGGATTTAATCCGTTTAATGGATTGAGTAAAACACCGGAAAGCAAATAAAATCCGGAAGCGTGTTAAATAGTAAGAAGGGTGAATTAATTAGCTCAAATGTAAACATTCTGTTTACACGCATTTATCTTTTTTAAAAATAGCTTACCGAATAAAAAGATTATATTACAACCGTACAAATGATTGTAATGTAAGCATTGTTTTTGCTGTAATCAAACCCATCGTCTGTTTTTAAATAAATGTTGTTATCTCACCATGCACCTTTGTTGCCACACCTGCTTTTCTTTTAAGTACGGCATTTTCGACCCGGAAGTGCTGCTGCAAACAGCTGCACAAAAAGGCTTAGGCTCCTTGGCTATTACTGACATCAACAATACATCAGGCGTTGCTGATTTTTTTCGTATGGCTTCGCACTATAACATTCATCCTGTTGCCGGCATTGATTTCAGAAATGGCATGAATCAAGTATTTACCGGTATTGCCCGAAACAACGAAGGCTTTCATGAGTTGAACCGCTTTTTAACGCATCATTTAAACTCCGGTGAGCCTTTTCCGCAGCGTGCTCCTGCTTTTGAAAATGTGTTTGTAGTTTACTCCTGCTCACAATGGTCAACTGCTGACGAAAGCAATCAGCTCCTCAGTCATGAATTTATTGGAATACGACCGGAAGATTTGCTGCGGTTTGATTTTTCGTCAAAACAAAAAAACCTACATCAGTCAGTGGCTTTTGCTCCTGCTACATTTCGCCACAAAACAGACTTTAACACACACCGGCTGCTGCGGGCTATTGCCAACAATACCTTGCTGAGTAAGTTGCCTCAGACAGAACAGGCACCACAGCAGGAGGTAATGTATTCGGCTGACGAGATGCAACATATTTACAGGCACTACCCTCAGTTGCTTGCCAGGGCATCACAGCTTTTGGAACAATGTTATATTGATTTTGAATTTGGAAAAAACAAAAACAAAAAATATTTTTTGGGCAGTGCCAAACGTGATCATCACAAACTGATGAGCCTTTGTTATGAGGGTTTAAGTTATCGCTACCCAAATACTGACGACACCATTATTGACCGTTTTGAAAAAGAGATTCAGATGATTGGCGAGCTGGGTTATTCGTCCTACTTTCTCATCAATCACGACATTGTGCGCTATGCACAAAGCAAAAACTATTTTTATGTAGGTCGTGGCAGTGGTGCCAACAGCATGGTAGCCTACCTGCTGCGCATTACCGATGTTGACCCCATAGACCTCGACTTGTACTTCGAGCGCTTTATCAATCCGCAGCGCACCAGCCCTCCCGACTTCGACATTGATTTCAGCTGGAACGAACGCGATGATGTGATTGACTACATCTTTAACCGCAGCACTTTTGGCAGAGAGCATGTTGCCTTGCTGGCTACCTACAGCACCTTTCAGCGCGATGCAGCCATACGCGAGCTGGGAAAAGTTTTTGGGTTGCCCAAGGCAGAGATAGATTCTTTTTTTGAGCATGGCAATGAAAAAAAAGACCCTATCAGCCGTTTGGTTTTGCAGTATGCACAGCGCATCATAGACCTGCCTGCACACCTGAGCATTCATGCAGGAGGTATTCTCATCTCAGAAAAACCAATGACATATTACACTGCTTTAGACAATCCGCCCAAAGGATTTCCGCTTACACAGTTCAGCATGCTCGAAGCTGAAGATCTAGGCCTTTATAAATTTGATATCCTGTCGCAGCGTGGACTGGGAAAAGTAAAAGATGCTGTAATCATCATAGAGCAAAACCAAAAAATCAAAGTGGATATACACAACATCAAACGGTTTAAGGAAGATGAGGCTGTGAGACATAATCTTGAACAGGCAAACCTGATGGGATGTTTTTATGTGGAAAGCCCTGCCATGCGTATGTTGCTAAAGAAGCTAAAAGCAAAAACATATCTCGACTTAGTGGCCGCCAGTTCGATCATTCGTCCCGGGGTGGCACAAAGCGGCATGATGCGCGAATACATTATGCGGTTTCATGACATAAGCCGCAGAACCTACATACATCCGATGATGGAGGAGTTGATGCGCGAAACTTTTGGTGTGATGGTTTATCAGGAAGATGTGATTAAGGTAGCACATTATTTTGCAGGACTTACACTTACTGAGGCCGACATGCTGCGCAGAGGTATGAGTGGCAAATACCGTGGCCGTGCAGAGTTTGAGAAAGTGAAAGATGCTTTTTTTAAAGGCTGCGCACAAAAGGGACATGCGCCCGGCACTACTGCTGAGGTGTGGCGGCAGATTGAATCGTTTGCCGGATATGCCTTCAGCAAGGGGCACTCTGCCTCTTATGCCGTAGAGAGCTATCAGTGTATGTTTTTAAAGACGTATTTTCCACTTGAGTATATGGTGGCATGTATCAACAACGGTGGAGGGTTTTACGCAGCTGAGTTTTATGTGCATGAGGCCCGCCTGAACGGAGGCATTATTCTGGCACCCGATGTAAACCACAGTGCTTATGAAACCACCATCAGCGGAAAAAATATTTATCTCGGATTTCATTTGGTGGGTGAGCTGGAAACAAAAACCGTTGAAAATATTTTGAAGGCAAGAACACAGGAAGGCTCTTTTACTTCGCTGGCAGGTTTTATGCAACGGGTAGAAATTTCATTGGAGCAGTTGCGGCTGCTCATACGCATAAATGCTTTACGTTTTACGGGCAGAACCAAGCAGCAATTGCTATGGGACATTCACGAAATTATTGGTCATGAAAAAAAAACCTGTACGGCAAGGCAATTATTTGAAGCCGAACAACAGCACTTTACACTACCCGAACTTCATAGCAGCCAAACAGACGACACCTGGGATGAAATAGAAATGCTGGGCTTTCCGTTATGCTCGCCATTTGAGTTGCTCACGGCAGAGCCGCTCCTATGCAATGAAATAAATTTTGTTGCACTGGCTTCGGAGTTGCCGCAGCATTGTGGCAGAACCGTTGCTATTGCAGGTTATTTTGTGACACGCAAACCCACACGCACCAAGCATGGACAGCCCATGGCGTTTGGTACTTTTTTAGACCACAACGGACAGTGGATTGACACCACACACTTTCCTAACGTAGTGAAGCAATATCCTTTTCGCGGAAAGGGTTGCTACCGCATCACCGGAAAGGTGGTGCAGGAGTTTGGTTTTTACAGCATAGATGTCACCTCCCTGAGTTTGTTGCCCTACAAAATAAGGTTTGCCGATGCTGTCGGCAATTGACCCCTAGAGTTCCCATCTTTGTGTGGACAAAAAAGATAAGCCCCTGTAGATTAATTTTAACGCATGAAAAGAGAAAGAACAACTTACAGCCGGGAGCTTAGAATCAAAGCTGTAGAACTAAGTGGAATTCCAAACCTCTTCTGAATTGATATGTAGGCTTAGATTTACAGTGATAAAATAAAACCTTTGTTACCGAACCAAATTTATTTTGTTACTGACAGGCAGTAGTTTAACAGCGTTTTTTTGCACATTACGATGGTTTTGGAAATGTGCAGTATGCTGAAAAACAGAGATATATACCATGCCTTAGGTTTGTTAAAAACCTTTATATTTGCCGCTCTTAAAAAAATACCGAAAAAATCAATTATTCATGCAAAGTAAAGGCGCAATTAAATTTTTAGCCATTCTGGTATCCATCATCTGTCTGTTTCAGTTGTCGTTTACCATAGTAACAAACCGTATTGAAAGCAAGGCACATGAGGCAACTAATGGCAACCCCGAAGCATACAAAGCCTATATTGACTCTATCAGTCAGTTAACAGCTTATAATCTTGGCTTTAAAAAATACACCTATCAGGAATGTAAGGAACGTGAAATCAACCTGGGTCTTGACCTAAAAGGAGGTATGAACGTAACGATGGAAGTGAGCGTTACTGACCTGATTCGCAACATGGCCAACAACCCTAACGATCCAATGCTGGTAAAAGCTTTAGATGATGCACATCAGGCTCAGCGAACCAGTCAGAAAGGTTTGGTGCAACTGTTTGGTGAAGCTTTTGAGCGTAACAATCCGGGAGCCAAACTTGCTGCACTATACAGCACTATGGATTTGCAGAACAGAGTAAACTTCAACTCTACAAATGCCGAAGTAGTTAAAGTTATACAATCAGAAGCTGATGCTGCCATCAGTCGCACCTACAATATTCTTCGCACACGTATTGATAAATTCGGTGTAACACAACCCAACATTCAGCAATTGGGTGGCGGTCGTATATTGATTGAACTACCAGGAGTAAAAGAGCCTGATCGTGTGCGTAAACTGCTACAAGGAACTGCACAGCTTGAGTTTTGGGAAACCTATGATAATGCAGAAATATTTCCACAGTTAGAAGCAGTAAATAAGAAACTTGCTGCACTTGAAACACCTGTACCAACAGATTCTACTGCAAAATCAGATACAACTGTTGCTGCTACCGGTGATTCTTTAACTGCCGCTGCAGATACCGGTGCAATGAAAAAACCTGCACTACTCAGCAAATTAGAGAGCGATACAGCTGCTGCAAAAGACACTTCTTCCAGTGCACAGTTTGCAAAATTCTCTAAAGAGAACCCATTGTTTGCACTGCTTACTCCGGCAATTTTTACCAATGCACAAAACCAAAGCGAATACCGCAAAGGTCCGGTAGTAGGTTATGCTGCTATTAAAGACACCGGTAAGCTGCGTGAAATTCTGGAACGCCCCGAAATAAAAAATATTCTTCCACGCGATTTGCGTTTGTTATGGACAGCCAAGCCACCTACAAAAGAATCTAAGTTTTTAGAGTTAGTTGCCATTAAAGTAAAAAGCCGCGATGGCAAAGCACCAATGGACGGCTCTGTAATTACAGATGCCCGACAGGATTTTGGACAGTTTAACAGCTCACCGGAAATTTCTATGTCAATGAATCCTGAAGGTGCTAAGACCTGGAAAAGACTTACAGGCGAAAACGTTGGAAAGAGTATTGCTATTGTTCTTGATAATTATGTTTATTCTTTCCCGAATGTACAGGGAGAAATTGCAGGTGGTCGTTCTTCCATCACCGGAAACTTCGAAATCTCAGAAGCACAGGATTTGGCTAACATTCTAAAGGCAGGTAAACTTCCTGCTCCGGCACGAATTGTTGAAGAAGCCATTGTGGGTCCATCACTTGGTGAAGAGGCTATCCAAAACAGTTGGATGTCTTTTGCCGGTGCATTTGTAGTGATTCTGTTGTTTATGGGATTCTATTATATGCGTGCAGGTTGGGTAGCCAACATTGCATTGTTTGCCAACATTTTCTTTATCATGGGAGTGCTTGCATCGTTAGGTGCTGTTCTTACACTTCCGGGTATTGCGGGTATCGTCCTCACCATAGGTCTTTCTGTGGATGCCAACATTCTTATTTTTGAGCGTGTACGCGAAGAGTTAAAAGCAGGTAAAGGAATAAGGCTTGCTGTTTCTGATGGTTTTAAACATGCCATGCCTTCCATCCTTGACTCAAACATCACATTGCTCATTTTGGGTATAGTACTTTATATATTCGGTTCTGGACCGGTGCAAGGATTTGCTACTACATTGGTAATAGGTGTACTCACATCATTATTTTCTGCGGTGTTGCTTTCAAGACTCATTTTTGAAGGGATGCTCGATAAAAACAAGCCTATTTCTTTCGGTAATGAGTTCTCTAATAATATTTACAAAAACATTCACTTCAACTTTGTTGACAACAGAAAGAAATATTATATCCTATCCTCAATTGTCATCATTGCAGGTATCGTTTCTTTCGCAATAAAAGGATTGAATTACGGTGTTGATTTTGAAGGTGGACGCACCTACACCATTCAGATGGATAAAAGTCTTTCTACAGAAGACATCAGAATGGCATTGGAGCCTCAGTTGGTTGAAGCACCTGAAGTAAAATCAGTAGGTACTACAGATCGTTTTAAAATTACAACAGCCTATCTTATTCACGATACAGCATCCAATGTGGAGAATGTTATCGTTGACAAACTTTATAAAGGGTTGACACCACTTTATGGAACAGCACCTGATTTTGAAACTTTCAAAACAAAAAATATTATTTCATCTCAAAAAGTAGGACCAACTATTGCAGATGATATAAAGCAAAGCGCAGTTTGGGCTGTTTTGATTTCATGTGCCCTGATGTTCGTTTACATCTTTATCCGATTCAAAAAATGGCAATATGGACTTGGTGCTGTGGTTGCATTGTTCCATGATGTGTTAATTGTATTGTCATTCTTTACATTGCTCTCAGGTATTATTCCTGTAGCACTTGAAATAGATCAGCACTTTATTGCAGCTATCCTGACGGTAATGGGTTACACAATGACAGAGTCTGTAGTTGTATTTGACCGTATCCGCGAATATCTCGGACATCATCATACTGCCGATGATAAGCAAATTATTAACGAAGCATTGAATGCCACCTTAAGTCGAACCATCAACACTACATTAACTGTTTTCTTTGTATTGATTGTAATCTTTATTTTCGGTGGAGAAGTAATACGCAGCTTCATTTTTGCACTTCTCATCGGACGTATCATCGGAACTTATTCTTCACTCTGTATTTCAACACCAATTGTAATTGACCTTGGTGGAAATGCACATGAAGGGGTAGCGAAAAAATAATTTCTTAGAATAATTTAACTGGAAATGGCTGTCTAGAAAGGACAGCCATTTTTATTTCTTTTTAGGAATAATGATCGTTTCAATTAGAATGTATCTTGTTATTAAAATACGCGATTGTTTTTCTTGTGGGAATAAAAATACCGGTAGTTTAACAGTGTCATTTTTTTTAGTTAACCATTCTACACTTTTCCGGTCTCGGAATATTGCTTTTTTACCAAGTCTGCCTCAATAAAATAGAAAGCAAGTACACTTATGCAAAATACTACTAAAAAGACGCT
>Ga0138256_10006912_pt1 | contig 11996 bp, 5 predicted proteins | sample KNB2016incub_MG_FD_105486 | JGI IMG/M metagenome (GOLD analysis project Ga0138256, IMG submission 105486) | Active sludge microbial communities from wastewater in Klosterneuburg, Austria - KNB2014incub_MG | ecosystem: Engineered > WWTP > Activated sludge > Unclassified | place: Austria... | reverse complement strand
TGAATGCCGGGGGAAATTCCGCTAATGTCTCCGCTCCATAAAGCCCATGTTCCGGAAGAAAGCTCTATCATATTATTTCCGAAGGCAGACCTTGCAGAGTCAATAAAACTATACTGATTCGACAATTGAAAAGTAATGGGAACAGAAGACCAGGTTTCCAATGAACTTCTATGAATTATTTTCAGGTAGTATGGCCTTCCGATTGAAACAGATGAAAAATTCACGACACAGTTTCCATTGGTTTTCAATATAGCCTTTCGGCTTTCATTCTCATTCATACTAAAAGGTTCTACCAATGTGACTTCAATAGTATCACAGTCATCAGGAAAAACTGAATTCCCGGTTTGATACAATGCAGCCGTCATACTGCTTCCATTAAAATATCCCTGTAGAAAAAGATGCAGCTCTATAACCGAAAGGCAAGTGTTCTCATCAGACAGGTCATTACAATTATCGTCTACCCCATTGCAAAGTTCGAAAGCATTTGGATGAATTAAAGAATCAGAATCATTACAATCACCTGCCGCCTCAACATACCCGATGATTTGTTCACACGCCATTACAATTAAAGAACTGTCACCATATCCATCCATATCTGCATCCCGGTACCAGGGTATGGGGTTTTGAATAGAGATTTCAAGCGTGCTATCCATGAGGGACGAACAGCCGAAAGAAGAAATACCAACTGCACTATAGTTGCCTTCAAGGATTTGGTTTCCGAAACTCAGCGGGTATCCGGTTCCGGAAATTGAAGCAACACTAGGAGGATCATTGTTCAGAAACAAGTGATAGGTAACACCCGATTGTGATCCGGCTAATTCCACTGGCACACCATTTCCCGAAACGTTGCAATAAGTCCCACCGCCTGATAAAGTATAAGGTAAAGGATAATCTTCAACTTGCATTACGATGCTGTTCGATGCAACGTTATTCATATCAGGACAAGTTACGGAAGAGATCAGCATGCACACAATTTGATCCCCATCATTCAATGAATCGGAGGAATATGTGGGTGAATCGAATCCTGCATTCGAGCCGTTCACTTTCCACTGATAAGAAGGGTTTATGCCTCCATTGATTGCCGATGCGGAAAATACTACGTTGGCCCCGTTGCAAATAATGGTATCCGGTGTTGCAGATATTTGAACAGAAGGGCTCACTGTTGCATTTGCTATTCCCACCGAAATACTATGCACTGAAAGACAATTTGCATTGTCTCTGACATCAACAGAATATGAACCGGGACTCAATCCGCTTATGGAAGATGCAGTGGAATTATTCAGATGCCATCTGTATGAATATGGACCACCAGCTCCCCCGCTGACAGATAAAATACTTGCAACACCATTACTCGACCATGAACAGCTTGCAGGAACAGAATTACTGACTAGTGAAAAGACAGAATTGCTAATCACAGGATTTGATGAAAGTGTCCATGCACAACCATAGGTATCGGTAGCTGTTATAGTGTACGTTCCTGCAGGCAGATTATTAATGGTGACATTTCCTGCTCCCTGGCCATTCATTGTTCCGGATACCGGGCCCGTCCAGGACAAAGAAAAAAGTGCTTGCCCAGCAAAAATCCGAACCGTAATCGAGCCGCCTGAAGATCCGATGCAAGTATTGACCTGACTAACATAAGAGAGATATGTTCTTTGATAGGTGTAAAAGGCATTGGATGAACAGTTATTGACAGTCACTCCAACCGAATATGCCGCTCCATGAACAGTAGTATAAGTCGAAGCTGTCGAGCCATCATGCCATTTATAACTTGCACCTGCGGGGTTTGCTTTCAAAACAACTGTACATCCCGAATAACTTTGCGCTGTAATACTTGCAACAGGATAAGCATTGATGGATACAGGGATTACATTCGATAAATTTGCTGAACAGGAACCAATACTACTGGTAATTTTACAGGAAATATTTTTTGTACCTGTTGATGCCGGGTCAGGCGCATATGAATTTCCTGTCGCTCCACTTATTGTTGATGCTCCATTGTACCATTGATAGGTATTCGTTCCGGAAGAGGCTGAACTTGCTTTTAAATAAACCGGATTCCCCTGGCAAACTGAAGTAGAAGTAAGAGCAACAATTTTTCCTGAGTTCACAATACTTACCCTCACAGGCGGAGAAACGTAAGGAGCACAGGCTGCGGAGTAGGTAAGTTCTAAATGTGCATCATACTCACCCACAGCTAAAGTGCAGGAGCCCAATGCGGCATTAAGGTCAATGGAACTTTGTGTTGCTCCGTTATAAGGAGGCCATGCTATGGAACTTGTGCTTCCGCATCGTATGGTTGAACTTCCTGCATCGGTAAGATAAAATTTATACGTACTTCCCCTCTCTGTTGGTCCCTGATAGCTGAATTGGAGGGTTCCGTTTTGTCCGGTATTGACACATAGAGGACTGTTAGAAGTAAACAGTACCGCGTTTTGCAGATGATTTACCATTTGACTGGAGGTAAACCATAAAGCAGCACCGGGAGCAATTGCATTTCCCTTATTTACATCACCGACCGTTGTTGGATGATAGTTTTGTGCATCATCATACCAGTCATTGTACCATGTTTTTTCGGCAGTAAAAATATTATTGTTTAAGCTTTTGCTAAACCATGAACTTAAATAGTTCGTCCCAAAACCCCAGTAGATGGATTCAGAACTCATTATCGGAAGGACATTGGTTTTGTTATTCGTGCTGCTTTGACAAAAATCCAGGAAGCGTGTATTGTAATATCCATCAAAATTCTGCCCGGCATTGGTTCGGCTATACATTTTAGTAGCATCGTTAGAGTAGTAATGAAGATTGATTCTGTCAACTCTACGTTTACCATTATATGATCCGTCAATCCAATCGGCTATAGTCTGATGTAAATAGATTGTATTTTGATTAAGGTAACCGAGATATGCCTCTACAAACAATTGATGTCCTGTATGCGTACTGTTATATGTATCTCTGATGAGATCCATATCGTTTATCATCGTTTGAAAACGCTGATACTTTTGGTCTTGAGTGGCATTTTCTCCGGTACAATCATCGGTGGTCGTATTCCAGAATTCATATTCAGTAACCATCACATCGAACTTATATGCGCAACTTTCATTGAACTCCGCCAGCCTCATGTTGAGTTTGATGGTTTCCGAGAGAAAGAAAAGTGAGTCTCCGGGTTCATAAATATTCTCTACAAATCCCAACTGGTTAATAAATCCCGGAACATTGTTCAGGTCATAGTACTCGGGAGATGCGAAAGAGATTGGAGCAGTTCCGACCTGATCAACAACATTATTAAACATGCTGGCGCAAGAACTGGCAACGCCAATGTATTCAATGCAATACTGCGTTTTTGCTTTTTGAAGAAAACTGCAGAGGTATGTTTCAAAAGCAGGATTACCTAAAACACGGTGTAAATCATATAAGATTAAATATGTAATGTGATTATCCATTGCATACTGCAACAATTCATTTTCTTTTGAAGGGACATTTAAAATGGATCGATTCTGATCAGCTATTGTGCTGCCGGACGTATTGTAGGTGGTTCTGAAAAAATTATCTACGTACATTCCTCTGCCCGCATGAGTGAATTGTGCGACAGAAGAATCAGACATCAAACAGATGACCATAACTACATAAAAACATTTTTTCAATGCTGACATTCCTTAAACATAGGTTCAATTGAATCCTCCTATAGAGGAAAAACAAACAGATCAGATCTGAATTTAAACGTTTAAAAAATTAAATGAAGAGTGAACCTAAGAAGAATCAGGATCGTTTTAAAGATAGTGAAAAAATTAAGACTGCAGAATAAATACCCCCCTTCCTCTATAAAGAGTATTTCATGCTGTTCCTCAGGGTTAATAATCTTAAAAATGTACCAAGAGTAAATCGGCTATTCATCTAAAAAAATTAAACTTTGGAGGTTTAATGGGCGCCATCACAAATTCGCATTGAAATAATCCACCTGGAGTCAGTCCAAAATTAATTTGCAATTTCCTCCGTCACTCAAAAATCAGATACAAACCAAACATGATTAGCAGGATGGCCACCGATGTAAGTCCATATAAAACTACATGAAACAGTTCGGGTACAGGATTAGTGAGGGTGAGAACACAACTAATAAAACCCAGTACCGACCCTATTCCTGTTACAATAAAACCGTTTGATTGCTTCCGTTTGATTTTTTGTTTAACAAACTCTTTAAGATACGCTGCAATAGTCTCATCACCGAACCCTTGAGACTTAAGTTTTTGTTCAATGGAATCGGCTTCCAAATTTTCAAGGATCCATTTTCGAACTACAGAAGAAGAAATAAAATGATTTTCGGTCATCACAAAATTCTTGAAACATAATAATCATACCTGCAGATACAAACTGCAACTCCATTTGAAGACAAAATAATGAAAAATCAGCATTAAATTATTATGATAATTCAACACCTTCCAAAAACTTAATTAAAAAGAATATCCCTCGCCCCTATAGCGATTTAATTGCTTTTTTCAGATGTGCATATACCTGTGACATTTCATCATTAAAATCGGTGTATTTTGATTTGGTCTCATCCCACTTACTCTCCACCTTATCCAAAATCTTTTCTGATTCAATCTGTATTTCTCTCATTGAATTTTTAAAGCCATCCGATATTTTGAGTTTTTTTAATTCAAATTTTAACTGCAGGATTTCAAGCTTCAACTTTAACCTATCCCCTTCATTCCGGAAATCACTCAGGAGTTCATTAAATGCCGGCTTCTCTCTAATCCCCTCTTCAATTTTATCAATCGAATGGAGAATCGCTTTCTTCTGCTTTTCAAAATAATCCTTGGCGTCGGCTTTGCCCAATGAAAGCTGCAACTGCAAATCTTCCAATGCAGCCATGACCTTGTTCAGGCTTTCCGTTCCTTTGGAATCTTTATCCGTAAAGAATTTTTTCCACTCTTCAATCTTTGCTTTGAATTCCTTCTTGGTCTCTTCAAACTTATCGCTCGCCTCAGCTTTTCCCAGGGAAAACTGAAGTGCCATTTCTTCAAGCTCGAGCTGCGTGTTCTTTATTGCATTACCAAATCTGAATTTTAAATCGCCCGGCTTAGGGGAATCTTGTGTTTTCATGACGAAGAATTTTACATTTTAGGTAAAGATACTATTCATTGTCCAAAAACGGAATGAGATCCGTCATACCAAAATAATCACAGGTGAATATTGATGCAATTTAAACTCTTAGGAATTAATCAAATTCGTTTTAAAAGCTTCACGCCATTTTCTGAATATAATATGATCCATTTCGAAGGCGACTCTTCCAGCTTAGTGGTTAATTCTTTAAATTCATTTTTCGAAAGAGGATAAGTATTGGCTCCTTCTACATAAAAAATGTATTCCGCATCCTTAATCAGCGGAAACATGTATGCCTTATCCCTCCAGGCTATATGCGGCTGTATATTACTCTGAGCCGAAATAACTGCCCTATCAGGAATCAGGGAAATGGCTTTATGTATTTCAGCAAGGGGCAAGTCACTTTTCCAGTGGGCAGCCTGATAAAGCCTGACTTTCACCTTTGGAACTCTGGCGGAAGTCCTGTCCATCAATCGTATTGTGCTCAGCAAAGCCATCAGCAGAAGTAAGATCGAAAAAAAACGTTTTGTTTTCCGGGTTTTCAAACTCCCTACCCAATCAAAAGCACCCAATGCAATAATCGGCGCAAACTCAATCACGTACTGATCATTCACTCCCCACATTTGAATCCAGTCATGGAGAAATTTTTGAAGGAATACGGGAATCAACATAAAAATCCAAACCGGCCTTAAAACCAAAAACAAACCTCCCGAGAATAAAAAGAACAGCCAGCACTCTGACTTGGTATAGTCCCCCTGCATACTGGCAGAGTGATTGATGAATAGAGTTTTAAATATTTTTAAAGGATGAGTGATTAGCGTTCTAAAAGCATCCGCGTAATTCGAACCCAGAACTGAATAATTAAACTGAACATATGTTTTTTCATTATGAAGAGCTGGCATCACCCATCCAGTAATAATAAAAAAATACGCGATGGAAAAAGAAGCCATGATCAACAGGCTTTTGTAAACAGCTTTCTTTCTAAACAACCAGGCTGTCGCACAGCAAACAAAAAACATCCACAAGGCCATATTCTCTTTGCAAATCAAAATGGCAATCAGTATTAATGCTGCCTTAAGGATTTTCTCTCGTTGAATAAAAACAAAGAACCAGGGAATCATGGCTGCAGCCAATACATTGCTATGATAGTCGAAACTCAGAGCTGAAAAAAGAGAAAAGTGCAAATAAAAATACAGCATCCCCAGAAATCCAATATTTTCATTGTCATTTTTCTCTCTGAGCCAGGTATACACACCCCATCCTCCTGCAACCAGAAAAACGATTTGCACAATCAATAATGTCCATGATTTGAATATCCAGGACAACGGAGATATAAGCATTAGAAATAAATCGAAGTGATCCGCAATTAAATTGGAGCTGTTCTCTTTGAATGATGATGAATCGCTAAAGGAAAAATGTGCGTAGTCATAAATGGCATTGGTATACAATCCCAGATCAAGTGTGGCTGTCCGAAAAAAATAATGGTTGGGTAAAGAAACAAGGCAAAAAACAATTCCGAAAAATATACTAATGAGTACCGGTGTTTGAAATATGCTTGTGTGCCTGTCCGGTGCTTTCATCATTCAAACTTCGAAAGATATATCCTAAAAACAAAACGGTCCGGGTAAGCCGGACCGTTCTTTATAAATTTCCTTTAGTGAGATTTTATTATTCGGATTGTCTCCAGAGATTGCTGATCACTCTTTCGCATAATCCTGATAAAATACATGGCCGGGATGAGCCGTTCAACATCCAATTGTAAACGAATCGTTTCACCGGCAATCATATTTTGATAAACCGGAGCTAAAACTGTTCGACCCAATATGTCTATACAGGTAATAATCAGATTGTCATTTTTCGATGAAGCCAACTCAAGGGTCAGCTGTGATGAAACAGGATTGGGGTATGCATGAGATGTAACAAATCCACTGACCGGATCAACGATCCCAACGAATAAGCCATCCGGTTGCTGAAAACCCTGAGTTAGAATTGAAGATGCACCTGTCAAGGTTGTTACTGCCACTTCACCAACGGTATATGATAGACTGATACCCGGTGACTGCCCGAAGGCACCGCCGGAAGCTACAACATGCCGATAGGGTGCTTGTGAATTACCTTCAATGGCGGCCAATAAAAATATTCCAAAAATAATTTTTTTCATGACACTTTATTAAACCTGTTATTTCCTCTTTTCAAGTTCGGAAATCCTTTGAAGCAATTCATCAATAACTTTCTGTTGCTTTGAAATAATCTCTTGTTGTTCCTGGATAGCTTTAACTACAGGGACTACAAACTCTCCATAGCGCAATCCATAAAGGTCGCCATCATTCTGAGGAACATCAACACCGCTGAAGTCCACTTTTGTCTCCTTCACGACTGATTCAACTTCTTGAGCGATGAAACCGGAATGTCGTATCAGAGAGTTTGCTTGCTTGGCTTGCAACATTTCCGGACTTTCTTCTCTGCCGGGAACAACATTACCATCCTTGTCGCGCATAACCTCTCCGGAAGGGAATAAAACTGCATCAATAGCATTTACATCAAGTGTATAGGTAACGGGGCGAAGCTTCATGATGAAATCAAGCCCAAGTACATTCTCTTTTATATTTCTCTTGATCCGACCGTCCGATACATTACTCCAATCCTGAACACCTCCTATAGAGGCTATGGAAGCATTTCCGATCCGGATCTGATTGCTGGCAGTTACCCTTGAATTATAACCTATAGCCGTTGAGTTACTGTATCCTGCAGCACTTGCATCGGCGTTGTATCCAAGAAAAGTGCTGTTTGTGCCGTTAGCAAATCCTCCTCCCGCTGCATGACCAAGCGCTGTGTTTCCTCCGTTTAATGTGTTCAAAAGACTGTTGGCTCCGATCGCTGTACTGAAAGACGCTGTTGTTGCAGTCTGCAAAGCACGGAAACCTAAAATAGTATTGTTGCTTCCAGACATACTGAATGATGCCGCTTCTGCACCAACGGCCGTATTGGATGAGCCACTATTATTCAGGAAGAGCGTTTGATTTCCTATCGCCACGTTACTACTGCCTGTTGCGTTAGTATACATTGCCAGAAATCCGCCGGCAAAATTCGAAACGCCCTGCGTATTGGAGAACATCGCCTGTGATCCGATAGCTGTGTTGCTTGCACCGCTGCTGTTTGTGAACAGTGCATTTTTTCCAACAGCTGTGTTGTCTGCTCCGGTAGTGTTTGAACCACCTGCTGTCGATCCGATGAATGTATTGGAAATCGCTCCATTGCTTTCCTGATTTGTTAAGCCGGCATCAAGTCCAACGAAAACGTTATCAGGATTATCGGTATGAATAGTCATGAGTTCGGTTCCATTCACAGAACGAAGACGTACCAATGGATTTATATTGGTTTGATTAGTGGCGCCCTGAACAATCAACTGCGTCTCATCAGTACCTCCGGTAATATGCAGGCGAGCTTCAGGTAAAATGTTTCCTATACCAATATTTGTTCCATTATCATAAAGCAGGGAGTTTCCTCCGCTTGAAGAACCAATGAATTTGATGATGTAATTTGTATTTCCTGCGAGTCCTCCGCTTCCTGCCGGTCCGGTTAGGTTACCTTGTAGTGTCCACGTACTCACTCCTGTCTTCTTGTAATAATTTCCATTAGTAGTATTCAGGTACATATCATTGAGGACACCGGTTCCTCCGGCCGGTACAGTTGTTCCTGTTAGCCAAAGTGCACCTGCTGTTCCTGCAGGACCGGTTGGGCCAGTGGCACCTGTCGCACCTGCAGCGCCCGTTGCTCCGGCAGGACCTGTCGCTCCGGCAGGGCCCGTAATATTGCCTTGTAGCGTCCATGTGCTTGCGCCGGTTTTCTTGTAGTAATTACCGTTGCTTGTATTCAGATACAAATCATTTAATACGCCTGTTCCTCCTGCAGGGACTATTGTTCCTGTTAACCAGGTTGCGCCATTTACACCATTAGTTCCGGCAGATCCGGTCGGACCAATCGGACCTTGTGGACCGGTTGCCCCGGTTGCTCCGGTTGCTCCGGTCTGACCGGTAGGTCCGGCAGGACCCGTTGATCCGGCAGGGCCCGTTGCGCCTGTAGCGCCTGTAGAGCCCGTCGCTCCTGTTAATCCCGTTGGACCGGTAGGACCGGCAGGGCCTGTTGATCCGGTGGAACCTGTTGGACCCGCAGGGCCGGCTGGGCCCGTTGATCCGGTTGGACCTGCAGGTCCTGTTGCACCTGTAGGACCGGCTGGACCCGCTGGACCGGCTGGACCTGTTGATCCGGCAGGACCTGTTGATCCGGTAGCACCTGTAGCACCGGCTGGACCGGCTAGACTAGCCTGGAGAGTCCATGTGCTGGCTCCTGTTTTTTTATAGTAGTCACCATTATTGGAATTCAGATAAAGATCATTCAGTACACCTAGTCCGGATGAAGGCGCTCCTGATCCTGTTAACCATGTTGCACCTGCATCACCTGCAGGTCCCGGTGCACCGTTGAGATTAACTGACCAGGAATTAAATGTTCCCGAACCATTAATAACATTCACGCTGACAACCATTGCACCCGTACCCGGATTATATGAAGTCAGTGTACCTTCCATTCTGTTGGTTGCCGAATTAGAGATTAAAACATTTTGGCCGATCGAATAAGATAAGCCTGTCGCTACCGTAAAACTTTTTGATGCGACCGAGATAGACATGGAGGTAACTGAAGTAGTTGCATATTTGTCTCCTGGTAACCCTTGTGGGCCGACCGGTCCACTTAAATTTGCCTGCAGGGTCCATGTAGAAACTCCGGTTTTTTTGTAGTAATCACCCGTAGAAATATTGAGAAATAAATCATTCACAAGACCTGTTGCTCCGCTCGGTGCTGCAGCCCCTGTAAACCATGTGGCGCCATTCGTTCCGTTTGTTCCGTTTGTTCCGGATGGTCCCGCAGGTCCGTTGAGGTTTCCCTGCAGAGTCCATGTACTCACAGCAGTCTTTTTGTAATAATCCCCCGTACTTGTATTTAAATATAAATCATTCACAACACCTGTAACACCGGATGGAGCTGTGCCTCCGGTGAACCATGTTGCTCCATTGACACCGTTAATTCCATTCACTCCATTGGAACCATTGGCTCCTGCAGGGCCTTGTGCACCTTGCGCACCGGTGGAGCCGGCAGGGCCGGTAAAGCCTATCGGTCCGGTAGGGCCATCAGGACCCGTAGGTCCGGCAGGACCCGTGGCTCCCTGAGGGCCGGTTAAGCCAATCGGACCGGCAGAACCTGTTGCTCCAGTAGGACCGGTTGGACCGGTAGCCCCCTGAGGGCCGGAAAGCCCAATTGGACCCGTTGGACCAGTAGGGCCTGCTGGACCCGTTGCTCCTGTTGGACCACTTAAATTAGCCTGAAAAGTCCAGGTACTTGCACCTGTCTTCACATAGTAGTCGCCATTATTTATGTTCAGATATAGATCATTGACAGCGCCAAGAGCAATTGCCGGTGCTCCAACTCCAGTCAGCCACGTTGCTCCTGCACTTCCTGCTGGTCCCGGGGCTCCGTTAAGATTCACTTGCCAACTGCTGAAGGTTCCACTGCCTGTTACTGTAGTTACATTTATACTGATTGCGCCTGTGCTCGGATTGTAAGCAGTTAGCGTTCCTTCCATGAAAGCCGTTGATGAGTTTGAAATTAATACCGTCTGCCCGATGGAATAAGATAATCCCGGATCCACAGTAAAATTTTTAGCTCCGGTAGAAATGGTCAGAGAAGAAGTTGAAGCCGTTGCATACTTATCCCCTGCTAATCCGGCAGGACCCGCCGGTCCCGAAAGGTTTCCCTGTAATGTCCATGCGCTTCCTCCCGTTTTTTTGTAGTAGTCACCATTGCTATTATCCAAATAAAGATCGTTTACCACTCCGGTTGCTGCACCTGGTGCCCCTGCGCCAATATACCAAGCAGATCCATTTACACCTTGCGGGCCCGGAGTATTGCTGTTCTCGCTCCATATAGCATAAGGAACACTGATCAGTTCAGAAGCTCCAAGATCTACATAGCTGGCCCCACCCGCAGGATCAACTTCTACTTTTAAAAACTTTGCACCGCTTGCCCAGGTAATCCCGCCGAAAGAACCTGAGAGTGGCGTACCCGAACCGATAGGCAACGTAAATAATCCAAACACATTAGTTGTAACAGAATGTGTTTCGGTGTACTCCGATGCACCCGCTGAAGATCCGGTCAATACGCTAAAGCGGACAGATATACTTTGGCTTGCAACAATATTTCCTGCTGCATCACGTGCAATTGCCTGATAGTTGAATCGCTGTGGAATTTGCGACCATGCACTTATCATGCAAATAAGAAATGTAAGAAGGATGAAAGAAACTTTTTTCATGATTATAGGGTTGTTAAGAATTGGCTGAGAACAGGGAACACCTTTGTTTGTAATCTTGATGATGAACTTTTGTATTGGCAGGAAGCATAAATAACATTCTGCAGAATGATTCAATTTTTAATTTCGAGGACCCGGGATCTTTTAAACTAAAAGTTAATCGACTGATGAAAATACACTCTTACAAATTTACTAAAATCGCTTGGTAAAAAAAACGAAATGAAGATATCGCTTTTACCCTGACAATTGCAGCATTCCAAGAGACAAATCGTAGATAATAAGCAATAATATAGATGCCAAAAAAGTGCTGGCATGTTCTAAATGTTGAAGAGTTTAATGGTAGACCTGTTTAAATTTTAAGATATTCTTTAACCAAGACATCAAAAGTCTTGAATTCGGTATCCCGCGAAAGCAAGCACATCCTATGGAGTGTCTCGGTCAAATCCTGCTCCTTTTTAGCCACTCCCTTTAAGGCTTAAAACGTTTCAATATCGCCCCGCCGTCTTTTTTAGCTCACCAATTCTGCAAGCATTTACCG
>Ga0138256_10006910_pt1 | contig 11997 bp, 7 predicted proteins | sample KNB2016incub_MG_FD_105486 | JGI IMG/M metagenome (GOLD analysis project Ga0138256, IMG submission 105486) | Active sludge microbial communities from wastewater in Klosterneuburg, Austria - KNB2014incub_MG | ecosystem: Engineered > WWTP > Activated sludge > Unclassified | place: Austria... | reverse complement strand
TTAGGAATTCCTATTAGAAAAACATTTGAGCCATTTAAAGAAAGTAATGGGCTAAACTGTAAATTGGTTATTGATGGGTTTGTCGATTGCCTGACAACATCCTGTATTCTAAGTAACAAATTGTCGAAATTGGAAATCGTTATAGGCGTATCTGGTAATCTTGGTATTCCTAACCCTTTCTTTTCTTCGTCTTTTTCCTCGTCTAAGCCAACAATAATGCATCCACCTTCTGTATTGTAAAATGAACTGACATCGTAAATAAATTCTACTTTGGCTTTTTCGTCAAATTGCAGTTCTCTTTTATAGTCAAGAATCTTTGATTCCGGAACTTTGTTTTCAATCAGCGACTGAACGTCCTCAGCAGTATATTCAGTTATTTTTTTTCTTCGAAATATCATCTGATTTATTTATTGATTTTCTTTATCGTCCCTCTCCTTCACAAATAACCCCGAAGTGAATCTTTCATTCTATTCAAATAAACCCGATCCCAGTAGGTTGCACCATAAAATATCAGCCCTGTTCAATCATTTTTATTTCATCTTCTGTTAAGCCATAGGTTTTATAAACAAAATCATCAAGTTTATTTTCAAGCGAAGATGTTTCATTAATTATATCCGCTTTAAATAAAATTATTTGTTTGACAATTTCAGCCATTTCTTTTAAATAGGTATTGGCTTTTGGTATCGGAAGTTTCTTGAACTCTTCTAACCTTATTTTAGGAAATAAATCATCAAATTCATTTTTTTCAATTCTAAATAGCCAAATAAGCAATTTAGAAGAAAGTACTCCTAAAATTGCTTCAACATTTATAGAATCATTTAACGGCTTTGCGATGTAAAGGCTTCTGTCTAATATAAAGTCCTCGTCAATAATTGTAGTTACGAACCTATTTCCTAATATTTCTCGAAAAAGAATTCGTTTACCAGTAAAAAATTTAGGGTCTCTTGGTGCTGCAAGCCAAGAGCCATAGCTAATAAAATGCTTGTTATCCCATTTGTAGTTAAATGTGCTGACATGCTTACCACGAAGTTCAGGTTTAAAAGTTTTATCTTTTTTAACCGACGAATGATAGGCTTTACTTGATATTATATCTTCGCTTTGACCTCTGTATTTATCATAAGGATTAATACCTCTAGTTATCTCGAAATCATCCTCAAGTATTTTGCTTTTCGACCTTACTTTTTTAATGATACTTCTAATCATTGGATTTACCTCAAGGTCAAATACGAAGCCGTCATTTTCTAAAAAGACATCTTGGGTTATCAAATGACGTGGAGAAGGTTCTTTATCATCGTAAGTCCAAATATTTATTTCTCCATTTTTATTAAGTTTACTTGCTATGAATATTAAGGTATCAACTTGGGCTTCTTCAAATGCTTTTGAAATATTCGGATTTATGCTATCAAATTTTAAATTATCTAAAACATATTTTCTTGTCTTTTGCATTTTAAGATTCTTTAACCAGGAATTTGGAGTAATTAATGAAACATACCCGTTGCTAACTAAAAGGTTTGTAGATAATTCAATAAAAAATGGATATAAATCGAGTTGATATTCGGCTGTAGAAAATGTCTGGATATAGAATTTATGGAATTCTCTAAATGAAGAACCAGTTAAATACGGAGGATTGCCAATAACCATATCAAATCCAATATAATCCCCATCACTGTTCAGCACTTCCGGAAACTCAAACCGCCATTCAAAAGCATTTTCGTAAATCTTATTATTTTTTATTTCTCCAATTTCTGCTTCCAGTTTTGTTATTTCATTACTTAATTGCTCAATTTTCTTTTTAGTATCCTTATTCTTTTTGTTTCCTTCGTCAAATAATTCTTTGGTCTGGCTAATCTTAAATAAATCGCCCCTTAGCTTGGAGAGTTTTTTATATTTTGGGTCATTGGGGCTTATGTAACTTCTAAAATCTTTTTTAATGGAATCAATCAATTCTTCCATTTCTCTTTTTTGCTCCTTGCTTTCAGCATCACGATAAGTTTGTACTGCCACTTTATAACTATCAATACTCCATTTACTGTTTCGTAATGCATTCTTTATGTCAACATCCAAAGCAAAGCGGCTAATAAGGCTGTTACCGCATTTAATATTTATATCAATATTGGGCAAGGTCTCTAACTCTGTGTAATTACTTGCCGGGGTATAGTATGCATTTTTCAGCAATTCAATCCACAAACGAAGGCGGCAAATTTTTACCGAATTAGGGTTAATATCTACACCAAACAAACAGCTTTCAATTATGGTTTCCTTTTCATGAAAAAGTGTTTCCTGAATGCGTTGGCTTTCTTTGTTCTGAGGATTGTAATCAAACAACTTACCATCTTCATCTGTAATAATCAATTCATCATTCACCACTTCCACATGATAATCCCTTAATGACTTACCTGCTGCATCCTGCAAAATTTTCAATTCGCTTTTAATAGCAATCATTTCATTTAAGGCACTTACCAAAAAGTGTCCGCTGCCTACTGCGGGGTCGCAAATATGCAGGCTATTGATAATTTTATTGGCTTCCTTTTTATCCTCTATTTTATTATACAAATTATCAATGGAATCACAGCTCCATCCTTTGGTATCATTAAACTTTTGCAATACCGACCTGCGGATAGTCTCTCTACACATATACATGGTTACGAACCCCGGTGTAAAGAAAGAGCCGTCTTTATAGCCATTTATTTTTTCAAAAATTAATCCCAATACAGAAGCATTGATCAGGTTTTTATTTTCTTCTTGTATTTCCTCACCGCCCTCGCTGGTAAAATCATAAGCATCTAAAAACTCAAAGAGATATTGCAGTGTGGGCAGTGTACCAGCTTTACGTTTGCCATTATCGTCTTTTAAAACAGAACTGTTTGATACGGGTAATTGCAAGCGGTTGTCTAATTCGCTAATGTTAATAGTTTGTCTTTCCAGTTCAATACGTTCAAACAAAGAACTGTTGAGATAAGGCACTCTACTGAATTTTTCCTGTATGTGGTTGCGCCTGTTTTCTGGTTTTTCTGCCAATACCTGAAAGAAGAGATTGCTTAGTTCATCAAAATCAAATACCAGTTTGCTATTTAGAAAAAGATAGTCTTTGTTTCCCTTTTGGTATTTATATAATTGGGCTTCCAGTAACTTAATAAACAGCACCCTATTTACCCAGGTAATACACAACTCCAGGGCTACATTAAATAATTGCTCTTCCTTGTTTGTGCCAAAGGTGGAAAGGTTGCTGATATTTCGTAAGGCATCTTTATCTTCTAACTTTATAATTGTATTCTCCAGCAAAGAAGCTTCATCAGATTTCGCTTTTCTTTTTATTAGTTTTTTACCGCCATCTTTTATTTCTTCCAGCCCAATTATATGCAATAGTTCAATATAGAACTTTGTATCAAGGCTGTTACTGTCGTTTGTAAATGGCTGCTTTAAAAGATATGCAGGGGATAGTATTTTATACAACCCGATAAGCTTGGTATCATCTTCTTTGTCGGTATTGTTTACATACTTTTCATAGGTACGAACATCAAAATAAGTAATGGGCATTTCTTCTGCCACTTCATCCAGAAATGATTTAGCAATGCTGTCATAAAAGAACTTAGTGTCTTTGCCACTCAGTTTCCAATTCTCATAGTCTTTTTTTAGTTTGCCGTTTCTAAAAACATTCTTTTCAAACCAAACTTCATCTATTACAATCCACTCATAAATATTGGTAACAACCAGGTATTTTATGTCGGTATTATTTTGGTCAATCCTTTCCCGTAAATAATATAAAATCAGTTCCTGTAAAGCCTTAGAATTTGGCCTGGCTGCTGTCATCATCTCTGCCTTATTGGAAGGCTTTTTAACTTCGAGGATAACTCCTACAGCATCTTTGGTTGTTTTGCCGGTATGTATTACCAAATCATTCCTGTCTTTGGTATTTATTTCAAATTGGTCTTTGTACCAGGTGTCTTTTAAAAAATCAGCTATTACATTTTTTAGGTGTTCTTCACTTTCCTGTTCGTTGATGCGGCTGAGTAATTGTTGGAGGTTTTTCTTAAACAGCTCTATGTGATTGCGGCTTACCTTTTCCTTCAGGTAGGCTTTATTAAGTGCTTTTATGGGTTTGAGTAGTTCAAGTTTCATATAGTCTATTCCTGTATTAGATAATAAAGTTCAATGGTTTAGCGAAAACTCGCAAGACTTCAAGACACCTTCCTTGCAAATGTTGTTGACATTTACCTCCGGAATTGGCACTTTAACTGCGTTTTACTAAAATAGTTAGCGGTAAATTTAGCCGTTTTGTAGGATATTCAAATATCTTGAATAAATTAAACAATATACTCCCAAATATGCAAGAGTAAGTTTTAAATGCGCTGATTATAAAGACTCTAAAAATTAAACTAAAATGAGTGAGGTAACATTCCAACATCCGGATATTGTAAAGCCATGCGGTAGTTTGGTCGACATTTTAGCTCATCCCAATCTGCAAAAGAATCAAGCAATCGAGATAGCTGCTTTTAATGAACACCGATACGCTTTTTTCTTTTGGAATAAATGGCTACTAAACCTACGGAAGAAAAATAATGAAACCAAATCCCCAGCTTTAGTAAGTCTTGACTGGCACCAAGATTTAGTCTATCCGAATAAATCAGAAAAACAATTACTTAAGGAATTGGATCTGGCCAATAAAGGAGAGGTATCATTATTTTGCTGGGCAAAACTAAATCCGCTCAACGATGGGCATATTATGGCTGCCGCCTATCTGAACCTGATAGGTGATGTATATATTAATTGCAGACAGGGCAGATTTGCTGATGACTGGAAGGATGAAACAATTGTTGATATTTATGGCAATCTACATCTTATCAAAAAATTCAAAGATTATTCAGCATTAGAATCAACGCTCCTGAAAAGTAATGAAGACGCTGTTTTCTTTGACATAGATCTTGATTATTTTACATTGAAAAATGGTCTGAGCGATGGCAAGTTCAAGTTCACTTATTTGTCAGACAAAGAAATAGTGGCTTTGTTATCCCCGAACCGTCCAATAATTAATTGGATTTTTGAACGTATTGAAGGATTTACTATTGCACTTGAACCTCAGCATACCGGCGGACTTTTACAATCAAATAAATACCTTGGCTTGCTCGATAAAATTTACTTCAACCCCGGTTTATTTGCATATCGGTCTAATTGGAAACATGTTACTGATTTCAGATCAAAAAGAGATAAGACATAAACATTTTCTCCTAATCTGAATTCGCAGTGTATTGCCCGTTGATTTTAGTTGTTGCAAGTTCTTTCGCAAAATCTATAAACACCGTATAAGCGGGTGTGATAGTAAATGTATCATCACTCTCCTTGACTATAATATTTCTGCGGTTCATTTCATTAAAAAGATTTTTGCGGGCACTACTATCCTTCAGTTTGTTATTGGTCGCAATTAAATCAGTATAAGAAGAATTGGCAAACATGTCATCGATCTGGGAATATTCGAAGTAGCCATACTCCAGTTCCTCTAAAAAATTCTTTCCATTTTTATCCAACTCATAACAAAGTATGGCAAAAAAGATGCTGATATCCCTCGACAGATTTTCATTTGAATCATCAGAAATTACATAGGCAAAATTTGCTGTAATCTTAAACTCATACCCGAATGAAAACTTGAAGAATTGGATATAAAAATCCTCATGTGTTTTAACTTCATCAAAAAGTTTGTCATCGTGAAGAACAAATCTCCCGTTTAGAAACTGTTCAACTATTTGCTGATGATTGGCCGGGTATTCAAGCATTTTTATTGATTGATATTTTAGGAAATCGAATTGTTGATTTATCTGTTTTTATTTCCAGCAATTCGGCACTCTCACTGACTTGTGGGTCAATATCTTTTTCAAAAACCAAACTTACCAGTTCAAAAAATTTTGCCAGTTCGATAGTTTTGTATTCTTCTGTAAGTGTTTCTGCACACCAAACAAAAAAATCGTTTAAGGGTAAATCATTCTGTAATTTATTCCTGTAAAATTTCTTATTAAATATCCATTTCTCTGTCTCTCCTTGCTCATCATCCAGAAAAACCACATCTTCTTTAGTAAATTGTTCAAAGAATTCTTTAGTATTCAAATAGATGTTACCAGAATAAGCAAAGTCCCTTACCGGTTTTAAAATTAGAGGCGTTTCGAACTTTTCAGGGTAATCAAGAAACTCAATCCATCCCGTCAAAATCATTGACTCCGTTCTTATTCTGTCAATAAGAGGCAGCAATTCGGTCGTAATAATCCTGGACTGTCTTAAAAGTCCATCGTTGATGCTGATAATTAAATGATACAATTGCTCAAATTGTAATCTTAATTGCTCATCAGTAAAACTCAATCTTTTTGTGTTGACGAACTGACCGATATTATGTAGTTTGTTTGCAACCGATTCGGAATGATTAACATCAAGTATCCTGTTTAAGGGAATAATATACTCTTCAATCCATCTTGATGCCCTTATAATCTTCTCCCTGTAATCAATCTTCTCAATATTAGCCTTAATAACCCGTGTTTCCTTTAATAGGCCAATCGTATTTCTCTCTACCAATTCAAAGAAGGCTTTTATCTCCGTGCCTAATTCAGTTACCCTAAGCTTTAAAATCTGCATATCCCCGTCAATTCCTTCTACAATTTTCTGATATAGCTTGGAGATCGAGGAATTATATTTTTCTATCGTTTCGGGCAGCAGCGGCTTGAATTCGCTTATTATAAATTCTATCAGGTTCTGGTAAACAGAATGAAATTCAAAGTCATCATCAATCGTTCTTATAATCTTATATTCTAATAACTGGGGATGAATGTTACTTCCGTAATTCCCGCAAATCGTTTTAAGAAGTTCTTTCTTTAAAATGCCATCAGCTAATTGGGTATCATATAAATCCCTGAGTGCCTCAAAGTTTTCCAGCAGGAAACGTAGTATGGTTCTTGGTTCAGCCCGCATTTGTAAGTAATAAAATTTCTTGTTCCAAAAATCGGTTAGATTTCAAAACCATCTCTCTTATTTTCATCACGACCGGATCAGTACTTCCTTTAACTAAAGCCGATGCCAATTGTTTTTCAGGCAATGGGGCTGAATATTTTTCAAAAAGATCGTCGAAATTAACGGGAACAAACAGCATCGCTTTAGGAAAAACTTCCCTGACTCTAAGATATTCATTCAGTCCGATCAAATCGAAATCCGAGAATACCAAAACCTCTGTTGCCTGAATCCGTCTTAAGAATTCGATACCTATGCGTCCATATTTATGCAAATAAGTGTACGACACTTCAAATAGTTTTTCTGCATTTAGAAAAGATTCAAGATTTTCAACTATACAAAGCTTCTCAATGCTTAGAGTTGGGTTATAAGCGGAAAATAGTCCATATTTTTTAGTATATTCTTCCAGCGCAACAGCAAATCCGTTTACAGTAATCTTTCCGGAACCTCTTAAAAAAGATATATTGGAACCCTCTCTTTTACCCGCTTTAGAGCTTCTGAGTCTTGATATATTAGCAGCTCTACTATTTCCGATTACATTGTCCGGAAAATGTGTATTCAGGAATTTATTATAGGCAGGTTCATTTACAACCTTGACCACCTTGCCCCTGCCAATTTTGTTAATACGGATAATATTCGCATCGCACAAACTCTTAAAAGCATCAGACCTTGTAATACTCAATGGAATTTTACTGAATGATGTATCTGCAGTACTTAATTCATGGTAATATTTAAAATCAGTTTCTTTCATTCCATAGTACATTATACTGGTCGCTGATATTGATCTTATTTTTTGAAGGATAGATAAAATAATATTTATTGAATTCAGGATACGCCCCCGGTGCTGCGAAAATGGGAATAAAAAGATGCTCATTACAAAACCTGACCAATTCAGGTCTATTCTGTTCATCAATTGTAGCAATCTCATCTATAAATATAGTAATGCGGTTATCTTCACTTTTGACAATCATCCGGTGAATGATCGACATAATAATAATCAATCTGATCATTCTGTCGGTTCCATCTGACTCTACTTGTTTAGCCAGATCAACTTTTTTTTCTTTCCCCTTTACGGTTAGATGCAATTCAATATCAAACAAATCTTCGAATCCAATCTTTTTTCCTCCGTCGAGGTAACTGCTTAATAGTGTAAGGCCATCCGATTGGCCCAAATCGGCAAAAAGTTGCCCCGAAAAATCCTGAATTTCGCTGATCTTTTTAAGATCATTGATTACTCGTTTGGAGTCATTAATTACAATTTTCAACGATTCGATATCCGATATCCTCGTTTTAGAAAGCTTCGTGTTTATTTTATTATTGACAAATTGTTTGAAATCTTCATACCGCCCAAGTAATGTGTGAGCGGGATTGGAAAAATGGGTGGATATACTTTTTAATAACCCTTCAATACTGGCCTCCTTATCCAAAAGACAAGCAATTTCATCCTCAACAAAAGTTATAAATGCGTCCTCATCCGCTTCTGGATGATTAAGTTTATTTCGCAGGTTATCGAAGTATTTATCTTTTTGTACTTTAATATCAGTTCTATCCTTGTCATGAATTTTGATCTTCCGATAAATAGTCTCCAATCCATCATTTGATTCAAATGTAAGCTGCTCCATAGCAATCAGGTCTATCTCAGCTTTCTGTGTTCTTAACTCACCAGCTCTGTTATCAATTTTTCTTTTTTCTTCTGACATCACATTCAAACTTTCCTCTTTTCTGTCAATTAACTCTTCAATTAACTTTAAATCCTTTTCTCTTTGCTCTTTATTACTTTTGAAAAAATCAAGTTGTTTAACAATGTCTGCCAACACCAGTTCCAGCTGTGGCCGGGATTCTATTTTTCTAACCTTCATTTCTATTTCCCTTATTTTCCCCACGGCGACATTCAGCTTTTTCTGAAATTCTTCGTGATTAATGGCTACCGGAAGCAGCGCTTCAAAATTTGTCAATGCCGATTTGTACTCCAGGAGTATTTTCTCTAATTCTTCAACTGAATCGATTTCTTTAAGTTCCAGGCCTCCGATATTAATCTCTCCATCAAAGAGCTTCATCAGTTCAGTTGTTATTGTTATTTGCTTTTTCACATGCTTACTTGACAAATTCAAAACCTCTGAAGAAAGCAGTGTGTTGATAAGCTTTTTGTGCTCGGGTTTTTTAGATATCTTATGAACAAGCAGATTATTATAATTAATGATTTGTTTATTGGTTTTTTCAATACTTATTTTCAGTTGATGGATTTTTGATTCAATATGCCCACTGGATAGCTTTTGGTTTTCAATAGTTGTTAACTTCAGTTCAATCTGTTTTCGTTCCGCATTTAAATTGTCCAGTGCCTGATTCAGAAACTCTATGGATTCATAGCTGCTTATTTCATTGAGTTCTTTTTGCTTACTTAACAGGTTGGCAGTTTCGTTGGTAATGTTTGCTTTTATCCCGCCAAGCTCAGTTAAAACATTATTGCGTTTGGGCTTCAGTACTTCATTTAATTCAATCCTGGTCTGGTCTATTTCATTTTTTTTCTGGAGACTACGGAATTCTAACCCGGAAAGTGTCGGCATATATTGCTGGGTAAAAACATAGATCCATTCGCCCAACAATCTTGCTTTTCCCTTGTATTGATTTACTAATTCCCGGAAATAGGTAAAGTCTTTGCTAACCAACTTTACATTTTTTATTTCCTCATTTATTCTTAACAGATCAATAATGTCCTTTTTATTTTTTTGAGAAAAATTTATTGCATCATTTTCCCGGTTGTCTGATATAATCAATGCGTCCTTCAGAGCCTTATTATCAATCAGTTTAGAATTAATCAGATACTTATATACTTTTGAAAAGTTGTTACTCAGTCCGTCTGTTTTAACGGTGTCCTCGAGCCATACAACGCCGTTATTCCGACGACCACGTTGGTATACATCAGCAAAAATGTCAGTTTTATTCTTATAGGTAGTGATTGGAATAGCAGACGTTACTAATTTTTCTTTCACTCTTTCGAAAGGGAGTAAACTCTTTTTCCCGGCTATTGTTTCAAAAAAAAACTCGTCTTTATATTCACTATTAAATTTGTAATACTCCAATTCCCCGTCGACATCTCTTTTCAATAATATGCAGTAGTAACCATTTTTTCTGATTTCAAAAACGATATAACTCTGATTTGGAGATGGAAAATAGTGATGGATCGTATCCTTGTCACCCTTCCGATGCCCACTAAAAGTCATTTTGTGTCCATCTACTATGAACAGGAAATTGAGCGTATAAATAAGGGTACTCTTTCCAATATTATTCGGCCCTACGAGTTGCAGGGAGTCACAATCATCCAGTTTGATTTGTGCCCGTCCGTAGCCGTGAGAATTCAGCACAGTTATTTGGGTCAGCATAGGTGAACTTGAATTTCGTACGATGAGGTATTATAAAGAAATAAATTTAAGATAAATGATTTACAAAAAGAAAATTCTGGTTTTATGCTAATTAAGGATTTTTGAATCGCTCATTTATTTGATTTTAAAGTTTAGCGATCCTCAATACCTGAGAAAACTTGATTAAAGTTTTTTCAAAATCCTTTCATCCTGGTGCGTAACAATCCCGCTTGCATTATTATTCCTAAAATAATTCCTGCCGGTGTCGTTTTGAATATTACTAACCATCTTTTGAACACAAGGATACTTTATGTTTGTGGGTAAAGTTGCAGTACCAATCAAGAAATCAAATTCATTAAGTTGTTTACTGTCTTTTGCATGTAGAGCTGTTATCCATGGAAAATTTAATTTACCATTTTGGAGGATACTTGGCGATTCTGTTCCTAATCTGAAATTTTTGTAATTAAAATCCGGGTATAGCAGTTCCTCTCTCAATCTAGTTTCCCACCAGGTAAGGATGGCAGTTTTCTTCAATTTTTCTATGCGGTTCTCATTAAACAATATACCTAACACTCCCCATATTCCAGCACTACCCGCTTCAATAAATTTTCTTCCCATACCTTCAGCCCTTGACAATTCTGTAGCTTCCCGTAATAATTCATCATAGGTTTTAACCGGATTATTACGGAATGCTGCCACAATAGCATTGCCGGGCTTTTTTCTGCATGAATTAGAAAAGGTCATTGTGTAAACCCCACCACCGGATTGTCTACCATAACGGATCGGTGCATTGACAGCTATTTTAGATGGCATTTTCAGATAATTATTCCGCCAGTCTTTCCGGATCGTATTATCCGCATTCCCAAGGTTTGGCTGCCAGAGTAGCGAACCAATAATAAGTACTCCACCATTAACATTCAGGTTATCGGGCATATTCAACAATTAGGCCTGAAAAGATAGTTGCATTTTGCAATATTTTGCATTATTTGTCTAAAAGAAGTTGTTGCAACTATACACAAATTCCTTTTTTCTGTAAAATTTTATCCAGTTATCTCCCGGCTTGGTCATAGCGTAAAGGCACATGAAATGAAGGTTTCTAAATAGCTGGTATTTGATTTCGTCCGGCTGAAGATCTAAAACCATTTCATGAATTCTCAAAGCCGGAAAGAATTTAAATACCCAATGGGCCTTGTCTGTCGCTGTTGGCAAGACTTGTTTGGCCGGAGGCCGCATAAAAACAAGGCTTGCCTACAGCGGCGGTTCTATGTATTGATGTAGCATTAATTCCCGATCTTACTTTGAGGTATTAACTATTTTGTGGATATATTGAACGAAATTAACCCTTAGTAATATTCATTGGAAATGAAACTTTATATTAAAAACATGGTTTGCAACCGCTGCATCATGGTGGTTAAGCAGAAACTGGAAAACCTGAAACTGAAACCCCTCAAAGTTTCAATGGGTGAGGCAGAACTAAGCAAACAGCCCTCTGTAAAGCAGATGCAGGAGCTTAACAGCCGCTTATTGCAATTGGGGTTTGAAATATTGGATGATAAAAAGCAAAAACAGATTGAAAAAATAAAAAGCCTGCTTATTAGAAAAGTACAGTCAGGCGATGTAGAAGAACATTTCAGCATTAGTGAATATTTGAGCA
>Ga0138256_10006909_pt1 | contig 11997 bp, 11 predicted proteins | sample KNB2016incub_MG_FD_105486 | JGI IMG/M metagenome (GOLD analysis project Ga0138256, IMG submission 105486) | Active sludge microbial communities from wastewater in Klosterneuburg, Austria - KNB2014incub_MG | ecosystem: Engineered > WWTP > Activated sludge > Unclassified | place: Austria... | reverse complement strand
CTCGGCGACCTCGAGGAGCGTCATCGGCGCGCCGCGCTCAAGCAGCGCGACGATCAGGAATGAGTAGGCGTTGGCGTCGGCGTGCTCGAGGATCGCCTCGAGCTTCGGCACCGAGATGCGGAGCGCCTCGCAGTAGCTGTTTGTGCCCGACACGCTCCACCCTCTCGTCCGACGCGGCCGGGAGATCAAGGGGCATCGTACGCTTTCACGGCTCCCTTGGGGGACCTGCGCATGCTCGAGACTGGGACTTCGTGCGGGAGCACGACGTAGCCACACCCAATCGGCGATGGCCGCTCAAGGCAATTGTCTCGGCAGTGCCGAGACAAAGTCATCGCCCGGGTAGGCATCGAAGAACTGACGCATCCGGAACAGGTTGGGGCGGGTGAATCCGCGCAATCCGGGCTGCGTCTGAGCAATGTGCGCCGCCAATTGCGCCACCACGCCATCGCCCCATTCGGCGGCGGCAATCTTGCGGCTGATGATGCCGCCTACCTGCCAGTACAGATCGATCAGCGTGGTGTTCACCGCCTGCAGCGCGCGCTGGCGGGCGCGTTCGATCAGGGTGACGATCTCGGCGAAGACGGGGTCGGTGGTCGATGGTGATGTGGCTGGCAGCCCGGCCTTGTCGGTAGTCATGTCGACCACCGCGGCTTCAGGTAGGCCGCGTGTGCCGCGTAGCTGCTCACCGGCGCTTGCGGTTGCCCGCGCAGCGCCGGTGAGCGCGATGAGGCTGCGCACAAGCGGCCTACGATCGCGGCGTGAGAGGGAGAGCGTTCGGACAAGGTCCGAACCCACAAGAGCGCGGTCATGCCGTCAGCCCCTCGATCATCGCCTTGATGCGGTCGGTGACCTTCTTCAGGTCGGCGTCGATCTCGGCCAGTTCGCGTGGCGGTTCGAACACGTAGAAGTGGCGGTTGAACGGGATCTCGTAGCCGACCTTGGTCTTCTCGTGATCGATCCAGGCGTCGGGTGCGTGCGGCAGCACTTCGCGCTTGAAGTAGGTTTCGACGTCTTCGGACAGCGGCACGTTCTCGGTGTCGCGCAGGCTGCTGTCGGGCTGCGGTTTGCCTTTCAGCTTGCCCTTCTCGCCGAGCACGATCTTGCCGACTGCATCGCGCAGCGGGCGCTCGACGGTGATGGTGTGGTAGCCGAATTCCGCGTTGGCGAAGATGCGCGAGATTGGCGCCTTCTTGAGCTTGCCGCCGGTGGGCACGGCTGGCAGCGACTCGCCGTCCATCAGCACCTGGCGGCTGAGTTCCTTGCCATCGGCGCCGGTGACGGTCACCAGGCTGGCTTCGATGAAATCGCCGAACAGGCGCGTCACCTGGGCGATGTGTTCGTCGCTCATTTCCTTGCGCTTGGAGCCGAGGCTCTTGCGCATCTTCTGCCAGAAGCTGGAGGCGTCGATCAGTTGCACGAAACCTTTGCGGTCATCCGGCTTGCGGTTGGTGATGCACCAGATGTAGGTGCTGATGCCGGTGTTGTAGAACATGTCGGTGGGCAGCGCGACGATTGCCTCGACCAGATCGTTCTCCAGCAGATGCCGGCGGATCTCGGACTCACCCGAGCCGGCGCCGCCGGTGAACAGCGGCGAGCCATTGAGCACGATGCCGATGCGGCTGCCACCCTGCGCCGCTGGGCGCATCTTGCTGAGCAGGTGCAGCAGGAACAGCAGCGAGCCATCGGACACGCGTGGCAGGCCCGGCCCGAAGCGGCCGCTGTAACCGTGCTTCTCGTGCTCGTCGCGGATTGCCTTCTCGATCTTCTTCCACTCGACGCCGAACGGCGGGTTCGACAGCATGTAGTCGAACAGCTTGCCGAAAAGCCCATCGTCGCTGAGCGTGTTGCCGAGCACGATGTTGCTGATGTCCTGGCCGCGGATCAGCATGTCGGCCTTGCAGATGGCGTGCGATTCGGCGTTCAGCTCCTGCCCGAATAGGGTCAGGCGAGCTTTGGGATTCAGCTCCGCCAGGTACTCGCCAGCCACCGAGAGCATGCCGCCGGTGCCCGCGGTGGGGTCGTACATCGTGCGCACGATGCCCGGCTTGGTCAGGCCCTCGTTGTCCTCGATGAACAGCAGATTCACCATCAGGCGAATCACCTCACGCGGCGTGAAGTGCTCGCCCGCGGTCTCGTTGGAGATCTCGGCGAACTTGCGGATCAGCTCCTCGAACACCAGGCCCATCTGCATGTTGTCGACGCTGCTCGGATGCAGATCGAAACCGGCGAACTTCTCGGTGACCAGGTACAGCAGCTTGGCCTTGTGCAGACGCTCGACCGTCGCAGCGAAATCGAAGTGCTCGAAGATCGAGCGCACATCCGGCGCGAAGCCCTGGATGTAGCTGTCCAGATTGGCGCGGATGTTGTCCTGATCGCCCATGAGCTTGCCCATGTCTAGCGACGAGACATTGTAGAAATCCAGCCCCGACTTGCGCTTCACGAAGGGCTCGAAGGCAATTCCAGCCGCCTGTTTCGCCGCGTACTCCTTCAGCACCTCCGCCTTAGTCGGCGCCAGCACACAATCCAGCCGCCGCAGCACCGTGAACGGCAGAATCACCCGGCCGTACTCGCTCTGCTTGAAGTCGCCGCGCAGCAGGTCGGCAACCGACCAGATCAGGGAGGAGAGGGCTTGTTGGTTCATGCGCTGGGGAGAGTCCTTGTTTGGGCGGGCGGCGCGCGCCGGTCAGGGCCGAAGGTATAGACGAGACTGTGACGCGGCCCAAGCGCGAGATGGCGGGGAGAAGCACGCCGCGGTGAACGCAGGGCCTCGTTGGACCAAGCCGTGCGCCGAGCTGCTGGTCCGGAGGATCTCTTTTCTGCTTTTCGGCCGCCCGAAGTAGGTGCAGAGTGCCACCTCGTGCTCTTGCGTGAACGAAGAACGGGAAATCATCATGGACGTCAGCGGTTGGAGCAACGGCGGCAGCACCTTCGGGATTCGCGTTGGCGCTGCCAATCGAGACATGTATTTCGACAGATCGTGGAAGCGGATCGTCCTTGTCGTCGATGGCGTTGACCATCCGATTTCACTGACCGCCGGATTCTGGATCAAATGCCCTGAGCTGCGTGGGGGCGTCATTCGGGATTGGCTTCAGGAACAGGGGTTAGGCAGCTGGCAGCCCGGTAAGCCGCCGCGCTTCACGTTGGTACCTTTGGGCGAGGCGCGGTTTCGCCTTGATCGCTAAACAGTGCGCCCCAGACAAGACGCATCACGCAGGACGAAACCGTCTAGCGTCTCTACGGGCCATCGTGTGGCCCAAGATGCTTCGGAACGCTTCACTAGCCGCTTTGCATGCGGCCTTGTGACCTGGCGACCTGAGCCGGTCGGCCGCCGGCTGGGTACTCCGTCGTTCTGGTTTCACGACTCCCCGGCGTATCTTGGGCTCGAATAGCGGTCTGTCGTGGGGCATTGAGTTCTCTCCGGAGCACTTGCCTATCGAGGGGCGGGTAGGGCGTTGTTGAGAGATCTCGCCGTTACGGGCGTCGGCAGTGATGGTTGTGACGGTTGTGCTTGTTCTTTGCAGTTGTTGCTTCTACTGGAACGCTCTTGCCTTTTCTCTTGCTTCTAAACGCTACTTCCCCTCAGGGAGCCGTCACGACCGTCACTACCGTCATAGCCGCAATCACTTCCGGAGCTTCTCCGGCGGCGCTCAACGCTTGATTGCCGAAATCACTCCGCGAATAGTTACCATGCGCCCGCGATTGCCGCGTTCGCCGAAGTCGACGGAGAGCCCCGACTGTCGGAATGCAGGCGCGAGCCTACGAAGCGCGCTCGAGAGCTTTTCGGGCGTTCCCGGATAGAGGCGGTCATGTTCGGGCTTCGTGGCGGTCAGAAGGTCCCCGAGCGTTCCCTGCCACCCGGCGGGATGGCGCGCCGACAGCTCTATCATTGCAGCAGCCACGGGCGACGCTTCAATCGCAGCAAGAGTCGCGGACCGCATGCTCTGCTGGTAGGCAGTGAGAAACTGCGCTGGAGTGAACCCAAGTGCGGGCATCGCCGCTGCGGCCCAAGTGGCGAAGTCGGCCATCCGCGGCTTTCGACCGATGTCGATGGAACCGGCGTCCTTCATCGCGAGCTTCAATGCCTCAAGTACCGCGCCGAAGATGCGACCCGCTGAACGTTCGAGCGCCAAGTGAAGGTCAGACTCAGTGCGCACGTTCTGGATTGCGTTGAGTTCCACTAGCAGCGATCGGTCGGCAAGGTCTGCGCGACTGGTCAGGTCGTCAATTCCGTTCAAGATGACGGGGCGCTCGATCTGCAGGAGCACCTCGGTCGTGTCGGTAAACAGCTGACGTCCGGCGATGCCTCCGCCAGTAGCGAGCCGGCAGATGCCGTCACTGAACCACGGCGGGCAGCTGCTGAGGTTGTCGTATGCGAGAACATGTGCGTTCAGTGCCGCGACGCAGAGATCTCGTTCCTCGCGCGGCGGCGAGCGCAACGGCACCGCCGAAGGATCAGCTATCGAGTTGATGCGACGCGTGGCCTCGCTCTTGCCGGTCCCGTGCTCCGACGTGAGGATCAGAATCGGATAGGGGCCCCGTGGGCGCAGCGCACCAACCACGAACGCTGCGATCAGGGGGCGTTGCTCGGGCTTGCACGGGATCAGGTCCCAGATCAGCGAGAAGTCCGCGCCATCCGGTTCAGGCAACGGCAAGGCCTTGGGGCTCCGACGAAACAAGCATTCGTTCTTGTCATCGCGGCTGATTGAATGTGAAGTGATTTTCCATGCCGACCATTTCTGATCTCCGCTGTCGATGAACATAGCGTCCCCGACTTCGCCGGTACGGAGGTGAACGGACTGCCGTTTGGTCTGGCCAAACCTGGCGTTGGCGTTGAGTGTGGCAATGGCATCTGCGAGCGCCCCGCGGTTGGCGCCCTTCATGGTGCGTCGGAAGTACTCGGCCGCCAGCCAATCGCGCGCCTGTCGAGAATCGACCGCGTAGACCTCATTATGCGCACCGACGCGGACTTGCATGAACCCGTCGCCGTCGATGTCAGCGAACAGGTGTTGCTCGACGCCGAGCTCAATCAAATGCTGCGCAACGCTCTTCTTTCCGGCCGATTCGTCTGCCGCATGAAAGTTAGGGTGGTTCAGCGCTCCCCCGGATTCCTGCACACCAGGGAGCGCGTCGCTGCAGTTTTCAGGATTCATGGTGGCGCTCCGGGTCGGCTGCGTCTTCGCAGCGCGAACGAGCCAAGCGGCTAAGTTCCGCGTGACGAGAGATCGGCAATTCAGCCTCGATCTCTTTCCACTTTGCCGATGCCGGTTCTTTCAAGCCGAAACTGATCAGCGAAATCGTCAGGATGTCGCCGATCGCAGCGACCATGTGATTGCAGCGTACTCCGCGAGGCATGAAATCAACGGGCTCTCCGCCATCACCGGATAGGTTTATCACCATGGCAACCATGAACTCGGCCGCGACTCCATAGTGGTCCGACCCGAGATAAGCCCACGCGTACCAAACGCGGCCATGGCCATCGTCGAACTCGACAGCGCGACCCACCGCCGGGAGCCACTCAGGGCGATTCGTCGCAGCCACGGGCTTCGCACCCTTCGGGCTGGAGACTGAAATCGCCTTTTCCAGATTGGCCATCGACGGCCATTCTGACTCGGGCAGTTGAGCGAGGCGTTTGTGCGCCAGCATGTACCGGCGCGCCGTGCGGTAATTGATGCCGCACTCGCGTTCTACCCAGTCGCCAAATTCGCCGTAGGGCACTTGCGCCTTGGCGGCCGCGAGCAGGCCCCCGGCTTCGATCGCATGCCAGAGCACCGACGACATTGCGGTGGCAATTTCGCCGTGGTGGTGCTTGATCTGGGCAACGAAGTTCGAGCTAACAGTCAGGCGCCCCGTTGCGAGGAAGCGGCTGGATGCGCCAACGGACACACCTGCGTGCTTTGCGGGGGCGATCATGCGATTACTGCCTTGTGCGCAGGCAACTGATGCAAGGCTGCGTCAAACGCGACTTCGTGCTCTGCCAGGACAAAAGTGCGCGAGCCGATCTTGTGCGCGATCAGTTCGCCACAAGCGATCTTGCGGTAGACAGTCGGCATGCTGATCGTGCGTTCTTTCGCGAACTGCTGCAGCGGCTTTGCGCGTTGCTTTACTGCGGTATCCATGTGATTCGCCTCATTGCGCCACGGGTTGTGGCGCTGCGGGGTGAATCTTGGGGTGTCCCTAAGTGGCTGAAAAGTTTGTGGGAACTGCTGCGCCATCGGCGCAACGGCTCATCAATTGGTGCAGCGGTCCGGCAATTGGGCGAGCTGTTCAGGGATTGGGGGAACGGTTCCTCCAACACCGAGTGCGGCTAGGCGCCTTCTACCGCCGCCGATGCATCCCACCCACCGCTGGGAGTGAGCCATGCGCGGACAGTCGCGTAGTTGAGGTGCTTCTGAACGTCTCTGCAATAGATGCGTGCCAGCTCATTGTAGGAGAGGGTTCTCGCCGTCAATTTTTCCCGTGCCCAACGTTGAAAGTCAGCCCTCGGCTTGCTTCTGGACTCGGCGCCGGCTTTTCCTATCACGTGGCCAGAGATTTTGAGCATCATTGCTTGCCCGGCGGGATGGGATAAGGTTGCCGAAAGGGCCTTGGAATAGAAATGCAGCAGTAACTCTTCGAGTTCGCTGTCGGAAATTGGTCCGTACGTCTCTTCGTTCCGAAACGCGTCGAGCAAGCGCTTTGCGACGATGCTCGCCATGTCCTGGATATCCGGAAATAACAACCGAATATTATCAACGATCGACCTATTGAACTCGTCCTTCTTCACGTCGCCCAGCGTTATGGCATTGATCTTATATTCATCGGGCATTTCGGGTCCTTGCGTGAGAAGGGCGGGGGCAAGCTGCTGCTTTAAAGACAATCTCTGTCCGGGGGAAGCCGCGCTCGATGAAAGACCCTCCCGAACTGGTCTGTGTACATCAAAGCTAACTGCAAGCGGACTAGATCTCCGCGATTCGCGCAAGTTCGGTTGACCACCGCTCCAGGGCGTCACGTTTTTCGTTCAAGTAGTCGTGCCGGTTGTAATGCGTGCCCCCTACACTGCGGTCCTTGTGGTTGAGCACGCGGTCGCGTGTCTCCTTCGCAACGCCGAGGGCAGCCATGCGCGTTTCGACGGTGCGGCGAAGGTCATGGCTGGTGAACGTGGCCCGTGCCGCTTTCTCGTCGGTGTCCGTACCATTCGACTGCTTTGGGTCGGGCAGCAGATGCGACATTGCGTCCGCGAGTTCATGCGCCGCCACCTCGGTCCGGATCTGCACAACATCGCCCTGGCGTGTCTTCGTGGACCACAGTAGCCCACCCTTGCGCTCCTGTCGCTCCACAATCGCCCAAGCCTGGGGTGAAAGTGGAATCAGATGTTCCGCTCCGTTCTTGCTCTTGGCTGCAGGCACCAGCCAGGTACGATCTACCTCGTTGATCTCCTCCCACTCAATCCCGAGGACCTCCCCGACGCGCGCGCCAGCGAGCAGTTGCAGTCGGAAGGCATCGCGTAGCGCAGGGCGGAGTGAGCTGGTCGCGATGTTGTTCCAGACGTCGCGCAACTCATCGTCACTCAGGACCCGGTCGCGACTCACTGTCGCAGATGGTGCCCTTACGCCAGTCGCTGGATTAACGGTGATGACGCTACGCTCTGCTGCGAAGGCGAACATGCGGTGAACGCAGGAGAGGATTTTTCCCGCTTGGCGGCGTGCTCCGCGGTCGGCGACTGTGTCGATCAGTCCCACGACATCAGCTCGTGCAATCTCGGCTACCTTGAGCTTTCCCCAGGCCGGAATGACGTCCTTGGCCAACATGAGCTCATCGGCCCGCCAAGATCGCTTCTCGACCTTGGCGTAGCGCTCTATGTACGTCGTGGCAAAGGTCGCAACGGTAGGCGCCGCGATCCGTTCACGCTTGACTCGCTGCGCGTTCCCGGCAGGGTCGACCCCCCTGCGCAGTTGTCCCTTCAGCTCAGAGCGCTTCGCGATCGCGTCTTCGAGAGAGACCTCAGAGGGGAAGGTTCCCAGTCGAATGCGCGTCAGCCGTCCTCCCAGCCGGTAGCGGAAGTACAGGACGCGCTCTCCGCTGGCGTAGACGCGCAGCACCAGTCCGCGGTGTCCAGCGAGAGATTCCTCGGTGTGACCGTCGGCTGGCTTTCGGCTTGCCGACAACGATTTGACGTTCGCCCTGATCACCTTGCCCCCTTTGGTTAACAGGGATACTCGCGCTCAAAGTATCCCGGCAAGTTCCGCGGGTGACATTAGGGATACTTTTGGAGTGAGTCAATCAGATTCGTGGAGATCCTTCCGGGTACAGTATTGTGTTCTATGCCATTGATAATAAAGAAAGGATGCATGTGTCGGCCCGAATCTCAATGACTCCTCGAATTACGCAAGCAGGGGATTGAAAATCCCCGTGTCGGCGGTTCGATTCCGTCCCCGGCCACCACTTTTCCCAGATGGATCAACGTATTGGCGGACTTCCAATTGGGTCCCCGTCCTTGCCCGTTCCTATGTCCCCCGTTTGTTGCCCGTTTCTCCGGTCGCTGCGTTGCTCGCAAAACAGAGCGAGCCTGCGCCAGGGCCAGGTGTCGTGGGTGGTGAGTGCCGTTTGCCGATCAGTATCGGGCACTCGGTCATGGCGCCGGGCCCTCACGTCGAAGTCGGTCGATTGCCGCTGCGATATCTGCACGCAATCCGCGGACCGTCTGCCGCACGTACTCGACAGCCTGCCCGCCGATGCGCAAATCGCGTTCCAGGTGGTCCGGCAGCGCTTCCAGCTCGCGGACAACTGCGTGATTCATTCGCCCGAAAAGGTCGGTCACTCGCTCGCGCTCCATCCGATTGCCGCGTTCGACTTCGAGCCGGGAAATTGTCGCGCGGTCGCGCTTCGTTGCTGTCCGACGACCTGAAAATCCGGCTCGGAGCCGAGCAGCGCCGCGAAGCCCTTGCGGACGACCCGGTGGTCGTCAACCAGCAACAGGCGGATGATTGCGGGCGTTGCGGGGCGGTTGTGGTGACATCGATAGACCCTGGGACGGGCATTGTCGGGTTGGCGAATTGAGTCAAGGGCTGCGGTGTTGGTCTGGTGCAGCGCTCGTCCGACATTCGAAGCATCGTTGTGTCGCGCCGCCCCAGGGCGTTCTCGATTGAGCGAGTTCGGGCTGTCGCGGGTGTCGGCGACAGTCGTCGATAGATTTGCGAGATGAAAGGGGGATGCGTTTTTGCCGGCGCTGATCTCGGCTGTCATCGCGGCGGCATAACTCGATCAGGGGGACCTGGATGATCATGCACGCACGCTGGCTTCGGATTTGCCTGTGGATTGTGCTGGCGCCGACATTGACCTCGGCAGCGGTCTACAAATGCCGCGATCCCGCCGGGCAACCCAGCTTCTCGGATCGACCTTGTCCCGGGGCTGAGTCCGTAAAGATCAACCGCCAACCCTCGGCGCCCACGACGAACGGCGCCAGCGTGGACGTCGTGGCCGAAGCGCCCTATCAACGTCCACGGGCGGTCGCCATGCCGCCACTGCCGCCAGTCGATCTGTCGAGTCTGCCGACTGATGCCGCGGGCAATCCCATCCTCGTGCCGGGGGAGGGGGCATCGATTGTCGCGGTCAAGGGCCCGCCCGGCCCGCTCAACGTTCTCGCCGCCTGCAGCGCTCTGGTTACCCGTTGCGTGCATCCCGGCATCCGCAGCCTGGATGCCTGCTTCATGTCGGCGCCGCGATGCGCCGACGCCCGGCCATGGGCGGCGCAGCCCTTCGTTGTCTGCTGTCCGGCGACTTGCTGGGAGTCCTACGAAGCCTTGCGCATCGCCGGCAAGACACCCCTGGCGGCCTACGACAAGGCTTTATTCGGCAGCGCCGAATCGACTCCTGACGGCTGTGTGCCCATGCATGAATGATCCCGATGTTTGCCGCTATTGCTATGGGTCTTCACTTCGGGTGATGCAACTTGTTCAAAACGGCCATAGCGCCTTCGCGCTCACGGACAACGCAGGCCCTCGATGCCATCGAGGATGCGCTGCAGTTGCAGCACGCCGGAAACGCCATCCAGCGGTGCGTAGCTCACCTGCATCCTGGCGCAAGCGGGAAAGCTGAAGGTCGCTGTCCCCCAGGGCTCGACGATCACATCGCCTGGGCGGAAGGCGCTGCCGAAGTTCGCGCCACGGGTGACCACCAACGGCACGCTGACCTGCGTCGCGCCTGCGGCCAGTACCGCGCTGCCGACCAGCCAGAGTTGCTGACCATTGCGGTAGGTGTACCAGGAGGCGACAAATCTGCGCGTGCTGCCTGCGGTCCCGATCTCCAGCAGGAAACCCTCGCCATCCCGTTCGGGGTCGAACCATGTGCCGCTCTGGGTGCCGCTGATGGCGATCGCGCCGGGTCCGGCTGCGGCACCTGATTCATCGGCGCCGATGTCATAGGGCGGGGTGCGCAACTGAAGATCGATATCGTCACCGACCTCGGCGACCACACTGCCCGCGTCGATCGCGGGCGAAGCCGATGTCAGATGGCCATCGGCACTCAGGGTTGTAGCTGCCGCAATGCTGTGGGCGTCGCTACCGCTGGCCTGGCGCCACTGATCGAAACTGCCGCCTTCGGCCAGCACGCTCCCCGGACGCTGATCGAAAAAGCGGCAGCCGGTCGCGTGGCTGTACAGGCTGAAGTCGATGCCGCTGTTTCCCGCAAGCCCGGAGAGACCGCCGAGTTCATTGGCGAAACGAATCGCGACGCACGCGCCGGCGCTGTCGTTGCGCTGGATCAGGTTGTTCAGCAGGCGTGGATTGAGATTGGACGGGCGCCCCGCAATGGGGTCGAAATCCTGCAGGGTGACGCCGAAGTACAGCGCTGCGTGGCCGACCCGCGCGGTGTCGATCAGGGTGTTGTTGGCGACCAGTGCATCGCGGCTGGCATACAATCCGATGCCGGCATAGGCGGTGTCGCGCACGATGTTGTTGCGCACTACGCCGCGCACCGCTTCGTAATACTGCGAGTTCTGGGTCAGGTCGAAGAACTCGGGGCTGGTGTCGAAGCCGACCAGGATCCCGGCCTCGCCGGTGCGCTCGATGCGGTTGCGCTCGATCACCACATCCGTCGCGCCGCCTTTGAAGTAAATGCCATTGGTCGAGGTGTCGTGGATATGGCTGTCCTGCACGCGCATACCGTGGCCTTGGACATTGTCGATGCCCTCGGCATTGCGATCCTCCAGAGGCGTGCCAGGCCCATAGATGCGCCCAGTGTTGAAGATCTCACTGCGGCGAATGGTCAGGTTGTTGCTCTTGGGTGTGACCTTGATCGCATCCCGTCCGCTATCGTGAATGCGGCAGTCTTCGATCAGGATATTGCTGGCGCCCACGCCATTCGGCGCACCGACCTGTTCCCATGCGGTTTGCAGGAACACGCCATAGAGATTGCCACCCGCGATATCGAGTCCACGAAGCACGCTGCCCGAGGCTTCCGGGTCGATCTGCACGCACACCCCATCAGCGAGCGTGAGCGGGCACTCGATGCGTGGGGACTCGCCTGGATAAGCCATCAGGGTCAGCGGCAGGCGCAGACGCAACTCGGATTCCGCGAACAGCGCGTTTCCGGCAGGGCCGCGCAAGATCAATCGATCACCAGCGTTCAGCAATCCCAGCGCCGGGTCCAGCAGTCGCGAGATCGATCGCAGCGGCTGTGCTTCACTGCCTGCGGCAGCGTCATTGCCGGCAGGCGACAGGTACCAGTCTCGCGCCTCCGCCTGGGAACCCAGCATGAGGGTCAGCATGGCAAGCTTGAGCAAGTACATGGCGGTGTCCGCAGATGGCCGATACCAGCGCATACGCGTTTTGCTCGTCGTGACTGACATCAATCGAGTGGCTCGTGCCGCGCAGGCTCAACGCGCGCGCGATTGGTGCGGAGACCTTGACTGTGCCGAGCCCGCATCCTTGCGCCGAAACCCGTATGTGCCGTGGCGCGCGCGCCTGGCAAAAACCCCCAGCAGCGGCAGTGCGCGGCCGAGATCGCCACGCACTTGCTTGG
>Ga0138256_10006908_pt1 | contig 11997 bp, 14 predicted proteins | sample KNB2016incub_MG_FD_105486 | JGI IMG/M metagenome (GOLD analysis project Ga0138256, IMG submission 105486) | Active sludge microbial communities from wastewater in Klosterneuburg, Austria - KNB2014incub_MG | ecosystem: Engineered > WWTP > Activated sludge > Unclassified | place: Austria... | reverse complement strand
TGGTCGTCCCGGCGAATGGTTGCGGACACGTATGTACGACAGGAGATAGAGCTCATGAAGGATCGCTCGTCGTCACGAATGGATAGCTGGAAATCAAGCGGCGAGAACGTATCCAACTCAGATCGAGTCCGAATCGGCATTCCCATGCCGTGGCTTCAACCTGGTGCACAGCTGAGCGATGAGGCTAGGAGCGCATTGACAGCAGCTACGTACGTTGGCATCGACTTCGGAACATCCACCAGTGTGGCTAGTCTTGTGAGCCTAGATCCGGACACGGGGGCTCTTTGTGCCGTCCCGATTCCGTTGAGACAGTTTGACCGACTTGGTAGGGAGATAGAGCATCATCTGGTACCCACGTGTATTGCCTGGATCGATGAGACTCTCCTCATAGGCACTGGCGCGGCTGAGCTGAAGACTCAGCTGATCGAAGGGCAGACCATCTGGACATCGTTCAAGATGTTGCTCGGTGTAGATCTGGGACCCCAGTATCCTTCAACAAAACTACCTGCCAGCAAGGGGGCCGCCACCATCGAGCGTCCCCGGGATGCTGCACGCACCTTCTTCAGTTCACTTCGATCCGGTATCGAGGAGTATGTGCGCGCCAAGGGTCTGCCACCTGCCATCAGGTACACGGTTACCGTGCCAGCCTCGTTCGAATCCAATCAACGAAACGATTTGCTGGAAGCAATCACGGACGCTGGCATCGCCCCCGATCAATGTGCTTTGCTCGACGAGCCAAATGCGGCTTTTCTCAGCTATCTGATCGCCATGGAGCAGACCTCCGACGGCAGCCGATTCATCGACACCCTTTCCGCCAGACCGCGCAAGGTCATGGTGTTCGATTTCGGTGCAGGAACCTGCGACATCTCGATACTGGAAGTCGGCCAGAACAACGGCCTCCTGTCTTCTCGAAACCTTGGAATTTCCAGATTCTGGGCGTTGGGGGGCGACGACATCGACCGCGCAATCGCTGTGCAGGCGCTGCTTCCTCAACTGTGTGGCGACGAAAAACCAGAAACCCTCTTCGGGTCGTTCAAAATGGCGAAGGCTATCTTGCCTTGTCTGAAGCCGGTAGCCGAAGAGTTGAAGGTTGCCTGCTGCAAGTACGCGGAAGACCGGGGTTTCAACACATTGGAAGAGTTCCAGAGCGACAGGACGCCTCGCTATGCGAGTACGCCAGTGTCTTTTTCGGTGACTGACAGGCTCTGGGAGCTGAAGGAGCCCAGTCTTTCCTTGAGCACCTTCGCCAACATAATGGAGCCGTTCCTTGTGGATCCGCCGCCCAGCGGGGGCGAGCACTCGATAGCAGTCAGAAGCATTTTGGAGCCTGTAGAGAGTGCACTGCGAAAGGTCGGCCTCGCACCGGACGATCTGGATATGCTCCTTTTCATCGGTGGCAGCTCTGAGAACCCGCTGGTCAGACAAACCGTAGCCCGGTATGTCGGGAGGTTTGTTGATTGCGTCACTCCCAGGGACCTGCGGTCGCATGTCTCCACAGGTGCAGCGATCAATTCATTTTTCCTGCACGGACTTGGCTACGCGCCGATTCAACCGATCACCAGCGAGGACATTTACGTCCTTACAGCAGACGGCGGGCAGGAGCGCGTCTTAGCCGCGGGTAGTCCGGTCCCTTCGCCCGACATCAACATCACTGAGTTTGTCGTTGAGCGCGACGACCAGACCCTGATCGAGCTGCCTTTCTGCGTCAGCTCCCGAGACAAGCTGCTCGGCGTCGTCACGTTGGAACCGCCAGCTCCGGGTTGTTTCGCCCCTGGCACCAAGGTCCGAGTCTCATGCAAGTTCACAGTCGAAAAACTCCTAAAGGTCCGCGCCACCGTCGCCGGGGCGATAGCCAGCACAACTGCTGTATTAAACCCCCTCGCCAACCACGAGCTTTCGCCAACGGAGCGTTCGATGCTACGGGCTGAACAGGCTCTCAATGTTGCCACCCTGAGGGGTGGCGGGCGCCCATCTGGGTCGGCGGCGCTGCTCTATGCGAGGGCCGCCCAACAGGCAGGCCAGTGGCGCAAGGCGGCGGAGATGTTCGAAGCAGCCGAGCAACTGGCACCAGGCACTGATCATGCGACAGCGATAACCTACAGCTATGCCATGGCCAAGGATTCGACGCGGTCTGCCAAATGGGCCCAGACCGCTCATCAGCGCTCCCCCAGCGCGATGACGGCCTACAACCTAGCGATCTCATTTGAGCGCAGCGGCAACCAAACTCAATTCGAGCGATTGATGGAAGACGCGTTACGCCGCTCTCCTGACTACACCGCTGCGCTCTCAGTCTACGGTCATCATTTGATCGCCAAGGGCGACCCGCGTGGGATTGAGCAGGTGACAAGAGCCTGCGATCTGTTGACCCGGGAGCTGCGTTCCGGCGCGCTCGATCCCAGCGACTATCACCGACTGCGTCGGTGCGCGAAAACAGTTGGCCGTTCGTCCGTCCTCGCGGATCTTGATTCACATGGCACCAACCCCGAACAGCTCGATCGCGCGTACAGCGAAGAACATCTTGTACGTGGTGCCGGGACTGATTTGAGATCGAGGAACAACTGACCATGCAATGGATGGTTCCCGAACGTCGTCTAGATGAGTACCAACTGGAAGTGCTGCGTAACTGCGGGGTACTCAAGGGCCAGAACCAGTGGATACAGGGATTTGCAGGCTCTGGAAAATCCGTGCTGCTGATGCACGCAGTCCAGCGCATTGTCGCGTCGCACAGTGAATCCAAGATATGCATTGTCGTGTATACCCATGCACTGCGTCAGTTGCTTTCGTCCGGTCTGTCCGAACGCCACAAACATATTCCAGTGATGACTTACCATGAGTTCCTGTACGGACAGACTCCGCATGTGGAGCCCTTTGACATCCTGGTAATCGACGAAGTTCAAGACATCCCCGAGCAGGAACTGAGAAGGTTGCAGGCGAGAGCGACTAGGGTCATCGTCGCGGGCGACATGGACCAGAGCATCTATCAGCACGTGGGACGACAAGCTGATCCTCTAGCAATCCTTACACCCAATGTCTACAAGCTGACTACCATCCACAGGCTTACGAAGCGCCTCATCGACATAGTCAGGACGATCCTGCCTGGCTCTCCTATCGAAGGGGCACGTACTGGCCGCATGCAGGAAGTCCAGGTCACGCTCGCCAAGGCCGACAGTTTCGATCAAGAAGCTGCTTGGGTGTGGGAGCAGTGCCGCCGGTATTCCAAGCAGGGAGAGCCGAGCGCGGTATTGTTCCCGCTGCATTTTGGTGTCCAAAAATTCATTAACGCGGTGGCTCGCTTGGAGGGCTCGCCAATATTTGACTTCTCCCGAACCGGTGACAAGCGGGGAGCGGATTACAACGAGGTTAACGCGCGTTTGACAAAGGAGGGCGTCGCGCTGCGCTTCGTCGGGAATGGGTTCGGTGATCTTGAAGAGTCGGACATCAGGCCCTTGACGTACGTCATGACCTATCACAGCTCCAAGGGACTGGATTTCAACACTGTCTTCTTACCCGGTCTGAACCGAGACATGACGATCTGGCGTGACAACGAGGACATCGCCCGCCGCTTGTTCTTCGTCGCCACAACGCGTAGTCGGCGCAATCTTTTCATGTCCCATTCCAGCGACACGCCGCACCGGTACGTCCAGGCCATGCCGCAGAATCTTCTCCACAACGAATCCTGCAAGCCCCGCAAGGCGCCGCTTGCATTCGACGATGACATTCCTTTCTAGAAGGCCCGTGACCTTGGACCATCAAAGATATCTGGGCGTGACCTTCGGCGAGTTTTCCGCCTGGCATGCCCACGGCGAGACAGCAATCATCCGTTCGCGGCTCATCCATGTGCCGACGAGTGAGACGAATGGCCACGCCGTGAATACGCTTCTCCGGCGCCTGCCAGCCCTTGCCTTGGATGATGAGGAAGGAATTCTGTTGGTGCGGCTCGTTGCTGGGAACCTGGCGGATGACGAAAGTGATAGCGAAATTGCTCGCATACCAATCGAGCGCGTTGAGGGTGTCGTGCCCCTCACGACTCGGGCGCGCAATATCCTAATCGGAAGACTGGAAGGGTTCGGCATCCATCCAGAGCCAGCGATATTCGAAAGTGCATACGACGCGTGGTCCTATCGTAGGCGGCGTGCATTCTCGGAAACAGCGGGGGACCGTCTAGTCAGGCTCATGGCGCCCGCCGCTGGGTGGGAACCCTCAAGCCAGCTGCGCCAAGCAGCGGCCACTTCTCTAGCACAGTCTGATTTCACCAACGCCGACGTTGCCATCGAAGTGGAGTCAGCCCCTCCCTCATGGGTCAACGCGGCATTTGGTTGGACAAGACACAAGCCCTACGAGGATGGCCACCTCAACCACCTTTGGGATGCAGGATCCGTTCTGAGAGACATTCTGGCCGATGATCAGCTTCAAGCGTTGCGAGCAGCTGGAAAGTCAGTAAAGAACGAATTGGGCATCGCTGCCGATCTGGAAGAAATCTTCTCCTCGGCATCCCTCAAGGAAGCTGCCTGCCACTTGCGGGCCGCCTCGCCTGACGCGTTCCCTGCGGGGCTGACCGCGTTGATCCTCTACCTCCGTTGGCAGGAGCGCTTCCATGCCCTGAGAGCGATCGACACCGAGCTCCTGTCCGACGACCTTTATCACCTTCCACCTCATGATCCAGACGTACTTTCCGCCCTCTGGCTACTCGGATTTTATGTGGGGATCGACCATGTGACCCCCATCGTTTATGCCGCCAGACCATTGAGCTTTGCATGGTACGAGGGGAAAAGGCTCGATTTGTCGCCGGGCCCGCATTTCACAGACCCTCCGGCGGAGGGGAGGTCCTCAGGCATCGGACCGGTTGTGCCTAGTCAGCATCACGTCACCAAGATGGAGAACGACAGCCAGCTTGTAGACCTCGAGACACCCACAGTCGAAAGCAATCTAGGCAACGCAACCCAGTCAGGATCGTTGGCGGGAAATCACCTCGCTGCTAGATACGGTGAGTTGCCTTGGATACAGCACCGCGGCAACCCTGACGCGATCCGTGCTGCTCTGTACAAAGCACAGCAAGAATCTCCGGACTTACCACTCGAACAGTTGTTCGTTTGGGTGTACACAGAGTGGTTCGGGTACACGAAAAAACTCCCCGGTCGAGTCCAGCAAATTCGCGACGTCCACGCGTCATTGGACTGAGAATTCAAGTGACGCGGTAACTGCATTCACCCGATCAGTCCACATATCCCGTCTCATTCCCCCTGGTAAATACGCATCCGCACCCACCCACCAATTGGGCTCTAGGCGGGAAAGATGGCTACCTCCGTTGTCTAGCGTCCACGTTCGCTTCTATGGTTGAGAAGCCTTCTTTACGGGTAGGTGGAGTTGTGACGATCGCTGTTCTGGGATTTCAGCTGATGATCTTCGTCAGCATGTTCATTGCTCTCCTCATGGGACGGGGATGGCTGAAAACGGCAACCGGATTTTGGGTGCTCATCACGTTGTTCGGGAGCATCTAAACCGTGGGGCTGATGGCTCTCCAGCTGATCACGATCTACTTCTCCTATCAGGTGTCCATGAAGTTCTGGTTGTGGCAGCGGGCCTGGCGTGGATAAGTTGAGGTGCTGCTTGCGGGCAAGTGTTCGCATGGAGTGACCTGTATGGGGGTGGTTCCGCTAGTCCGCGATGGGAGGATGTCCCTCCAGCAGTTCCTTCTTCAGCGCGCCGCGCGACTGGATGAAGAGCGTGCGGTAGATCGTCTCGTGGGACACCTGGCAGGTCGCATCGTTGGGGTAGGTGTGCATCAGCCAGCCTGCGATTTGCTGCGGCGACCACTGCTGCTGCAGCTTATCGGCCACCCGTTTCGCCAGCGAGGGATGCAGCGCCAGCTTACAAGCCTTGGGCCGATGCGCACGGTCCCAGGCGGCCTGATCCGCATGGCTCTCCCGGTAGCGTTCCGCGCCTCCGTCGCGCCGGATCTCTCGGCTAATCGTCGATGGCGCCCGGCCCTGCGTTGCTGCGATCGAGCGGATCGAATGGCCGGCAACCAACGCCCGCGAGATGTCTTCCCGCTCGGCCAGGCTCAACGCTCGGGGCGACCGACGGCGAGTCGACGGCCGGATACCGCCGGTCCTGGAAAGAATCCCGCGAACCGACGAATGATGTCGATCAAACAGCCGTGCGATCCGGTGCAGCGACTCGCCTTGCTGCCAGCGGTCCCACATCACGGCTTTCTGGCTGTCCGTGTAGTAAATCCTCGTCCGGTACTTCATCCGCAACACCCCTGCTGCTCGTGGCAGTCTTCAGTGTGTTGCATCGATCAATTGAACCCGCGACCCAAAGCTGACATCAGCCGCCCACGTTGAGCAGGGCTAGCAAGTCAAATCGGGGGTGGATCGAGCTTGGCTCTGGATTCAGAGGAACATGGAGAAGATGTAGGCAGGTCTCGCGGCAGGGTCAGGCCACGCTGAATCGCGAGTTGACACACGAGAACGCGGTGATGCGTCGCTTGTTTGTCCACCCAGCCTGGAACGTTTCCAAACGATTTTCGATACTCAGCCTGTATCCGACTGCAGAGAAAGCCTGTCGCTAAGGAGTGGCTGTCGGAAGGATTGAGGGCTGAGGGGTCGTGGTACATGCCCGCTCCTGGCTTGCCAGCCAATACAGCAGCCAACTCCTCAATGAAACTTTTCGACGAACCAAATTGGTTGGACATCTTCGTGCGCCTCGAAGACGAGGAAAGAGGTGGACGCTAAAGCCTTCTGAACCTATGTATCAGGGTCAGGCAGGCTGACAATGTCCGCAATTGGAAAGTCAACGATGCATTCCGCACCGTCTTCTCCGTCGATTGAAACAGCCCCATTAGCGAATGACCATTCAGCGGAAAACCTCTTTCCTTCATACCAACCCCAGGCCCGTGCCGTGCTCTCCCCGCCATCTTGAACACGTTTCCAGACCCGGCTACTTATCTTGAGCGAACTTTCGACGTCGCCGTTTCCCCAATACGCGTCCAACTGGACATAGATTCTTGGAGGCGCTGAGGACGACTGTGCAATAAAGGAATAAATGTTCATCTGTATCCTTCAGAAACTGAAGCGGACATCACGGAGTTTCTTACTCATAGCTAGCTGGGGCCGAAGTCAGAACGATCGCTTTTGCCCGGCAGCAGTCCACCCCAATCGGTCAGACCCGCTCCTGAGCGTCCGATCTCTGCAGGCGGGACTCCAAAGTTCTGCCTTGGCCACAAGTTAATCTCTGACCGCCACGAATCGCACCGGGATGCCGCCCGCTTCCGCCGCGCGGTTAGCTTCGTCGATGCCACCGATCAGCTGCGCAGCGTAATACGTACTCCCGGGATGCTCACCCTCGATAACCTCAACGCCGAGCGCCGCGAGTTCGTCGCTCTCCATGTCGCGGAAGAGCTCGAGGGCTGCGCCTTGCGCAGTGCCGGACTCGGGCAGATAGTCATCTTCGAATGACCAATCCGGTGGTTCGCCGAACCATTTCTCGATCTCCGTAACGACCACGTCTTCGAACTGCGTAATGGTCAAATTTAAGAGCCAGGCCGAAGCTCCCTCCTCGGGCTCTTCGGGTAGTGCATCGAGTTGTGCCTCGAGGTTGGCTAGGTGGAGCCCTTGTCCGTCGCTCTCGACCTGCGCGCCGTTCAGTTTGGCCTCGACCTCGTCCCGCAGGTCCGCATAGATCGAATGCACCGCCCACGCCAGCGGTTGGCATTCTTCCATGGCTTCGAGCAGTTCCTCGGGTGAGCCCGACCAACTGTCAGCCACATCGTAGTAGAAGTCGGCGCGATTCTCGGCCTCTGCGTAGTTGGCGATGCACAGCGTGCCGTCAGCGCTCACCTCGACCTCGGTGATGGATTCGCTGGTTTCAAAAGGCGGCGTTGGCGTCTGACTATTGTTGGCCATTGACTCGCTCCCTCTATGCAGCGTCAGTTCTTCGTATCGTCTTCTTCCTCTGGCTTCGGGAAGTAATCGATTACGCGCTTTCGGCATAGCCTGTTGAAGTCCGCGTAAAACTCGGACTTGGCGTCGAAAAAATCTGGGCTGGCCCCTAAGTTACCCTCAAAGTTTACCTCGAGCACTTCGATCAACGGCCAGGCCTCGAGGAAGAAGTCCGCCAACTCGCTCAAGGTCATCGGCTTGTCGGTCCGTGTCTGACCAGTGCCCCGCAGGGTGTCGCCGCCGTACTCGTCGACCACCCTGAAATGAATCGCGCCGTTCTCCGGTCGCGCGTAGACGCACGTCACGTCGCAGGTCGTCGACTTGATACTGATGCGGGCGATCTCCACCTCGCCCTCTTCAGTGTCGGGCAGGTAGTTGCCGCCCATGAACATCGGGTGGAACGACTCCAAAGATTCACGATCGGCAGCAGAAATTCCATCGGAGGCCAGCAGCGTGCGAACCTCGCCGTGTCGACCGGCTTCGAACAGGGCCTGCAAATTCTCGCGCAGCACGGCGCCCTTGATCTTCGACAGCAGGTAACGCTCCAACTTCTGCGGCCGGAAATAGGTGTCTGGTTGGTATTCCAAGTCCAGATCAATTCCATCGCTCATGGATGTGCCCCCATTTACGGTGTCCTCCCACGGGGAGCCCAGACTGTCCTGACCTGCCTCCCGATCTCAGCGAGAGTCTGATCGAAGTAGAGTCCAGAATGCCAGCATCGTCAGTGGCAAAGGGCTGCTCTTGTCCGCCAGCGGCCATTCCCCAAGTGCCTGCGTTCATTCCGAAAGGACGATCTGCTTCTCCGGCCACCGAATGGCAGCCACGACACCCGTGTGCTTCGTCGCCTCTTGTGCTCGCTCCCGCCAGCGCAATCCCGCGCAGTAATCCACACACATTGCGTTGCCACGGGGCCCGAGCCAGTCCCAAGGGCCTGTGCCGTCGAACAAGTTAGGACCGCGGCTGCGAGCTGCTGCATCGCGCTCATCACCTGCCCATCGCCAGTAGTGCCCGAAGACCACTGCTTGGGTTTGATCGTAGGCATTCCACCAGGCAGTACGTTCCGTCATGCGCCATTGCCCGCCGCCAAAGAATGGCGTCGACGTGATCTGTTCAATGCCGCTGGTCAACGCTTTCACTGGATTCATGGACTGGTTGCGCACGTCGACTTCTGCAGTAGAAGTTAGTAGTGGCACGACCTTGTCTTTGTTCTTCAAGCCCGAGCGCCAGATGTCAGACTCAACTCGCTTCAGTGCATCCAACCCATCTTGTCTTACACCTTCGTCGACTATTGCTTCCCAACTGTTATAGAGATCCATGACCGATCGCGTGTCATTACGCAGGCGTTCAATTGAAGGAGGGTCCCAGCAGGCGTGGACGACACGCAGGTCATCACGCTCCAATGCCAGGGGAAGCTGGGCGAACCAGTCCAGCATGGCAGCCCGAGTTGCAGTGTCAGCCTTCGGATTACCCACGAAGTGTCCCTTGGCTTCGTCGTGGTCATCGTCTGGATAGAACCAGCCATTCCCATCTTTGCGTGAGTCTCGCAGCAAGTTCAGTTCGTGGTTGCCTAGGACACATTGCGCCAGCCCCTTGGCAGTCAGGCTCATCACGAAAGCCACCACCGCGGGGCTGTCCTCGCCACGGTCAACGAGATCACCGACGAACACTAGCCTGCGACCTTCTGGATGGTGACCATCAGGTTGGTAGCCGAGGCGGACCAACAAGCTGTGTAGTGCCGTAATCTCACCGTGCAGGTCCCCCACGATATCCAGGGGGCCTTCGAACAACGATTGAATGGGGCGGTAGGTCAAGGCCAGTCACTCCGGTTTCGGGAAGTCACACACGCATCCGCTTGAGTCATCTCACAGGTTGCAACGATGGTGCTGATCCCGAGGTGCTGCTGCGCGCCAATTGATGGTTGCACTCGCTCAAAGTCGAGCGAGGAGTCGCGCAGCCAAGGGTTCGTAGAGCTCCCGTCCGCGAAGTGCATGCAGCCATCGCTCCGGAATCCCACTCACGCCATAACGAATCCCCGCAATCCCGCCAGCGACTGCCGCTGTCGTGTCGGTGTCATGACCGAACGCAATTGCGCGACGGACACAGGCTTCGTAGTCAAAAGTAGATTCGACGGCATGCTTGGCCGACCACAGTGTGTCCACGACGTAACCAGTGCCGCGCGCCCGATTCGCATTGCCGGTGTCCAGCACATGATCCAACTGGTCCGCAGGGGCATCGCCCTCCAGGATCTCGCGCACGCCGGTCTCTGCCAATGCCCACGGTGCGGTGGCGCCTTCCAGCCATCGCCTTGCCCACAGGCAATACGTGGCACAGGCGATCTTCGACTGCCAATGACCATGGGTTGGCAATGATTGCCGCATCGCCAAGTACACCAAGTCGGTGTCGCTACCCCGATGCCACAACACCAACGGTAGTACCCGCATCAATGACCCGTTTCCGTTGTGTTGCTCACCAGAGGGCCCAGCCACCTCCGGCGAGATTCCTGCGGTCAGGCGATTGATGGCGGTACTGGTCTGCATGCCGATATCAAAGACTGATCGATTGACGGCATAGAAGCCTGTCAGCAACCAGTCGCGCAGGCCTTCGGCGAAGTGTGCAATGTCCAGGCCGTCTTTGGCCAAGAGGCTGTCGAGCAAGATGAGCGCTTGCGCACCGTCGTCGCTCCACGTACCAGGCGGTACGCCGTAATGGGCGCGTCGGAATCCCTGTGGTGGTTGAAACTCAACCCCTTCAACAGGTGGCAGGTCTTCTGGCGGGTGGAACTCGTAGGGGACACCCAGCGCGTCGCCGATGAGCAGGCCCATCAGTCCGCCTTCGATTCGTGATTGCAGGGTTGGCTGATCCATGGTGCTCCGCATGACCTATTCGACTACACAATGGTGGCATGACCTACTTAGATGACAGTGTGCCTCTGGCGTGGCCCGGCTTTCAGGCAGATGGCGGCCTTCTACTCGCTGTCCCATCGCCCAACGGGTGGAAAACCGGACCTGATGTCCTGAAAAGTGAGGAGATGCCGCTGGCGCGCAAGGCAGAATTGCATGTCACGTTGTTGAATCGTGCGATGGGGTGGCAACTTCGGTCTATTTTGGGAGACGTCACGATCGCCCGGCTGTTCGAGGATGAGGATTGGACAATCCGCAGGACTGGGGAAGGACACCTGTTACGCAAGATCAAAGTTGACGGCACCCGAGCCACGGTGTGCGGTTCACTCATCGAGCGTCTGGACCTGCCGTCCTTGGCTCGGTTCCGTCAGGCACTGGGCCGAGCAGCTGGGATTGGAATACCCGAGGTGTTCCCGCATGCGACCCTCTATGTCGCGGGTGACGCGGCTGGGATTGGGCTGCCAGACCATGCGTCATTCGAAGTCGCACGCATCGCTGACCTGCGTCTGCCTGGTGTAAGCAATCGAACACCTCCCAGCCTGCCTTCAACGTTGCTTGACGCATACAAGGCGACTGACTTCGTAGTGGGCGATCCGGAGATCACATTGCGGGTCGGAGAGGCGTCTGCCGAGATGGATGCTGAGCTACGTGCCCAAGGCACTTCCCGCGCCATTGTGGTCACAGCATGGAATCCTTTCAGCGAGGACACAGCCCCTGAAGCGAACGAACTTCGGCAACAAATGCTTCTGCACGAGTTGCAATCCGATGGTCTGGGCGTGCGCGACGCCGAGGGGCGCAATCCCGCCGGCACATGGCCACCCGAACCAAGCCTGCTGGTGATGGCTACGGATCCCACGCTCGAAGACCGCCTGCTCCGCGACTATGAGCAGCACGCCATCGTCATCATTGAGCAGGGCGAGCCGGTCTGGCTCGAACTGCATCCTGATCACCGAATCAACTACGCATCACATGCTTGAGAACTCACTCCGCAGCGGATTTCCGCTCGAGGTCATTGAAATGGATCTCGCAGGCGGCTGGGGAACGGCGCTCGCGGATCTTCGTCGATGCCATTGCCCATGCGCGGTCGTTGCCTTGCTTTGACTTGCTGAAAGCGATGCGGGAGTCGTAATTGACCCCGATCTGGCCTGCATCATCGA
>Ga0138256_10006906_pt1 | contig 11998 bp, 7 predicted proteins | sample KNB2016incub_MG_FD_105486 | JGI IMG/M metagenome (GOLD analysis project Ga0138256, IMG submission 105486) | Active sludge microbial communities from wastewater in Klosterneuburg, Austria - KNB2014incub_MG | ecosystem: Engineered > WWTP > Activated sludge > Unclassified | place: Austria... | reverse complement strand
ACAGGGTCAATTTGAACTTAACCAGTACCCCGAAATCTGTTACAGACTGGCCAAAACCTCCCCACAAATATGCTGACTTGACTTGATTACGACTCATTTATTGTTAAATAAGTGTGCAAAATTCGTATAGACTAAATTATCAGCAACAGCTTGATTATCAACACTGATAACTAATAACGGATAACTATTTATTAATCAGTGGCCGTGATCATGTTCGCCTTCTCGAAGCGGCACGTACTGCGGAATAAATTCCTCGCCGTCTTTTCCATAATCATAAGCCCAGCGCTGAACGGTTGGCAATTTGCCCGGCCAGTTACCGTGACCGGGAACAATCGGTGTGGTCCATTCCAGCGTTGTAGCGCCCCATGGGTTTTTGACCGTCAACTTTCTGCCACTGAAAATGGAATAGAAGAAGTTAACGATAAATATGATCTGCAGGAAAAATACAACAATGGCAGCCACCGTAATAAATTGATTCAGGCCTGTAAAGTGCTTGAAAGATTCAAAATTTTCGATGCTGTAATAACGACGCGGTACCCCGGCCATGCCTGTGTAGTGCATTGGCCAGAAAATGGCATAAGCCCCGAAAATGGTACCCCAGAAGTGAATTTTACCCAGCGTTTCGTTCATATAGCGGCTGAACATTTTCGGGAACCAGTGGTAAACCCCTGCAAACATGCCGAAGAACGCCGCAATACCCATTACAATGTGAAAGTGCGCTACCACGAAATAGGTATCGTGCATCTGTATATCGATGGCCGAGTTGCCCAGGAAAATACCCGTTAGACCGCCCGAAATGAACATCGAAACAAAACCGAGCGAGAACAAACTGGCAGAGTTAAACCGGAAGTTAGAACCATAAACCGTTGTAATCCAGTTAAATACCTTCACCGCCGACGGCACCGCAATAATCAGGGTGAATATCACGAAGAAGTTGGCTATAAAAGGATTGACCCCCGACATAAACATGTGGTGCGCCCAAACAATGAACGACAGGAAACCGATGGCAAGAATAGAGAATACCATGGCGCGGTATCCGAAAATCGGTTTGCGGGCATTGACCGACAAAACCTCTGATACGATACCCATCGCCGGAAGAATGATGATATATACCTCCGGGTGACCCAGGAACCAGAACAGGTGCTGGAACAAAATCGGGCTGCCGCCTACACGATCCAGGATTTGCCCGCCTACCACGATTTCACTCAGGTAAAAGGACGTGCCCATACTGCGGTCGAACATCAGCAGCAACACACCGGACAACAAAACCGGGAATGACAAAACACCCAAAACCGCCGTCACGAAGAATGCCCACATAGGAAGCGGCATACGCCACATATTCATACCTTTTGTACGCATGTTCAGAATCGTGGTGATATAGTTGATACCGCCCAGCAACGCAGATACAATAAACAAGGCCATCGCAACAATCCACATCGTCATGCCCGCGGCAGAACCATCAGAAGCCTGTGGTAAAGCGCTCAACGGCGGATAGGCCGTCCAGCCGCCGGAGAATGGACCGGTGCTGAGAAAGAGCGACAAAAACATGACCACACCGGCGAGGAAAAACGCCCAGTAGGAAAAGGAATTCAACAGTGGAGAAGCCATGTCGCGGGCGCCGATCTGCAACGGAATCAACAGGTTGGAGAAGGTACCGCTCAAACCCGCTGTCAGTACAAAAAACACCAGAATGGTGCCGTGCATGGTCACCAGGGCATAATAGAACTCAGGATCGAGTTTACCGATACCGGCATCATTCACCTGAATCCATTTTCCGAGGATTGGTCTGAGCCAAGCCATATCCGCTTCCGGGAAACCCAGTTGCAGACGGAATACGATCGACATCGCAGCGCCCACAAAAGCCCAAAAGATACCTGTGATCAGGAACTGACGGGCGATCATCTTGTGGTCGGTACTAAAAATATAATGCGTCAAAAAATTTGACTGAAACTTATCGCCGTGGTGGTGTTCGTGGAAATGATCGTCATAACCCAACTCTTGGGTGAACTTCTCTTCCAGTGTTTCAACGGCGGTAATATCTTGTGCCATATCCAGGAGTTTTATAATTGTTTTGTATTGTAAAACCTTCGTTGGGTTAGGTGTTCTTTAATCAAAAGGGCATTTCAAACCATCAAACCTACTTGCATGTTGAGGGTTGAGATTGTTGAGATTCAAACCATCAAACATTCAAACTTCCAAACCTTCTCAAATAGAACTCAAAATCGTGAATTCCGTCCGGCGGTTTTTAGCGCGATTTTCATCCGTATCATTTTCAGCAACTGGTTTGGTATCGCCGTAGCCCCTCGGTCGGAGGCGGCTCGCAGGAATCCCCCGGTCTGTCAGGTATTTCGCAACGGCAGCGGCACGTTGTGCGGACAGCGTCAGGTTAGACGCCGCGTCGCCCACATTGTCAGTATGGCCGGCCACCTCGATCACTAAGGAAGGATAGGCCGTCATAGCAGTCACCAGATTGTCCAATTCGTAGCGGCTGTCGGCAGTTAGTGCCGCAGAACCCGTTTGAAAACCTACGTATTTGAGCGGCAGCGTCTTGGCTGCGATATCGGTCGATTCGACGGCTGCTTTCATGCTTTCGCTGAACGCTTTGGCACGCGTGCCTACTTCAATATCCAGGACTTTTCCTTTGTTGGGGTCTTCGTCTTTTTCACGAACCTGCGTCAGGTAGAATGACTCCTGTGTTTTGTACCAGGCATCAAATTCCTCCTTCGACACGACGCGGAAAATCCGTTTCATCGAATAGTGACCTTTGCCGCACAACTCTGAGCAAGCCAGTTCGTATTCAAATTTTTCCCAGCGTTTCGGCCCGGTTGGGTCGAGCGGGTCGGCAGGAACATTGTATTCCTCGTACTTGCGCAATTCGCTGCGGTATTCCGCCGTCGTTTTGACGGGAGTAAACACAAAATAGGTCGGCAAACCGGGTACTGCGTCCATTTTTACCCGGAAATGGGGTAAGAAAAAACTGTGCAGCACGTCTTTGGCAATAATCCGAACACGCACTTTTTTACCTTGAGGCAAGTACAATTCCTGGCCTGGCATCATATCATCCCAGCTTTTCGGGTCGTTGAAATCCAGTCCCAGCGGATTATTCGCAGTAGTCAACTTGTAGTTACGCGTACCCAGTTTCCCATCCGGGCCAGGGTAACGAATCATCCAGTTGAACTGCTGACCGGTTGCTTCAATCTCGATGTAATCTTCATCGGGGTTGACATCAGCCATTACGGTATTCCAGGTATCCAGGCCACGAATTACCAGAAAGGTCATTACAACAGCCGGAACGATGGTCCAGATGACTTCGAGGCGGTTGTCATGGGAGATAAACGCTGCTTTACGGCCTTCCTTCCAACGGAATTTGTAGGCATACCAGAACAACATGATATGTGTAATCACAAAAACGATCCCGGTAAAAAACAAGGTCCAGTCAAAAAGGCTGTCCAGTGAGTCGCCGTGTAAAGAGGCGCCTTTGTGTGGCCCGAAGCCCATCATTTCATTGCGATATGCCCAGGCCGAAAGAATAACGCCACCCAGAAATAACACCATGAAGACCAGCGATAACCAGCCATTCCATTTGCTGTTGTCGCGCAATACCTCCAACTCACCTTTGATCTGGCCGGTGAGTTCCATTACTTTCCCGATTTGTACCAGAACAATGGTAATCAGGAGAACGCAGAGAAGAATAATTAGCCCTGTCATTGATAAAATTTTATTCCTTTAACCCAAAGGTATGAAGTTTAGTTTTTAGCTTCAGCGAACGAAGTGTTGAATAGAAATGCTCTAAATATTAAAATTATTTGAACAAAACCATCTCCGTCGATTTAGCAAACTGTGTCACAACAATTGTGCACAGTCACATGATTATATCACAATCAATGATGATCGTCATGTCCGTGTTTTTCGTCCACTTCCGTGCTGATCAAAGCGCCGGTTTCATGGTGTAAACTTTCTTCCAGATATGGATCCTTCCAGGGTACCAGGGAGGATTTTGACAATTGATGGAAGAAGAAAAATAAGTAAAGACTCAGGAAACCGATCAGGGTACCAAGTTCCAGGAACCCGGGCAGCGTGAATCCTGCCATGAATGGTTTCACGCCGTCTCCATGCGCATCACCGTGTTCACCGCCATGCGCATCCGCATCGCCATGTGGAGCATCTTGCGCCGCTGCTGCCGGAGCAGTTGCGGGCGTTTCGTGTGCTGCCGCAGCGTGTGCCGTGGTGTCGGCGTGTTCGCCGGCGGTAGCAGTATGTGCTTCTTCAGTGGGCACGGCTTCCATCGGAGCTGCTTTATGTTGTTTTCCAAATGTGCCTTCCGAAATTTCTTTGGCTTCGGTAGCCGCAATACGGGCGCCCGGCTTGATCATGTAGAAATAATCCCACCAGTGACCGAAGAAAACGATCAATGCCACAAAAAACATGGTTCCGAACTTGCGTTTGGTATCATTCCGCATCAGGATCAGGAACGGCGTTACAAAGTTGAGCACCAGGTTGCCCCAGAACAAAACCGGGTAATGCACCATACGTTCGCGGAAATAGATGGTTTCTTCACCGTTGTTGGCATACCAGATCAACATAAACTGGTCGAACCAGAGGTATGTCCAAAACACCGAAATACCAAACAGAAACTTACCGATGTCATGCAAGTGCTCGCGCGTCACATATTCCAGGTAACCCAAAGATTTCAGGTAAATAATAATCATAATGGTCAGCGACAAACTTCCCAGCCACATCGAGATCATGGAGTACCAGGCAAACATGGTGCTGTACCAATGCGGGTCAATGGACATGACCGACTGCCAGATAAATACGGTGCTCAAAAAACCGCCCAGCGGCAGGAAAGAGGCAGCCCATTTGCGCTGTTTTCTGTAGTAGGTAAGCGACTCCGTTTCCATGGTATCCTGATCAACCGACGCCTTGCGAAGGTTGTAGGCCCAGAAAAACCAAATGGCGAGGAAACCCAGGGTACCGAGGGTATACCAGCTTGCATTCAGGAAACCTGCTTTCCCGGCGATAATTTTATCAAAAATCGGGTTGTTCGGATCTGTGATACCTGGTGTATTCCAGTGGTACAAGTGGTGGAAATGTCCCCATACGCCTATAACCAAAATGGCCATAAGGATAAGACCTACCCACATAAACATGCTCATAGCCTCCCACACGCGTTTCATCAATGAATTCCAGCCGGCAAAAGCAGTGATCTGTGCCGATAGGAAGAACATGGATGTGAACGCGATGCCTGTAAAATACACCGAGTTGTGCAGGAAATTGGTCCAGAACCGGGTATGGTATGCATCGTCATTCAGGCCCGTAAGAATAAGGCACAAAGCGCCCAATACCATCCCGCCGATCAGAATGAGTTTGGTCTTGCTTTCAAATACGAATTGCGTATTGGTCAGATTCATATCGCAAATTCAGGCCGAGCCTGATAAGTTTGATGTTGAAATAAGGTTTGGTATTCGGGCTTCATAAATTTATTGCGTATCACAGCAAAATCAATCTATACAATAAAACTTGTAAAACATTGATCTTTCAGCACTTCTTTACTGTATAACAGCGCCTGCCCGGGCCGGGCCGGATGCAGTACCTTTTGCCGGTTGTTCAATATTGCTCAGGGTATTGGCCGTTTCACTGTACTCTAAACTTTTTGATTTGGCCTGCAAAGAGCGAATGTAATGGATAACCTGCCAGCGCTCCTCGAAAGAAAGTTTGTCGGTATACCCGCCCATTACGTTTTTGCCATACACGATACCGAAATAATAGCGGCCGTTTCCGGCGCTGATCATGTCGTCGCCCATGAGGTTTTTAGGTTGCGCCGGATATTTGCTGTCGGGCATGGTAACTAACCAGCCTTGTCCGTCGCCCTTTTCGCCGTGGCAAACGCCGCAGTAAATATTGTACAGTGGTTTGGCGCGATCCAGTCCATCCTGTGTAATGGGGAACGGATTGCCGATCATTTGTTGTTCGCAGGCCAGGCGGTCTTCTTCCGTATTCTGGTAGTAAAACGGCGCATGACCGTTGGGTTGTACGGCGATGGCATTGGACGCATTTTTTCCGCGAACTACATCCAGGGCGCCTGCCCCGGTGTAATACACACCCGTCATGCCACGCGCAACCGTTCCGTCCACATTGCCGCGCGGTTGAGACAACTCGGCCTTCGTGCGCACACTTTTATCATCCCAGTGGTTCCAGTAGTATGCACTGTACTGGTTGGCTTCGTAGGCCACCTGGTGATACATATCCGGCATGTATTCGTGTCCTGTTTTGTTTTTACCCGGTGGCGAACACAGGGAAAAAAGCCAGGCGAATAAAGCGACTCCGAGAATAGCGCCAATTGCGTATTTCATTGATTATCTTATTGTTGATTCGTTGAAATATTATTTGTTGAGGGTTGTTGAGGAGTTGAGATTGTTGAGGGTTGAGGTGTAACACTCAACAATCTCAACCCCTCAACAATCTCAACATCCTAAATCGTTTTCACATTCACCTCCGCAGCCTGGCTTTGGGCAAAAAAGCCTTTCAGGTGATCCACGTCACTGGCTGAAGATTCCGTTACATCAAAGGCAAGGCAAAACTTATCATCCGTAATGCGATGATCGAGTGATTTTGCCTGTACGCCTGGCCACATACCGCAAATGGTATAAAAGGTAATGGTCATGCCCCATGCTGCAAACAACACCGTCAATTCAAAGGTGATCGGGATAAACGCCGGTACAGACCAGTATGGCTTACCGCCGAATACAATCGGCCAGTCGCGGGTGAAAATCCAGGTCATTGTCATAAACCCGAATATAGCGCCGATCGCACCATAGATAAACCCGAGGTAGTGCAGACGGCTTTCTTTCAATCCCAGAATCGGATCCAATCCGTGTACCGGGAAAGGCGTATACACATCCATAATATCCAGGTGTGCAGCGCTTGCTGCCCGCACGGCGCCTTTCAGGTCTTCTTCGTCGTTATACAGGCCGTAAAGGACTTTTTTACTTTCAGTAGCCATATTCAGAGTGATGAATTAGCAATGATAAATTATTTTTTAGTGGAAACTTAAAGTACAACTACCTGTACTGCTCCATCTGTTTTTTGTATGCGTGCAAAATCAGTCAATACTAAATCTTTTGTAACTCATTGATTTACATTGCTTTTTGCCCTTTGCAATTTTGCCTTTTACTTAGTGCTTCTCTTCTTTCTTTTCAGCAGCCGACGCGCCTTTCTTCGCGTCGTGGTGACCGTGTTTGGCATCCGGGCCGACGTATTGATCGCCTGCTACTTTCAGAATAGCCTTCACCTCTGCAATGGCCACTACCGGCGCCACCCTTGTGAAAATCAGGTATAGGGTAAAGAAAAGTCCCAGCGTACCCGTAAAGATGGAAATCTCCACCCAGGTCGGGCGGTAATAGCTCCAGGATGAGGGTAAAAAGTCGCGGGCCAGCGTGGTGGCAATGATGACAAAACGCTCGAACCACATACCGATATTGACCACAATGCTCAGGAAGAAAGTCCACCAGACACTGCGGCGAATACTGCGCGACCAGAAGAGTTGCGGACTGACCACATTACAGAACATCATACCGAAATAGGCCCACCAGTAAACGCCGAATACACGGTTGTAAAATGCAAACTGTTCGTAGATATACCCGGAATACCAGGCGATAAACAATTCCGTGAGGTATGCCACACCGACAATCGTACCCGTGAGTACGATTACCTTGTTCATCGATTCGATGTGGTTAATCGTAATATAATCCTGTAGTTTGAGCACTTTCCGGGTAATAACCATCAGCGTTTGTACCATGGCGAAACCGGAGAATACCGCGCCCGCAACGAAATAAGGCGGGAAGATGGTGGTGTGCCAGCCCGGTATAACAGACGTGGCAAAGTCGAAGGATACAATGGTGTGTACAGAAAGTACCAGCGGAGTGGAAATACCCGCCAATACAAGCGACAAGGCTTCCCAGCGCTGCCAGTGTTTGGCGCTGCCTGTCCAGCCGAAAGAAAAAGTCTCGTACATCTTGCGGCGAAACCCGGATGCACGGTCGCGCACCGTCGCCAGGTCAGGCACCAGACCGGTATACCAGAATAGGAGCGATACCGAGAAATAGGTGGAGATCGCGGCTACGTCCCAAAGCAGGGGCGAGTTAAAATTCGTCCACAGCGGACCGCGTGTATTCGGGAATGGCATGATGAAAAATGCCAGCCAGACGCGTCCCATGTGGAAAATAGGGAATTGTCCGGCGCATATCACCGCGAAGATCGTCATCGCCTCTGCTGCGCGGTTAACGCCTGTGCGCCAGCGCTGGCGGAACAGCAACAAAATCGCGGAGATCAGCGTACCGGCGTGACCGATACCGATCCACCAAACGAAGTTGGTGATATCCCAGGCCCAGTTGACGGTGCGGTTGGCACCCCATTCTCCGATACCTTTCCATACCGTCCAGACGATCGCGAAAACATACAGACCCAGGAAAGCAGATGACAGCGCAAATGCTATGATCCACTCGCGCGTTGGACTTTTTTCTGTGGGCGTACATAGATCCTCCGTGATGTTGTGGTAGGATTTATTTCCCGTAATCAATACGTGCCGAACCGGCGCTACTGCTTGAGACATAATTATTTAATTATGAATGAGGAATGAGGAATGAGGAATGCCCGTCGTAATGCCGCTTATTCATCATTCATCATTCATCATTTATCATTCAAGAATAAAGTTCTTCGTTACTGTTCATCACTTTGGCGGAATAATTCACTGCCGGGCGTACGTTGATTTCTTCCAAAACCTTATACGCCAGCGCCGCCGCCGCATTACTTTTCTTATTGACTTCGCTGTCGGGGTTATTCAGGTTGCCGAATACGATCGCGCCGGTTGGGCAAGCCGTCTGGCAGGCAGAACGCACATCATTGTCCAGAATAGCGCGGCCTTCGCGTTTGGCCGTCAGTTTGCCTTCCTGAATACGTTGTACGCAGAAAGAACATTTTTCAATCACACCACGCGAACGAACCGTCACATCCGGGTTCAATACCATCCGAACCAGGTTGTCGGCATAGAATGGTTTTTCGTCGCCTTCGAGGTGGAAAATGCGCTCTTCATTTGCAGGCCAAAGGTCGGCAGTGGTGTAGTCGAGCCAGTTGAAACGGCGCACTTTATAAGGGCAGTTATTGGCGCAGTAACGCGTACCGATACAGCGGTTGTAAGCCATCTGGTTCAGTCCCTCCATGGAGTGCGTGGTAGCGGAAACCGGACAAACGTTTTCGCAAGGCGCATTGTCGCAGTGCTGACACATCATCGGCTGGTATACCACTTTCGGGTTTTCGATATCGCCGTAGAAATAGCGGTCGATACGCAACCAGGTCATTTCGTGGTGGCGGGCCACCTCTTTTTTACCTACTACGGGCACATTGTTTTCGCTCACGCAGGCCACCTGGCAGGCGCCGCAACCGATGCAGGAATTCAGGTCGACATACATCCCCCATTTCAGGCCGGTTTTGAACCATTCATCGGTGCTGGGATACAGGGTTTGTGAATTCAGGTGCTCCGCTTCTTCGTGGAACTCTTCCATTTTGTCGCCCAGTTCCTGCAAATCTTTCAGGTTGGTCTGGAAAATAATGGAGCGTTTGGTCAACGAACCCTGGAAGTATTCGGCTTCGTCGATATTTTGTGTAGCATCGGCAGCACTGTGCACACCCATAGTGTGGTGGTGCTGTACGCAGGCGAAGTGTTTGTCTACACCTACTTTGTCGGACACATTTACATCCGAAGCATAATATTGTGTCAAACCGCCTTCTACTTTCAGCGCGGGATTCACATTCACCCCGAAGGAAACGCCGCAGCCGCCCATTTCGCGACCGCCGCCCAATGCGATAGATACCGTGCCGGGCGCCTGACCGAAGTTGCGTACCACGGTGCAAGTCAGTTTCTGCCCGTTTACATCTACTTCCACCTGCTCACCGTCTTCCAGATTTTTCCAGCCCTTGATTTTATCTTTTCCGTTGGATTCTACCGGAATATTGAGGTGGTTCCCCCAAACGGTGCGGTTCACCGGATCGGGCATTTCCTGCAACCAGGGGTTGTGGGCGTACTGACCGGCGCCGATATTGACTGTTTCGTAAAATGAAATTTCCAGCGCTGCGCCGGATGGTTTGGAAACGCCGTTTACATCTACCGTTCCGGCAAAAGCAACCGGAGTAGCCGTTGCAGGTATTTCAAAAATACCGTCGTGGAGACTCATGTCCCAGAAAGCGGCAGGTGTGTTGTATTTTGACTGGCGGGCAAATAACTCGCTCGCCCAGTGTGACTTCAGGTACTGGTAATAAGGCTGCTCGTCTTCGCGGTTCAGATCAACACTATCCGCCCATTCGAGCAGGCTGTGCTCCGCCTGACGGGTGTCGAAGAGTGGTGAAATAGTTGGCTGAATGAGGCTCAGGTGGCCTTTTTTCGGCTCTGCATCGCCCCAGGATTCAAGCAGGTGGTGTGCGGGAGCGGCGTAATTGCAAAGTCCGGTGGTTTCGTCGACGACTCCGTTGAAGGAAACGCGAACGGGTACTTTGGCAAATGCGGCTTTGAAAGCCTCTGCGTTGCGCAGTTCCCAGGCTGGATTGGCGCCCCAAACGATGGCGACCTGCACCCGGCCGGCGTTCATTTCGGCCAGCAGTCCGTCCAAAGCGCGCTCGTCGCCCTGACGCTGGTAAGAAGGTGTGCCGAAATCAACCGTCGTATTCAGGTTGCCCAGCAAATCATTGATTTTATTGACAATCACCTGCTCGGCAACATTGTTGGAGTCGCTGACTACCAATGATTTACCTGCGGCATTGCGCAATTCGGCTGCTATTTTTTTGATGGCTGCCGCTGCTTTTTCATTGACTTTCGGTCCGCCACTGCCGCCGGAAAGTTCGTTGTACAAGGCAACAATGGCAGCGCCCATTTCGCTGGGTTTTATCAGCACGCGGTTATCCGCATTGGAACCCGTGAGCGACATATGGCTTTCCACCTGGTAGTGGCGCGACATTTTGGCCTTTTTACCGGGCGTTACCTTGCGGTTTTTGGCATATGCGCGGGCATATTCGATCGGACTGATCCAGGTGCCGAGGAAATCGGCGCCGAAGGAAACGATAACGTCTGCCAGATCGAATTTATAGGAAGGAATGACCGCCGCGCCGAAAGACTGCTTGTTGGCTTCCAGCAAAGCTGCGCTGGACACGGGATCATACGTGATAACTTGTGTATTGGGATATTTCGCAACAAAATCAGCCAGGGCTTTTTTGGCCGTCGGGCTGATAATGGTATTGGAAATGATACGCACAGGAGCGCCAGTGGCCAATTTGGCTTTGATTTCGCGGTCGAGCACCGGCCACTCCATCTTTTCCACCTGCCCTTCGCTCACTTTACCGGCATACTGGATACGGCGGGTATCGTACAAACCCAGCACGGCAGCCTGTGCGCGGGCACTGGTCCCCCCTCCGGTAATAGCACTCAGGCTGTTGCCTTCTATTTTGATCGGGCGACCTTCGCGGGTTTTGACCAATACGGCGCAATAATCGCCTCCATTCACAATAGAGGAAGCGAAATAATTCGCCACACCCGGCACAATAGCGTCGGGTTTGGTCACATACGGGATGGCTTTTTTGACCGGAATCTGGCAGGAAGCAGCAACTGTGGCCGCACCGAGTCCGAATCCCAGCATTTTCAGAAAATCACGGCGTCCAGTCTCCCATTTCCCATCGGTCTGATCGATGTTTTCCATGGAAAACTCTTTTTCCGCCGATTGAAGAAAGGATTCTTCCCGCATCAAATCTTCGGTGCTTACCCAAATACCGTTATCGTGGTGCATATATATTAATCGTGAGTTGTGAGTCGTGAGTTGTGAGTCGTCAATCGTGAATCGCTACTCACGACTCACGATTGACGACTCACGGTTTTAATAGTGGCATTTCTGGCATTCCAGACCGCCGATTTCTTCAACTGTTACTTTCTCGCGCTTGCCATTGTCTAATTCGTTGT
>Ga0138256_10006902_pt1 | contig 12002 bp, 6 predicted proteins | sample KNB2016incub_MG_FD_105486 | JGI IMG/M metagenome (GOLD analysis project Ga0138256, IMG submission 105486) | Active sludge microbial communities from wastewater in Klosterneuburg, Austria - KNB2014incub_MG | ecosystem: Engineered > WWTP > Activated sludge > Unclassified | place: Austria... | reverse complement strand
GGCTTCATAGGCGAGGAACTCCTTCCAGCGCGCGTCCACATCCACCATACCGCCATACTTGCGGGCGAAGCCGATGAAGGTGGTGTAGTGCCCGGCCTCGCTCACCATCAGATCGCGGTAGAAGGCGCGAAGCTCGGCGTCGTCGGCCTCTTCGCTCAGCAGCTTGAAGCGCTCGCAACTGCGTGCTTCGATCATCGCGCTGAAGAGCAGGCGGTCCACCAGGCGTTCCTCGCGGCCGCCATCCTTGCGCACAAAGGCGAGTAGTTCGTTCACGTAATGGTCCTTGCGCTCGGGTCCCAGCACCCAGCCCCGCGCCACGATATGCGCATGTACCTGGCCGAAGTGGGTGATCTCCTCCTGCGCGATCCGCGTGAGTTCCTTCACCAATTCGCTTAGCTCCGGGTAGCGCACCACCATGCTGATGGCGTTGCTCGCGGCCTTCTGCTCGCACCAGGCATGGTCAGTGAGTACTTCGGCGAGGTCGCGGCGGACCAGTTCGGTCCAATGGGGATCGGTGGCTAGTTGGAGGCCCAGCATGGTGGGGCGAAGGTGCGATGATCACGGAAATAGGTGCCCCAGCGAAGGGATTAACTTGCGCCTGCCAACGTTCCGGCCCTTGCCAACGTCTTGGTGCTAGCAAGACCACCACGCATGCTTCCATCCCTGCGCTTTCTTTCCTTGTTGATCCTCCTGGGCACCCTGCTCCCTGCCGAAGCGCAACTGTCCTTCGGCGGGCGTCCCTTCGGAATGTCGGCACCCAAGTATGGTTTGCAGGATCCCCAGATCATGACGCTTCCCGTGGTGGACGCCCAAGCGCTCATGGATGAGGACGAAACCAATGCGGCCAACGGCCACGTGGGACCCGCCCGTTTCGGCGTGGTACACCCGACCCAGTTCAGCATGGAGACGCACGGCACTTGGCATATCGGCCCAGGGGGTGTGCGGATCTGGCAATTGGCCATTGAATGCCCGGAGGCGATGGCGATCGGCATCACGTTCACGGACTATCGGCTTCCAGAAGGGGCGCGGGTGTTCATCCATGATGGGATCGATCCGAATTTCCGGGGTGGCTACACCGCTGCCAGCAATGGCGGAGGCACCAGCATGGGCGTGGCACCTCTGTCTGGATCCCGCGTGATCGTGGAGTACCAAGAACCTGCGGCCGTGGCGGGCCAGGGCCATTTGACCATTGGCGAAGTGGTCCATTGCTACCGCGATCCATTCAGCCAGGCAAAGGCTTTCGGGGATAGTGGCAGTTGCAACATCAACGTGATCTGCCCGGACGGCGACCTATGGCGCGACCAGATCCGCTCGGTGGCGCTGATCCTCGCCGGCGGCGGGAGCTGCACCGGCCAGTTGCTGAACAACTGCGCGGAGGACGGGCACCCTTACTTCCTCACGGCGAACCATTGTGTGAGCGGAAGTGTGGCCAACTGGGTCTTCGTCTTCAACTGGGACAGCCCGGATTGTACCCCTACAACCAATGCACCGGACAACCAAACCGTTTCGGGTTCCACCTTGCTCACAAGCGACCCCGGCACCGATATGGCTTTCCTGGAATTGAGCGCCGCGCCACCGGACACCTTTAATGTGTTCTACTCTGGCTGGGACAACACTGGTGCTTTCCCGGATAGTACCGTGGGGATACACCACCCCAAGGGGGACATCAAAAAGATCAGTCGGGACCTGGACCCGCCGTTGCAAGGGCAGTTCGGGAACCCAGTGGCGGAGTGCTGGCATATCCAGACCTGGGATACCGGCACCACCGAACCGGGTAGCAGTGGAAGTGGGCTTTGGAACGAGGACGGGCGGCTTGTCGGCCAACTCTTCGGCGGTGCCGCGAACTGCGCCAACAGTGTGGATGACTACTACGGCCGCTTCGACCTCTCGTGGCCCTTGCTCGAACAATGGCTCGGCACCTGCGGTGGAACGCTGGACGGTTATGATCCGAACGGCATCACCCCACCCACCTACGATGCTGCGGTGACGGCGATCTACGATATCCCCGACCAGAGCTGCGGCGTGGACAGCATCACCCCGTACATCACACTCAAGAACAATGGGACGGCCGTCATGACGTCCGTAACGCTGAACCTTGTGCTCGATGCGGTGCCCTTATTGCCGCAACCGTGGGCGGGCACCTTGCTCTCTGGCCAGACGATGAACGTGCCGCTCGGGACCATCCCGGTGGGCAACGGCCCGCACACCCTGGTGGTAGGCAGCAGCCAACCGAACGGCCAGGTGGATGGCAACCCAGCGAACGATGCCACCTTCGATGAATTTCTCACCGCATCGCCCGCGCAGACCGTTAGCGTGGTGCTCACGCTGGACGAATGGGGCAGCGAGACCACCTGGGAACTCACGACGGATGGAGGAGCCTTGCTCGACGAAGGCGGCCCCTACCAGAACGGCACTGGCGGTGTTCCGCTGATCCACGAATACTGCCTGGGCGATGGCTGCTATCGCATTGTGATCCACGATGTGGCCGGGGACGGGATCTGTTGCGACTATGGCGATGGCAACCTCGTGGTCCTGGATGGCGACAGCCTGCTGATCGCGGAAAGCGACGGCCAATTCGGTGATGTGGACAGCGCGAGTTTCTGCATCGTAGGCACGAACGTTCCGGAGTTGGGCCCATTGACCGCATTGCGCGTATGGCCGAACCCCAGCAACGGCAGCTTCACCATAGCATGGCCGGGTGGCGTGGAGCGCGGCACGCTTCGCCTCTTCGACATGACCGGACGCATGGCCATGGAGCGCGCGATCAACGCAGTGCAGGGCACCATCACCATCGATCCCGGGCCTTTAGCCGAAGGGGGCTACACTTTGCAACTCACCAGCCCGCAAGGCCGCGCGGTAACGCGCTTGTTCGTGCAACGCTGAGCTAATAGCGCCAGGCGTAGTAGAGCAACTTCGCGTACTCGTTGTTCAGCATGATGAGGCCTTCCTCATATTGCCACCAACGCGCCTCATCGAATTGATCCGATGGTGCGCCGTGCAGAAGCACTGTGATCCCCTCCTGCGCGAACGGTTCACGAAATACCCGGCCGATGCGACGCAGATGGAATCGCGAGCTGATCACCAGGATCCGCTTGTATCCCTGCCCCTTCGCATGCACCCGGATGAACTGCGATTCCTCCATGGTGCTAGTGCCGACGCGCAATGCGTGGCCCTGTTCCGGCGGGAGCCCGGCCTGTATCGCGGCCTGTAAACAAACCTCCGCTTCGGTGCGCATCACCCCAATGGACTCGAGCGCGGTAGGTATGTTACCACCGGTAAAGTAGACCATTGGGCTCCAACCTCCGTGCATCACGCGAGCCGCTTCGCGCCCGCGGTCCAGCGATGATCCGCCGAGCACGTACACCGCATCCACCTGTTGGAGCGGATCCTCTGGCATAAGGTAGTTCCCGGCGGCCCGCAGGATCGAAAAGCGCATCCACCAGAGCGTTCCGCAGAGAAGCACCAACACCCCCAAGGTGAGCAATGCCTTGGCGAGCGTTGAACGGGGCATGGGGTAAGAACCTGCCGTTCAGTAGGCTCCGTTGCGACGGCGAAGGAACCACTCTAGCGCGAGCAGCGCGAGCAGCACGAAGAACGGCCACTTCTGGGTGATCAGATCCGAAGTGCTGGCATAGGCGTAGGACCGCGACACCATGCCCTCGGCGCGGTCCAGCGTATCGCGCAACGTGGCCAATCCATCCGGCGCTACCATGATCCCACCCGTTGACGCGGAGAGATCGGCGAACAGGCGGTGGTCGGCGACGGTGCGGGCCTGTTCAAGCAGCACGGGTCGGACCAGGAACTCCCCTTTCACAGTGAACGAGGAACCGCTCAACGTGGTGGTGGCAACATAGGTGTACTTGCCCGGGGTCAATCCATCGACGGACAAGCGGTACCCTTTCCCGCTCCGGCTGAAGGCCAGCGGGAGTTGCGCACCACTTTCGTCCGTGAGGGTGAGCGAAGCGTCCGGAGCGTTCACCAGTTCGAAAGCGGGGTCGTAAAGTTCCGCGTTCAGGATCACCGGGGCCTGATCGTCGAACACATCCTCGTGTACGATCCGGAAGCGTTCCGCATTGGAACGGTTCGCCAGCAATTGCACCAGTTTGCGCACCATCAGATCGAAATGCTCGGTGGTGTTGTTCTGCTGCTGGTCGGCCAATCGCCAACGCCAGAGCCCTTCCCCACAGATCGTGGCACTGCGCGCGGCGGTCTGCGACTGCTGCACCACGATCAAGGGCTGCTCGGTGCGCACCATGCCGATGCGTTGCCTGAAGAGGGCCACGGCGCCAGCACCTTGCTGGTATTGACCGAAGGGCACCTGAAGCGGTGGGAACCGCTCGAAGGCTTGTGCTACGGATGGGTCCACCTGGAAAAGGCTGAACGCGGGATCGAACAGGGGCCGCGCATCGGTGGTAGTGCGTTGTGCGCCCTGCACTTGCACCCCCCGCCCCAAGGCATTGAACGCTTGAAGGTCCATGCCCGCACCGAGCACGTGCAATACCGGGATGTTGCGTTGCGTGCAGCGTTGCAGGAGGTCCGCCGCGTTCTGTCGGATGGACGGCAGGCGATGGAACACGACCAGGTCATATTCCACCACCTCACCGCTGAACGAACTGAACGATGCCGAGGTAACGGCGTAAGCCTCCGATCCTTCAAGGGCCTTGCGTATGGCGCCCATATCGGGATGGGGGGCTTCACCCAACAACAACACTTTCTGACGATCGTCCAGCACCTGCACTACCACCTCGGCGGTGTTGTTCTGTTCGGTGTATTCCCCGGGAAGCGGCAGCACGGTGATCTTGAACCGTTGAATGCCGGGCCGGGAGGCCTTCACCAGCAGTGGGATCTGGTTCTGGTAAGGGTCCGAATGAACGATCAGCTCCTTCTCCGCGAGGGTTTGTTCGCCTTGCGTGACCCTGACACGGCTGCGCTTCCCGCCGAGATGGTGCGCCTCCACATGGACCAGGATGGGAAGTTCGTTGCCGAGGTAGGCGATACGGTTGGCCTCCACGTTCCTGATCAAGAGATCGGGGCGCACAGTGGTATCGCCCAAGGCGATGGTATGCACCGCCACGGCCAGGCGAGCGGCCTCGTGCCTCGGATCGCGGCCCCGGTTCACGATGCCGTCGCCGTCCAGGATCACAGCGCCCAGATCAGGACCGGCGAACCGATCATGCACGTCCCGGAGCAGTTGGGCCAGGTCCGTACGGTTCTCTTTCTGGTCGAAGTTCAGACCGTCGGAGATGGTATTGCCATAGGTGAAGGTGCGCACATCGTAGCGTTCTGCGAGCGAAGCGGCGAACTGTTCGAGCGCAGGATGATAGGTCCTCTTCAACGCGGCGGTGTCACCGATGATGGCCAGGGAGGCGCTGCCATCATGCGCGATCACCAGGATCGGTTTGCGCACCTCGCGCACCCAGGTGCGCACCACGGGGCCCAATAGGAAGAACGCCAGGAATGAAACCGCGAGGCATCGCAACAAGGCCAATACGAGCACCAAAGGCCGCCCCCAGCCAAGGGCGGGATCCCCTCTTCGGTAGAGCACCCAGGCATAGAGCACACCCAGCAGCACGCAGAGCGGAGCCAGCCAGAGCGGATAGAGAGTGGTCAGCGACACGGGGTGCAAAGCAACGGCATCGTGGCGCTACTTCGCACGGAGCATGGGACCATCAGGTGAGCATACCGCCGCACACATGCAGCGTTTGCCCGGTGATGTAGGCGCTGAGGTCACTGCCGAGGAACACGCAGGCGTTGGCCACGTCAAGCGGTGTGCCTCCGCGCTTCAAGGGGATGCCTTCGCGCCATTGTTCCACCACTTTGGGGTCGAGCACAGCGGTCATTTCCGTTTCGATGAAGCCCGGAGCGACGGCATTGCTCCGGATGTTACGGCTGCCGAGCTCCAGTGCGACGCTCTTTGTGAAGCCGATGATGCCCGCCTTGCTCGCTGCGTAATTGGCCTGGCCAGCGTTCCCCTTCACCCCCACCACGCTGCTCATATTAATGATGCTACCACTGCGTTGCTTGAGCATGGTCTTCATCACCGCTTTGGTCATGTTGAAGACGCTCTTGAGGTTCGTGGCCACCACGGTGTCGAAATCCGCCTCGCTCATGCGCATCAGCAATTGGTCCTTGGTGATCCCCGCATTGTTCACCAGCACGTCCAGCCGGCCCCAAGCGCCCACCACCTGATCGACGGCGGCCTGGGCCGCGGTCATATCGGCGGCATCGCTTTGGATGGCCATCACCTTTTGGCCGCTCACGGCGAGTTCAGCGGCCAGGGCATTGGCCTTCTCCGCATTGCTCACAAAGGTGAACGCCACATCGGCGCCCTCCTGAACGAATCGTTCTACGATACCCTTGCCGATCCCGCGCGAACCGCCGGTGATGAGGGCGACCTTGTCTTGGAGTAGTGCCATGATGAATAGCCCCTGATCGAGAGCTGTGGCGAATGTATGCTCAGCTACCGGATGGTCCGAGAAAGCCGGGAATACCCCAAATCGCATGGGCTATCCCGAAAATTCGGGGGGGCAGGCTTGTTGTGGGATCCGTTCAGGCGTTCGATCTTTGGGGGAACCAACCTTGTACCATGAACCGTTCCTTACCCCGACCACTGCGCAGCCCACTTTGCTTCGCCAGCTTCCTTGTGTTGGTCGCAGTTCAAGCGCAACATGCTCGACCATCGCTCCCGGTGCAGAGCGTTGAGCGGCCCTACGCGACAGGTAATGCGATGCGATCCTCCGTGCTCACCACACCGCTGGCGGGCACCGTCCTGAATTCCGATGTCACGACCGCGTGGGGTACCAAGGTGGTGCGCATGAGCGCCCGGAACCATGGCCTGCCTGAGGTCAACGCCATCAAGGATGCGAAGCTCGCCGCGAAGCTGGCCTCGGCCACCAGCGGCAAACCTGCGTTCGAACAAGGTTCCCCGAAAGCCATCACCCCGGAGATCGGCAGCAGTTTCGAGGCGAACTGGAGCACGCAGCAGACCCCTCCTGACAACAGCATGGCGATCAGCAACAGCGGCTGGATCGTGAGCACGAACAACGATGGGATCCTCTACTACGGCACCGACGGCACGGCTAGTTTCGGCGCGTTCTGGAACGACTTCTTCGCCGGCCAAGGCTTGAACGCGAACATCTATGACCCCAAAGTGCTCTACGACAGCGGCTCGGATCGCTTCTTCATGGTGGTGTTGCACGGATCGGACGCCGCCAGTTCGAAACTGCTGCTGTGTTTCAGCCAGACGAACAACCCGAACAATGGCTGGAACATCTATCAACTGGCAGGCAACGTGCTCAACAACAACTGCTGGTTCGACTATCCGTGCATCGGCGTGAGCAACAACGAAGTATACCTCACCGGCAACCTGTTCACCAGCGGTAACAACCAGTTCCAATCGGCCATCCTCCTCCAGATCGACAAGAACTCCGGCTACAACAACCAGAACCTGAACTGGCAGTACTGGTACAACTTGCAATCCGATATCGGTGCGTTCACCCTTGTTCCGGCGAGTTGGGGGCAATCCGGCAACTACGGTCCCGGGGTGCTTATGGTGAGCAACGCGAGCGGCGGCGAGAACCGCTACGTGGTTTGGGACCTTACGGCCGACATGGGCGGGAACCCCGCATTGAACGCCTACACGGTGAGCGTTGCCCAATACGGACCCGCAGCGGACGCGCAGATGCCCGGGACGAGCGACCTGCTTGACAATGGTGATTGCCGGATCATGGGCGCCTTCTACCTGGACGGCAAGTTGCATTGCATCCATCACGGCGATGTGGGCCAGGGGTGGAACGGCCTTCTTTACACCCGGATCGACGTGGGCAACATGTCCCCGACACAGACCACCTACGGCGCGCCCGGTGTCATCGACGTTTCCTACCCGCAACTCACGTCCTTCGCCACGTCTACTAGCGACCCGAACGTGATGGTGGCCTTCCTGGCCAGTTCATCGCAGGTCTTCCCCGAGGTGAACGTGGTGAACTGTGATGCCAACATGCAATGGGGCCAGAACACCTTGGTTAAAGCCGGAGAGACCTACGTGGATTTCATGCAGGGCGAAGACCGCTGGGGCGACTACACCGGGATGGCCAGGAAGCACAACGGAGCGGAAGCCGAAGTGTGGTTGGCGGCCTGCTACGGCGCGGATGTACAGGGAACCTTGAACAACACTTGGAAGACCTGGATCGCGCAGGTGGGCGGAGGCCCCAGCGCTGTGAACGGGCCGACCGGTGCCCCAACGACCATGAACGTTTACCCTTCACCGGCCGTGGACCTCTTCAACCTGACCTTCCAGGTGACCGATCGCGCTGTGCATACCATCCGTTTGATGGACGCAAACGGTGCTTTGGTGAAGCTGCTATATGAAGGTACGCCCGCGCTCGGGGAGAACAAGTTGATGTTCAACCGGGAACAACTCGCCACGGGGCAGTACGTTCTGACCATCGCTTCCAACAACAATACCGTCGCCCATGAGAAGCTGGTTATTGAGTAGCGCGCTCGCCGCGATATTCGTGTTCGGTTGCTGTGGCCAGAAGAGCACCGGAAGCGGTGAAGCCCAAGGTGGCAGCGCTCCGGGGGACAGCACAACGCGCCGGGAAGCGCCCAAGCACAATGCGCCCGACCAGGATCGGATCGACAGCCTGAAGAGGGAAAAAGAGAAAGGGAAATACTAAGGTGGCCTCACTCCCTTGCCTGAACTCTTTGGTTGCATCATCCCCTGTGGCCTCCAGAGCTGCGAGGAAGAGCGGGGGGCGTGATCGGAATGGTGCGTTCAGCGGGCCCGAAGAGGTAGTGAGTGGACCTACCACTCTTTCTTAGGAGCACCCTGGCCTTCCCGAAAACTCGGGATTGCTTCGCCCATACCTCCTTGGTACTATTGTACTGATCCAAAGACCGCTCCAACGGCAAGTACACCCACGAACAGACACTTCCACCAAGACCATTCACCATGAGAAGATCCATTTACACGTCGATCCAAGGGCATGCCACGCGCAGCGCCGTTCTCCTCGCACTGGCGCTTTGCGGGTTCTCCTCCGTTAATGCGGTCCAGGTACCGGAAGCGGTCACACGTACGGTCGCACAGCATTTCATGTCGGATCGGGGGAGCGCCTTCACCGGCTTGCGACAGGAGGACCTCGTGTTGGTCCAAAGCGTAGGTGACCCAGCCACCGGGAACTCCCCAGCTGCGGTGTTCTACCGGGTGTACGATGTGGACGGCCAGGGATTCGTGGTCGTAGCCGGGGATGACGCGGTCAAGCCGATCCTCGCCTATTCCACGGAACTGCCTTTCCCGAGCGCCACAATGCCGGTGCATGTGGCGAAGTGGTTCGAGGGCTACCGATCGGAGATCCGCGACGCGGTGATCAACGGCGCCCAAGCCGTGCCTGAAGTGGCTCAGTCCTGGCAGGAGTTGGTGGCTGGCACGCCCACAAGCCGGGCAGGTGAACGGGCGGTGAACCCGCTGATGACCACCCTGTGGGACCAACAGCCGCACGTCAACGCGCTCTGCCCAGGCGGCTCGGTGACCGGTTGTGTGGCCACGGCCATGGCACAGGTCATGAAATACCACAACCACCCCGCACAAGGCAGCGGCTTCCATTCCTACAACGAAGCGCAATACGGCACCCTCTCAGCCAATTTCGGCGCCACCACCTACGATTGGGGGGCGATGCCCAACGTGGTCAGTTCCCCGAACACGGCCGTGGCCACCTTGATGTTCCATTGCGGCGTGGGCGTGGATATGGATTACAGCCCCCAAGTGAGCGGTGCCTGGATGATCGAGTCGCACAGCCCGGGCACCAACCACAATTCGGAGTACGCCCTCAAGAACTACTTCGGCTACGATGCCAGCATGCAGGGCGTGCCACGTGCGAACTACTCAGAAGCACAGTGGATCAGCATGCTGAAAGCCGATCTGGACGCTTCCCGGCCTGTGCTTTACGCGGGCTTCGGGACCGGAGGAGGTCACTGCTTCGTGACCGACGGCTACGACAACAATGACTTCTTCCACTTCAATTGGGGTTGGGGAGGACAGGCGAACGGCTATTTCGAAGTGGGCGCCCTGAATCCGGGCTCTACCGGGACCGGCGGCGGATCGGGTGGTTACAACAGCGGCCAGGAGGCCATTTTCGGCATCACACCCGGCACAGGTGGCGGTGGTAACCCCACCTTCGACATGCGCCTCTACAATTTCGTAACGCCTTCGTTGAGCACCATCTACTACGGTCAGGGCTTCAGTGTAGCGACCAATATCCTGAACAACGGCACCAACAATTTCGCCGGTGACTATTGCGCAGCGGCGTTCGACAGCCAGAACAATTTCTACGGCTATGTCGAGACCCTTAGCGGATTCACGCTGAACGCAGGGAACGTCTACAACAATGACCTGACCTTCACCACGGCGGGTCTTTTCAGCATGGTGCCAGGCACCTACTATGTCGGTGTGTTCTATAGGCCCACCGGAGGTGAATGGGTCCTGGTGGCCAACAATGGGGCGTACACGAACTTCACCCAGGTCACGGTGATCAATTGGAGTAATATCGAGATGAACTCGAGCATGGTGGTCACGCCGGGCACCACGCTCACGCAGGGTGGTCAGGTCACCGTCAATCTGAACGTGGTCAATGATGGTGTCAACACCTTCATCGGACAATACGGGGTGGCGCTGTACAATCTGGATGGCACTTGGGCGCAGGACATCGGCTATTTTAGCGAGAACAACGGTTTGCCGCCCGGCTACACCTACAACCCACCGTACCTCACCTTCGGGCCGGTGCCGGTCACGATCCCTCCTGGCACGTATCTGCTCGCGGCGCAGCACACTACGAACGGCACGGACTGGCTTCTCACCGGCTCGAGCTATTTCTCCAACCCGATCTTCGTTACGGTGACGGGCGCGACCCTCAATCCGGACCAATACGAAGCGAACAATGGCGCAGCACAGGCCTATGCGCTCCCGGTGAATTTCGCTGGCAACAGCGCCAGCACGAACACCACGGGATCCAACCTGCACGTCACCACCGACCTTGACTTCTACAAGGTGGTGCTTCCTGGCGGGTACGACTACTCCATCACTGCCCGCGCGCATGATTCGTACGACAGCGACAATGGGAACAGCTACTCTGCGGATGCCCTTTGGTCCTATTCCACGGATGGCTCGACCTGGTCGGCGGCCTATGACGATGTGATGCCGGGACCTATCGTGGTCACCGGTGGTGGCACCGTCACCTTCCATGTATCTCCGTATTTCGCGGGCGAAACCGGCACTTACTTGCTGCAATTGGACCTGGTGCGCGCGCCGAACGTGGGCTTGGAAGAGACCGGTGGTCCCGCAGGGATCGCGGTGTTCCCCAACCCTGCCCAGGATAGGTTGATCGTGGACCTTTCCTCGATCACCGGCCCCGTGCGCGCCATGGAGTTCATCGATGCGCGTGGCGCGGTGATCCAGGTCGAAGCGATGCCGACCAGCCGGAACGGCTGGAGCGAGCTGAACATCGCTTCCGTATCGGAAGGGTCCTACATCCTTCGGATCGTGACCGATGAAGCGGTGCGCACGCAGCAGATCGTAGTGGCTCGATGAAGCACTGGCCGATCGTGCTCCTCACGATGGCATTGGCCGGATGCGGGTCCAAGAAAGAAGTCTTGGACCCCGCATCCGAGGCCAGCTCCGGCGCTGCGGATATTCCGCATGTGCTGGTCTATCGCACCAAAGGGGACTATCGTGAGCTGGTGCCCGTGACACTCTCCGCCGACCGCAGCAAGATCGTGGCCTATCCGCACCCGAAGGATCTTCAGGGCGCGGATGGTCTTTCCGTGCCACAGGACCTGGGCAAAGGCTATCTGCTGGACAAGCGTGGTATCGGGCTGAACACGGCCTTTCTGAAGATGAGCTACGCGGACTACGCCGCGCTCGATCAGGCTCCTGCCTTGGCGGACATGACCGCGATGATCGCGGACAACGATCCCCTGGTGGAACTCTGCGATTGTGGCCCGCGCACCGC
>Ga0138256_10006901_pt1 | contig 12003 bp, 12 predicted proteins | sample KNB2016incub_MG_FD_105486 | JGI IMG/M metagenome (GOLD analysis project Ga0138256, IMG submission 105486) | Active sludge microbial communities from wastewater in Klosterneuburg, Austria - KNB2014incub_MG | ecosystem: Engineered > WWTP > Activated sludge > Unclassified | place: Austria... | reverse complement strand
TTGGGCTGGAAGCGGGTATTGGTCTTTGTCGCCACCAAATACGCAGCCGAACTGGTAGCCGAAAAGCTCTACAAGGCGGGCATTTACGCCACCGCCTTTCACGGCGACCTGAGCCAGGGTGCACGCAAGCAGGTGCTGGCCGAATTCAAAAACGAACAGTGGGAGGTGGTCATCACCACCGATCTGGCTGCGCGCGGTATCGATATCATCAAACTACCGGTCGTGGTGAATTACGACCTGCCCCGCTCGGCGGTAGACTATGTGCACCGCATTGGGCGCACCGGGCGCGCCACGGAACCGGGCCTAGCCGTGAGTTTTGTCAGCGCCGACACACAGGCCCACTTTCACCTGATTGAAAAACGCCAGGGCATGCAACTGACGCTGGAACACATAACCGGATTTGAACCCACTGAAGTCGCGGTGCCAACAGCGCCCATCCACGTGGATGGCAACGGCGGCATCAAAGGCAAGCGTCCCAGCAAAAAGGATAAACTGCGCGCTGCCGCCGCCGCTCAGAGCAACGTTGCAACCTGACACTGCGCATATGCACACCACCCACGCCACACCCAGCAAGGACGACATCGCCCTGTTGCCGCCATTTGAGCGTCTGGGCCTGAACCGCATTGTGTTGGTGAGCACGGCTGAAGAGGCATCGCGGGCACGTGATGAACTAGGCCAAGCAGTGGTCTGGGGTTTTGATACCGAGTCCAAGCCCACTTTCGTCAAAGACCAGGTGTCCGAAGGGCCGCACATTGTGCAACTGGCCACAGCCGACCGCGCCTGGGTGTTTCAACTGCACGACCCGGTGTGCCGCGCCATGGTGGGTGATCTATTGGGTACTGCAGGTATCACCAAGGCCGGTTTTGGCTTGGGTGATGACCGCAAACGCATCGTCACCAAATTCGGGATCGAGCCCGCCAACGTGCTCGAACTCAACATTCTGTTTCGACAACGCGGCTACCGCAAGGAAATGGGCGTCAAGGGCGCCGTGGCAGTGTTGTTTAACCAGCGCTTCATCAAGTCCAAGAAGGCAGCGACCTCCAATTGGGCACTCCCCAGACTCACCGAAGCGCAGCTAGTGTACGCGGCCAATGACGCCTACGCTGCGTATCGCGTCTACGAGTTCATGCAAAAAATGTGATGCGCTCAACCAGCGGCAATAGCGCTAGAACTTGCCTGGGATGTGAAAGTTGAGCAAGCGGGTAGCAATATAAGTTTCCAGCAGAAAACACAGCAGCGCCAGCAAAAAACACACAACGCCCGACAGAAAACCACCCACCGCCCAGCGGCTGATTTGAAAGCCCGTGGTCTCGCCCACAAACAGCACGATGATGGTCAGTCCAATGAGAACGCTGCACAAGGTCAGCAAGGCAATGCCGCCGTTGGCCAGCCGGCCACGCTGACGAAGCTCCGACAGCTCGCGCTGGGCACGCTGCAAAAATTCCGGGTCGTCGGAATGGCGGGCACGCTCTTCGACCAATCGCGCCCGGTCAATGATGCGGGCCAAGCGTCCAGCAATGGCGCCAATCATGCCGGACACGGCCGTCAACAGAAACACGGGCGCAACCGCCAGCTGGATTCCGTGTGTGACGGCGTCGGCATCAAGAAACATGGACATGCGGCCCCTTACTCATATTCGTGAAATTCCAATTCAGGTTACATGCTACCTGTTGCCCAACTGAACTACCCGCCCGCGCGTTTGACGGTGAAGCCTTGCGACTTGAGTAGTTGCATGACCCGTTCGCAGTGATCGCCCTGCACTTCGATGACCCCATCTTTCACGGTACCACCACTGCCGCAGGCAGCCTTGAGCTGCTTGCCCAAATCCACCAGCGCAGCAGGCTCCATTAGCGCGCCTTTTACGACGGTGACGGCCTTGCCGCCACGCCCTTTGGTCTCGCGGGAGACCCGCACTACACCGTCACCCGTGGGCACGACTGGCGCCTTGCAGGTGCATTGGGCAATGGGTTGACGACAATCTGGACACATGCGCCCGGAGTCCGTCGAGTACACCAGGCCACCCAAGGCAGCCAGGCCAGAGATACGGGGCTTGCTGGAAGCCATGGCTACTCGAAAGCCGTCTTGGAACGAATGCGGCTGCGCAACTCGAATTTCTGGATCTTGCCGGTGGACGTCTTGGGAATGGACTCAAAACGGATGTCGCGCGGCACTTTATAGCCCGCCAGCAGGGCCTTGCAGTGGGCCACCAGATCGGCCGCAGTCACCTCGGCGCCAGCCTTCAATTCCACATAGGCGACGGGCGTCTCGCCCCACTTTTCGTCGGGCTTGGCCACCACGGCGCAGGACACGACTGCAGGGTGCCGGTACAACGCGTCTTCCACCTCCAGCGAGCTGATGTTCTCGCCACCCGAGATGATGACGTCCTTGCTACGGTCCTTGATTTTGACGTAGCGGTCGCTTTCCATCACCGCCAGGTCACCGGTATGGAACCAGCCACCCTCAAACGCCTGAGCGGTCGCTGTGGGGTTTTTCAGGTACCCCTTCATCACGATATTGCCACGGAACATGATTTCACCCATGGTGCTGCCGTCCGCTGGTGTTTCCACCATGCTCTGGGCGTCCATCACGGTCATGCCTTCCTGAAGTGGGTAGCGCACACCCTGACGGCCATTCAGGCGGGTTTGCTCGGAAAGGCTTTCTGCAGCCCAGCCAGGACGCTTGACCGCCACGGCGGCCGGCCCATAGACCTCGGTCAGACCGTACACGTGGGTGATGTCAAAGCCAATATTTGCCATACCCTCAATCATGGACGCCGGCGGGGCTGCACCCGCCACCATGCCACGCACCTTCTGTCGAATGCCCTCGCGCAGTTCGGCCGGTGCGGCAATCAACAGGTTGTGCACGATAGGTGCGGCGCAGTAGTGGTCCACGCGATGTTCGCGCATGGCTTCCAGAATAGCGGGCGCGTCTACCCTGCGCAGACACACTTGGGTGCCACCCAGCATGGCAACCGTCCAGGCAAAACACCAACCATTGCAGTGGAACAGTGGCAGCGTCCACAAGTAGGTCGGAAAGTGCGGCATCGTCCAGGTGGCGGCGTTGCATACCGCATTGAGGTACGCACCACGATGGTGGGTAACGACACCCTTGGGGTCACCGGTGGTGCCCGATGTGTAGCTCACCGCAATCGCATCCCACTCGTCAACGGGGCCGTCCAGACGCGCCAGCGGTCCGTGGGCAAGCAACAGGGATTCGTACTCAAGTGTGCCCAGGGTCTCGCCATCGCCAGTGTATTCGCTATCGCAGACGTCAATGACGGTGATGCTCCGTTGGTGTTCAGTGCGCAGCTGGTGCAGTGCCTCGCGCATGACGGGTGCGTACTCTCGGTCGGTAATCAGCACCTGGGCTTCGCAGTGCATCATCTGCCAAGCTAGCAGGTGCGCATCGAGCCGGGTGTTGAGGGTATTGAGCACGGCATTGATGGCCGGCACGGCGTAGTGCGCCTCAATCATTTCGGGTGTATTGGGCAGCATCACGCTGACCGTATTGCCACGCTGCACGCCCAGCACACGCAGCGCTGCGGCCAGGCGCGCCGAGCGCTCACGTGTCTGCGCCCAGGTGTAGCGACGCGCGCCATGCACGACGGCCGGCAAGTCACCAAATACTTCGGCACTGCGCTCCACAAAGCCGGTTGGCGACAGCGCAACGTAGTTGGCGGGATTCTTGTCAAGATCCTGATCGAAGATGGAATTCACGCTGACTCCTGTAGTTTGCCCATGTTTGACCGATTTTTAACACGTTGCGCTTGCAATGTACCGGCAGATCGCTGGCAGCACGTTGCGGGTAGCCGCTGTATGCTTTCACCTTTTTGCGCAATACACGGGGGTCGGCATGATGCAATCGCTTTTCCCGCTGGGCTGGGAACACTACCTGCTGGGCGGCCTTTTGATCGGAACCGGTGTAAGCCTGCTCTACCTGCTGACCGGCTGGGTGGGCGGTATGAGCACGGTGTTCAGCAGCACCTGGTCGTTCGTGTCGTCGCGGGCCTTCTTCCAGCAGGCCCGTTTTACGGACACACGTGCCTGGCGTCTGGTGTTTGCCGCCGGATTGATCGTGGGTGCGGCCATCTGGTGGATCACTCTGGGGCCCAGCCCGCCGTTGCACACGGGCATTCCGCTGTGGCAACTCGGTGTCGGAGGCGTGCTGGTGGGTTTTGGAGCCCGGTTGTCGAACGGTTGCACGTCAGGCCACGGCATCTGCGGCCTGGGCTCGTTACAGTGGCCTTCCCTGGTGGCGGTTCTGACCTTTATGGCCACGGGTTTCGCCACAGCCAACGCCGTTCTGTACCTGGGAGCACACGGATGACGTCAAAACAATTCCTCGCCGTATTGGCCAGTGGCGCCCTGTTTGGCTTTGGCCTGGCGGTTTCCACCATGGTGTCGCCCGAAGTGGTTCTGAGCTTTTTGCGCTTTCAGGACTTTGGCCTGATGCTGGTTATGGGTGGTGCGGTGTGCGTGACCGTCATCACCTACCAGTGGGCTCCGCGCGTGATGCGTCGCCCGATGCTGGGCGACCATTTTGCACACCGCCCTTCAGTGATGGACCGCGACACCCTCGTTGGCGCCGCCATTTTTGGCGCGGGCTGGGGCTTGTGCGGCGTATGCCCTGGGCCTGCGATTGCCGGGCTGGGCACGGGAAATATGGCGCTGCTGGTAGCACTGGGGGGTATCGCGGTGGGCGCCTATGTGCAGGGTTGGCTGGCAGACCAACGCACCAAGGCCTGACACAGCACCAATGCGGTGTCGAATTGCAGCGACCGGCAGAGTGGGGCCAATGCTTCGGTCATAGCGCCCAAAGCCCATTCCAGTCATGATCGAGACAGTGCGAATGTCATCGTTCACGTTCGGGCATTCGCACAGGACACAATGGATGTTTGCGCCATTCTCTGCAACCCGCCCCAGAACCGGTGTACAGTTTCGCCCACGTTCAACCCACAAGGTTTTATTCCTATGCCCACCATTCGCATTCTGTATTCTTCTCTGCTGGCTGTTGCACTGCTGACGCAGCCCGCATTCGCACAAAACAAGGCCGCCATCGGTAAATCCGCTTCTGAATTTTTGAAGCTCTCTGGAAGTTTGGCCGCCAGCCTGGCTGACCTGACCAAGCGCACCAAAACGGCATCTCCCAATGACAAGGACATGCTCAAGCTGGTAACCCAGCAACTTGCTCTGGTGGACGCCACCAACGACGGCGTACTGGCGTTGGGCGTGGTGGCTGCAGAAGTGCGTGACGCCGCCGACCTGACCATCGTCAAGAAGCATCTGGCCAACCGCTGCATCGCGCTCAAATCGTTGACCGATGGCACCGGCAAATACTTGGGCAGCCTGGTCTCCAACATCGCCGCGGTGGCCACCGTGGCCGAAGTAAAGAAAGCGCAAGATATCGTTGTGCAATTGGGGCAACATGCGCTGTGCAACCCCGGTTCTGGCAAGTAATGAAAGACCAAATGACCATGCGTATTATTCAAGCAAGCACCCTATTGGCCTGTGTACTGGCCATTGGCCTCGTGAATGCCCAAACCGCCGCAACCCCTGCTGCGGCTGCTTCGGCACCCACTGCACCGGGTGTTCGCGCCAATTTGAGCGCACCTCTACTGGATGCGCAGAATCTCATCAAAGAGAACAAGTTTGCTGCCGCCAAAGAAAAACTACAGATCGCCCAGGCAGTAGCAGACAAGACCCCCTACGAGTCCTACATCATCGACCGATTGGCATTGAGTATTGCCATAGGCGAAGAAGACGCCGCTGGTGCAACCAAATTGCTTGAGCAAATCCTGCAATTGGACAAGGCAGGTGCATGGCTCAAGGGGGACGAATCGCTGCGGTTAATGCAGGCGGTTGGCATTGTTCACTACCGCGCCAAGGACTACACCAAGGCCGCTGCATGGATGGATCGCAATATCCAGGCCGGCGGAACCGAGCAAGCCGTCAAAGATGTGCGTATTCAATCGTTGTTGCTTGCAGGTAATCTGGCCCGTGGCAGTGATCTCATTGATGAAGAAATCGCACTGGACGAAAAGGCCAAAAAGACCCCTTCGCAAGCCCACCTGACGATGCTGGCACAGGCCCGCACGAACCTCAAGGACACGGCCGCCTCGACCCGGGCGCTGGAGAAGCTGGTTCAGTACTACCCCACAAAGGAACATTGGCGCTCGCTGATCAACCGTCTGCTGAACCGCTCCGACCTGTCCATCCGCCTGCAACTTGACACTTTGCGGCTGGCTTTTTTCACCCGCGCCCTAGAAGATGCGGTGGACTATACGGACTACATTGAACTGGCCCAAAAGGCGGGCTATTCCGCTGAAGGCCTGAGCGCTTATGAGCGAGGTGCGGCCGAAGGACTATTGGGAAACACCGACGCCCACAAGAAGCTGCGCACCAAGCTGGCCCACGAGGTCGAACAAGACCGCAAGACTCTGGCAGCTGACACCATCAGTGCATTGAAGAAGCCCGACGGCTTTGCCCTGTTCAACCTGGGCTTCAACCAGGTGGGCATGCAGCAGTTCGACAAAGGGCTGGAGTTGATGGAAAAAGGCATTGCCAAGGGCATCCCCAAGCACCCAGAAGATGCCCGCCTGCACCTGGCGGTTGCCTATGCCCAGGCCGGTCAGAACGACAAGGCTCTGCAAACATTTGCCACGGTTTCCGGCCCTGAAGGCCTGGACGACTTGGTGCGCTATTGGACCTGGGCTGTTCGCAAGCCTTGAGCCATTTCACTGGCTGGCGGAGATGGGTGGGCCTGGTATTGCTAGGCCTGTTCGTATTGCTGGGCGGCTGTACCACGCTGATACTGCCACCCAAACCGGCCGCGCTTCTGGACACCGTCAGCCCCCAATACGGCTACCGTTTCTCCAACCTATCGCCCGGACCGGACAATAGTGATGGTCTTTTTGTGGTGTTGTCCATCTCGGGAGGCGGCACGCGATCAGCAGCGCTAGCCTACGGCGTGCTGCAAAAACTGCGTGACACTCCCATCCACTGGAATGGCAAGCCACGGCGCTTGCTCGATGAGATTGACGTCATCAACTCGGTCTCGGGTGGCAGTTATGCTGCGGCGTACTTCGGATTGCATGGCGACGCCTTCTTCTCGGAATTTCCTGAGCGCTTTCTCTATGCCGACTTTCAGACCGAGCTATGGGACCACTACGTGTCTGTCAACGGCATGGCCCAAGTGCTGGGCTGGTCCAACAACGACCGGGTAGATTTGCTCAGCGCCATCATCGAGCGGCGCCTGTTCACTGGCAAAACCTATGCCGACCTGCTGGCCCGTCGGCAACGCCCCTTGATAGTGATCCACGCCACCGATTTGAACCGCGGCGCCGACTTTCAGTTCACCCAGGACCAGTTCGACCCGCTGTGCACTGACCTATCCACCCTGCCGATTTCGCGCGCGGTAGCTGCTTCCAGTGCAGTGCCCATTCTGTTTGGACCGGTGACCTTGAAAAACCACGGTGGGCATTGCGGCTACAAGCAGCCCCACTGGGTGCAGCAAGCAACCGGGGGTACACAGGACGAGTCCTGGGCCTTGCGCGCACAACGCCATGCCGCCGACTTTGACTCGTACCTGAATTCCAGCGAAACCGATGGCCGCCCTTGGATTCACCTGATCGACGGTGGCGTGTCGGACAACCTGGGTCTGCGCGGGCCACTGGAATCCAGCGTGATGCGAGGTGGCTTCGGGCCGTTGCTCAAACGCATGGGTGTGAGCGGAGTGCGCAAGGTGGTTTTTCTGGTGGTAAGCGCCGAGGTACTACCGGACTCAGGCATTGACCAAACGGGCGAGCCACCCAGCATCCGTCAGATGGCTTCTGCCGTGTTGGATGCATTGATGAACAATATTTCGTTCGAAACGAAAACTTGGCTCCGAACCAGCTTCCATTACTGGCGCCAGGAAGCACTGGAGCTATCCCGCCAGCCAGACAGCCCCTACGACGGCGTGCCCGAGTTTTACCTGATCGAAACAAGCCTACAAGACATTGCCGACAAAACCCAGCGCGACCGGATGATGGCAGTGCCTACGACCTTCAAATTAGCGCCTGAGCAGGTGCGCGCACTGGTCAGTGTCGGCGGGGATTTACTGGACCAGGCCCCTGAGTTTCAACGGTTGGTGAAAGACCTTCAGTAGCAAAATTACCATCGGTCAAATTGGCCTCTAGCCCTCGTGTAAATTTACTTGGTAGCTATACTATTAATAGCATTTTTCGATTGGACTGACTATGGATTGGCTCAGTTCACATCACTCCAATTAAACCAATAGGTCAATAGTTTGATTCAGCCAAAGGAACGTCGACTCTCGTAGGGCGCGTTCGAGAGGCGCTTCCGCTTTTCTTGTAGACTTCAATTCTTGGTGATAAGATAGTAATTAATTACTACCTTTTACAAGGATCTTCCTCCGTGGATACCCCTACAAAGAACCTTCCGGCACATGAACGACGTGCAATGACCGTCGAATCCGTCGTCGAACTTGCCGGCATACAAAATCCTAGCGAGATCACCACTGCAGCGATTGCCAAACACATGAACCTGACCCAAGGCGCGCTGTTTCGGCACTTCCCGAGCAAAGAAGCCATTTGGCAGGCGGTCATGGAGTGGGTGGCCGAACGACTTCTGACACGAATTGATCGTTCGACTCAAGGGATCGAGTCACCCTTGGCCGCCATGGAGGCCATGTTCATGAGTCATATCGAATTTGTGGCGGAGCACCCCGGTGTGCCCAGGATGATGTTTGGCGAGCTTCAACGTGCCGAATCGACGCCGGCCAAGCGCATGGTGCAGACCTTGATTCAACGTTACAGCGAGCGTCTGCTTCGTCTCGTTGAGCAAGGCAAGGCAAACGGTGAGTTGTCTTTCTCACTGGATAGCGAGGCTGCAGCGACGCTGTTCATTGGCACGATTCAGGGATTGATCATGCAGTCACTGCTCGCTGGTGATGTGACAAAAATGCAGCGCGATGCGCCAAGAGTATTTGCAATCTACCGACGTGGTATCAGGAGTACACAATGAAAAAATTACCTTTGCAAAGTCGCACACTGGCACTGCTGGCCGTCATCGTTTTCTTACTCGTGGTCTTCATCTATGTGGGTCTGCGATCTGGACCGCTCGCACCGGTTGCAGTCACGCTTGCAACCGTTGAGTCAAGGGCGGTCACGCCAGCGTTGTTTGGCATCGGCACGGTAGAGGCGCGCTACACCTACAAGATCGGGCCCACATTCGCCGGGCGTGTCAAAAGCCTGGATGTGCATGTGGGAGATCAGGTCAAGGCCGGACAGGTGCTTGGTGAGATGGAACCGGTTGATCTCGATGACCGGGTTCGCTCACAAAACTCTTCTTTCAAGCGTTCAGAGGCGGCTTTGCGCGAGGCAGAGGCTCGGCAAATCTACGCACAAACCCAGGCACGCCGCTACGAGCAACTGTTTGCAGTGCGCTCAGTGAGCGAGGAAATGGTAACCACCAAGCGCCAGGAACTGCAGATTGCCGATGCAGCAGTATCTGCCGCTCGGGAAGACAGTGCCCGCACACGCTCAGACCGCGAAGGGCTGGTCGCGCAGAGGAGCAATCTGCGCCTGATCGCGCCGGTCGATGGCGTGGTCGCCGTGCGGGATGCCGACCCTGGCACGACCATCGTTGCTGGCCAGGCGGTGGTAGAAATCATCGACACCAAAAGCCTGTGGGTCAACGTACGCTTCGACCAGATTAGCGCATCAGGGCTGACCGGAGAACTACCGGCACGCATCGTTTTGCGTTCCCGCAGCGGCCAGACATTGAAGGGCCGGGTGCTGCGCGTAGAGCCCAAGGCAGATGCAATAACAGAGGAAATGCTGGCTAAAGTGGTCTTCGATACCATCCCACAACCGCTGCCGCCGATGGGTGAACTGGCCGAGGTTACGGTCGATCTGCCGGCGCTTGCAGCGGCGCCAACCATCTCCAATGCTGCCGTCCAGCGCGAAGGCGACAAGGTCGGTGTCTGGCAAATCGTCGACGGCGACCTGCGTTTTTCCCCAATCAAACTCGGCGTTTCGGACCTGAATGGTTTCGTACAGGTCCGCGACGGACTCAATGCGGGCGACCAAATTGTCACCTATAGCGAAAAGAAGCTGACGCAGAAGAGCCGCATCCACACCGTCGACCGGATTCCGGGAGTGTCACGATGATCAGCTTGGCCGGACGCGACATTCTCCATTCCTGGGGGAAGTTCGTCTTCACCGGTGTTGGCCTGGGTCTGCTGATTGGTGTCACCCTGGTCATGGCGGGCGTGTATCGGGGCATGGTGGATGACGGCAAAGCATTGCTCGACAACAGTGGCGCTGACTTGTGGGTAGTGCAACGCGACACGCTAGGCCCCTATGCGGAGTCATCCAGCATCAACGACGGCACATATCGCACGATCCTGGCCATGCCGGGCGTCGCCCGGGCTTCGAACATTACCTACCTGACCATGCAGGTGCGCAAAGACGAAGGCAAGAGCGATGTACGTGCCATGATCGTAGGCATCGCGCCGGGCGAATTGGGAGTCACACCCGGTTGGCCGCCGTATCTTATCGCCGGACGCCAGCTTACCCGCGGTCACTATGAGGCGGTGGCAGACATCGCATCCGGCTTCAAACTCGGAGATCGCATTGCCATCCGGCGCAACCACTACACCATCGTGGGTTTGACCCGGCGCATGGTGTCCTCCAGTGGCGACCCGATGCTATTTATCCCGCTCAAGGACGCCCAGGAGGCGCAATTCCTCAAAGACAACGATGCGATTTGGCAAAGCCGACGGCGCACCGAAGCCAACCCCGCCTTTAATCGAGCAGGCGTTCCCGGTCTACTCGATGCGGTAATTGCTTCGCAAAGCACCAATGCTTTTGTAAATGCCGTATTGGTCACACTCAAACCCGGCCACGCACCGGACGAGGTGGCCGAATCCATCCGGCGCTGGAAGCGTTTGACGGTCTACACCCGGGCGCAGATGGAGGACATCCTCGTCGGCAAATTGATCGCCACCTCGGCCAAGCAGATCGGCATGTTCCTGGCCATTTTGGCCATTGTCAGCGCCGCCATTGTGGCGTTCATCATCTATTCGCTAACAATGGACAAGATCCGTGAGATCGCGGTGTTAAAGCTCATCGGTACCCGCAACCGGACCATCGCCTCCATGATCCTTCAACAGGCTCTCGCCTTGGGCGTGATCGGCTTTGTGGTCGGCAAGATCACTGCGACGTTTGCAGCACCGCTCTTCCCAAAGTATGTGCTGTTGATACCGTTCGACACCATCGCCGGTTTTTTCGCCGTACTCGTGATTTGTGTTCTGGCCAGCCTCGTCGCCATTCGCATGGCACTCAAGGTCGATCCGGCCGAAGCGATTGGAGGGTGAGATGATGGGTAAAGGCATTCGCATCGAAGGAATAAAGAAGCGCTATGGTGAGGGTGACACAGCCGTCGACGCCCTGAAGGGCGTGGACATGGTAGTAGCACCCGGCGAAGTGGTTGGGTTGATTGGCCCTTCCGGCTCAGGCAAAAGCACTTTGCTCAAATGTTTGGGCGCAGTGATCGACCCTACTGCCGGGCGTATGACGCTGGGTGATGAAGTGATCTACGACGAGGGCTGGAAAGTGCGCGACCTGCGAGCCTTGCGGCGCGACAAGATCGGCTTCGTGTTTCAGGCACCCTATTTGATTCCATTTCTTGATGTCACGGACAACGTGGCGTTGCTACCGATGCTCGCGGGCGTGCCCAACGGCGAGGCGCGCAAGCGTGCGCTGGATCTGCTCACTGCTCTGGACGTGCAACACCGGGCAAAAGCCATGCCTTCGCAGCTTTCGGGTGGCGAACAACAACGCGTTGCCATTGCGCGCGGCTTGGTCAATCGTCCACCGGTAATCCTGGCTGATGAACCCACCGCACCATTGGATTCAGAACGCGCCATGGCCGTCATCCGAATCCTCAACGATATGGCGCGCAAATACGAAACCGCCATCATTGTCGTCACGCATGACGA
>Ga0138256_10006900_pt1 | contig 12003 bp, 5 predicted proteins | sample KNB2016incub_MG_FD_105486 | JGI IMG/M metagenome (GOLD analysis project Ga0138256, IMG submission 105486) | Active sludge microbial communities from wastewater in Klosterneuburg, Austria - KNB2014incub_MG | ecosystem: Engineered > WWTP > Activated sludge > Unclassified | place: Austria... | reverse complement strand
TGCGGCATTGTCCGATCCGGGTCCATTGAAACATACGAGGTCGCTTCTCGCAATGCCTCGTCAAAATGTCCACGAACGAGCAATCCGCTCACGAGCGCTTCACGCGCACGACGGCTTTCCCGCGACTCTTCTGCGGTTTTTCGCAGCGCTGTCAAGCTTTCGCTCGTCGCGCTTCGCCATTGGTCGTCGAGCGCTCCTATCCACGACGACGCTGCCCGGCCCCTCGGTGCCCAACTTGATTGCCCGTCGACCGCAAAGGTCATCGGATAGGTCACCAGAACGACGCCCCCCTCAGGTTGCGGGAACGACAAACCATGGAATGAGCGCACGACGCAACTCACGACGTTCGTGTCCGGCAGGTCGGACGCACCATTGCCAACGTTCGTGACGCTGCCATCGCGGCCGATGGTGAAACGAACGACCACGCGACCCTGCAAGTTCGGATTTTTGCGCAACCCATTTTCGTAACAAAGGCGGAAACGACCAAAGTTCTGACGTACGATGCGTCGGATAACTTCGGGAGGCATTCGGCCGCTCACGCTGGTTGCACCCATCCGTACCGATGGAGACGCGGAGCGATGCGATCCTGTGAGACGTCCGTGGCCTGAGCCGAAACCCTCGCCGGAACCGAGTCCCAAGCCAAACCCTTGTCCTCCGCCGCCTTCGCCAATGCCTGACAAACCAAGGCCGCCCGTGCCGCCGGCATCGCCGATTGAATCGCCCAAGCGCGGTGCTACGCCCCATTCGGCCGCAGATGAAAGATTGGATTTGCCTTGCGTGCGCGGAATACCAAAAGCGGCAAACATGCGATCGTTTTCGAGCACGATGAGCGACGTGTGGCGACTCATGACGTGGTACTTGATGGATTGCTCGACGATTTCCTTGGTCGATGCGCTATCCGGACGACGTTCGAGCTGTTCGATGCGAGCGGTGGCCCAACGCCGTGCCAGCATGTTTCGATTTTCCGCAGGTGCGCTCGATATGGCCAGCGCGCGGCTCCACGTCGCGGGCTGACCATCGATTTCGCCCGTGAGGCGAATGGTTTCATGGTTCGAACCCGCGGCGCCTGCGAGTTTGCCCACGACGACGACTTCTTCGCCCGCTCGAAGCGCTGGCAGAACGCTTGGAATGACATCAACATACCCCGCGGGCAATTCGAGTTTTGCGCCCATGAGCAATGGTTTGTCCAAGCTTATTGCGATCTCGCGCGCTCGGCGACCGAGGCGATCTGCCGATGCGAGGCGTTCGTATGAAGCCGAAAGAGTTTCGGCAAGCCCCTGAAAAACCACTTCGTCGACGGATGGCCCCGCCCCGATGAAACGAAGCTCGGCACGTTTTTTATTCAATAACGGACGAACTCGAGCCGCAATCGTGTCGACCTTCAAGTCACCCGCCGATGGTGTACCATCGCCGAGATAAACCACTTGTCCTTTGTGTGGCTCTCCCAAACGCTGCAAAGCGCTCGTCAAGGCAAACGATGGGTTGCTCGCGCCGCCCACGTTGTGCTCTTGCAACAATCGATGCGCCTCCTCGATGGATTCAGCCGAATTCGCCGCGAGACCTCGTTCGGGATACGAAACGCACGCGCTATCGCAAAGCAGCACGGCAAACCGATCCTCGGGGCGCAATCGGCGCAAGATTTCCTTGGCCACCATAGCTTCCGCGGCATATCCGGCTTCGGTGATCCCGTGGCTCGCGTCGAGCACGATGACCTTTTCGTGACGATGGGCCGCAATGGACTGTTCGGGCGCGGAAGGAACGGGAACCCGAACGGAAAAAAATCCACCACGTGCGGGTCCTTCCACGGCCACGGGCGCAACGTCCGTCTCCGGGCGCGGATAATCTAGGAGGAAATCGCCTTCGGGAACGAATTTGTCGGCGCTGAAATCGGCATACAGCTTTCCTTCGGCATTGCGCAGCGAAACAGAATGGCCCGTGATTTTAGTTTCCGCAGCGTTGGCCCCCGCGTCTTCGACGACCACGTGCAGGCGGAAATGGTCCATTCGGACGGCACGATCCGGACCCAGCGACAACGGATAGGTGTACTTGACGCGACCATGCACCACCGGCAAAACCTCGTCGTACGCCAAAAGGACTTTGCGCGACTTTCGTGCGGGCATGGGAAAAATCTTGAGAGAAAATGCGGCGCCACCGTTCCATTCGAGAAGTGCCGGATCGCGAGGACGAACGACATCGTCGACGATGCCTTGGAAAATGCGTGCGGCTCGATCACGTTCGACCATTTCACCAAGCACGAGCTCGTTCTCGACCCACAAGCCCAGGCGCGAAAAACTGGCACCCGGCGGCAATGGGAAGACATATCGTCCTTCGAGCACGACATCGGTATCGTTGGCGAATTCCTCTTCGACTTCGGTACGAGCAAAACCGTCGCGAATGGTGACGCGCACGTCGTGAGCGGCGAGTCGAACGCCTGGAACGACCGTGGAGGTAGCAGGACGCCGACCTGTGACCGTACCAAACCCACGAACTGTCGCGGTGACGTGCGTGTCGGTTTCCTCGGGTGAGTCGTCCGCTTCGGCGAGCGCTGCATTCGGTGAAGCTGTCGTTTGGTTTGGCGCGGCGGACGGCTTCCCGGTTCCCGCTGACTCCTCGGTGTTCGATGCGCAAGCGGATGCCAACAGCAAGAGTGCCAGGGTCGAAACGGAGATGAGAACACGCGAGCGCTTCATGGAAACCTTCCTCGACCGCGAGCCACACCGCGATCCGCCGCGTGCAGGATGCCGCTCGTCATCAAAGGTTCCCGAAATATTCGCCGGTGGCTAGACAGAAACGCGAAACGGTCTACAGATTCGATGCCGTCACGGTGTAGCTCGTGCACGTCGGTGCATCGCCATTTTTGCGATACACGCGTACGTAGACGGAGGTGACGTGCGCTGTGTTGTCCGAACAGCAACCGCCGCCCGAAACATAGCCACTGTAAACCTGTTCCCAGGTCGAGACGCTCACGCCGCTTTCAGTATTGTTGCCGTCGCCTAGAGGCGCGCACGCCGCAGGCGTTCCGCATGTCGATTGCACATCCATCGCATATTGACCGCCCGCATTGTCCGTGAGCTCGACCTTCGGGTGATACGTTTGTCCGACGGGACGATCGGTGAACGTCACGAGGAACCAATCGCTGCCGATGGCCGATTCAATCTTGCCCGCGAAGTTCACCGTGGCACCGACCGCAACATTGGTCGAAGCCGCAGTGGCACAGCTATTCGCGTTCGTGTCGGTCACGCATTCGCAACCATTGCTTGCGGCTCCGTCGATGTTCGCGTAACCCGTTTGGCAAGAACTTACGGTGCATGCACCCACGGGGCAGGTCCAACCCGCTACCCCGCCCGCTCCCGGATTTTGCGCGCCGCATGTCGAATTGGGATCCATTTCGTCGATCTGCGCGTCGCAGTCGTTGTCGAGCCCGTCGCATATCTCGGTGCTCGGATTGTTGATGCGATTGCACGTCAGGCTGCCGCTCATGCACGTCGTCAAGCCCGCAGCGCAAATACCGCTTTGGCCCGTATTGCAAGATTGACCGCTGCCAGGATTGCCGTCATCGACGGTGGCATCGCAATCGTTGTCAAGGCCATCGCATATCTCGGTGGTCGCCATCGTGTTCTGATTGCACACGATGCTGCCCCCAGAACACGCCGTGGTTCCAGCAGAACAAATTCCCGGTTGACCGGTATTGCACGACGCACCCCCGCCAGGATTGCCATCGTCGACGGTGCCATCGCAATCGTTGTCGAGACCGTCGCAGCTCTCCGAATTGGGGAAAACCGTTTGAGTACATACGAGCGCACCAGCAGAACACGCCGTGACGCCCGTCGCACACAATCCCAGTTGACCCGTGCTACACGACACGCCGCCGCCCGGATTGCCCTCGTCGATCGAACCGTCGCAATCATTGTCGAGACCGTCGCAAACCTCGACGCTCGGGTTGTCGTTGCGGTTGCACGCAATGCTACCGTTCGTGCACGACGTCGTACCGGCCGCGCAAATGCCATTTTGGCCTGTATTGCAAGACAAACCGCCGCCGGGATTGCCATCGTTCACGGTACCATCGCAATCGTTGTCGAGGCTGTCGCACGTCTCGGCCGTTGCGGTCGTATTCTGATTGCACACGATACCGCCTCCAGAACACGCCGTCGTACCCGCCGCGCAAATGCCTTGCAAGCCGGTATTGCACGACAACCCCCCACCAGGATTGCCGTTGTCGACCGCGCCATTGCAATCGTTGTCGAGACCGTCGCACGTCTCGGTGGTTGAGCTGGTATTTTGGTTGCAAACAACGGCACCGCTCGTGCATGATGTCGTGCCTGGTGCGCAAACACCTTGCAAACCCGTATTGCATGACAATCCCCCGCCAGGATTGCCGTTGTCGGCAGCGCCATTGCAATCATTATCGAGACCATCGCACACTTCAGCAGACGGTTGCGTCGTCTGGCTACAGGAAATCATGCCACTGGTGCAAATCTTGGTTCCGGCCGAACACACGCCCTGCAGCCCCGTCGCGCAAGCATCGCCAACCGTTGCAGGATTGTCGTCGACCGTGCCATTGCAATCGTTGTCCAGGCCGTCGCAAACTTCCGCCGTCGCCTGCTGATTGGCATTGCACACGAGCGTTCCATTCGTGCACGCCCGCGTTCCCGCCGAACAGATGCCCGCTTGGCCCGTCGTGCACGGCGTGCCCACTTGCTGCGCATTGTCATCGACCGTGCCGTCGCAATCGTTGTCCAAACCGTCGCAAAGTTCGATGTTTGGCGCGGTGTTCTGATTGCATACGATTTGCCCGCCCACGCAGCTCGTGCTCCCGGCCGCGCAAATGCCCAAGTTACCCGTATTGCACGGTTGATTGCCGCCAGGATTGCCTTGGTCCAACTTACCATCGCAATCGTTGTCGAGCCCGTCGCACACTTCGGCCGACCCCGTGGTGTTGCCATTACACACGAGCGTGCCACTCGTACACGCGAGCGTTCCGGCAGAACAAACCCCCGGCAAACCCGTCGTGCACGCATTTCCTACCTGCGCCGGATTGTCGTCGACCGTGCCATTGCAATCGTTGTCGAGATCGTCGCACACTTCAGGAGACGACTGCGTCGTTTGCGCACAAACGAGCTGGCCACCGGAACATTGCAACACGCCCGCCGCACAAACGCCCAGATTGCCCGTCGTGCACGCGCCGCCGCCGCCGGGATTGCCGTCGTCGGTTTGCCCATTGCAATCGTTGTCGATCCCGTCGCACGACTCTGCGCTTGGAGTCCCAGGCACGCACGTGTTCGGTTGGCCATTCACGCACGCGTCGACCGCGGCACTGCATGCACCCACGCCGCACGAAATCGTCCCAAGTTGTTCGTCGACGTCGATATCACAATCGTCGTCGATACCATTGCACGTTTCCGCTTTGGGATTTCCAGGCACGCACGATTGCGTCATGCCGCCTGCGCAATTGTCGACGGTGGCTTGGCACGCGCCCGTGCCGCATATCGTAACGCCAAGCTCCTCGTCGACGCTGGTGTCGCAATCGTCGTCGATACCATTGCACGTTTCGACAGCCGGCAAGATGTCTCCCACGCACGCGCCCCACCCGCCACCCGCACACGTCTGCGTTCCCGAAGCACAAGCTCCGACGCCTTCGGTACCCGAAGGTCCGGTGTAACAAGATTGCGTTTGACCGTCGAGACATTCGCAATCCTCGTCGACCACCCCATCGCAATCGTCGTCCGTCCCTTCGCACGCTTCGACGGCCGCAGGCGGAAGCGGTACGCAATTGCCCGGCGCGCCCATTTCGCAAGCCTCGACGGTCACCTGACACGCGCCAAGTCCGCACGTGATGGTCCCCAATCCATCGTCCAAGTTCCCATTGCAATCGTCATCGATGCCGTCACAGACCTCGACAGCCGGCAACACTTGCCCTTCGCACGCGCCAAACGTTCCCGTGATGTCACACTTCTGCGTACCGGACAAACACGCTCCCACGTTTGCCGTGGAAGGATCGCCGTCGTAACACGATTTCGTGTCGCCATCTTTGCACAGGCATCCTTCATCGACTTCATTGTCACAGTCATTGTCGAAACCGTCGCACACTTCATCCGTGCAACTCGCGCCTCCCGATCCACCCGCGCCTCCGACACCGCCACTGCCGGCAACTCCACCCATTCCCGCAGCGCCGCCCATTCCGCCGCCGCCCATTCCTCCACTGCCCGCGGCCGCACCCGCACCAGCTTCACCACTGCTGCTACCGCTGTTTGTCCCTCCCTGACCCGTCGTCGTCTGATCCCCGTCACCGCATCCCGCAGCAACGACGGCAGAGGCCACGAGCATAGAAGATAGCGTGAGGATCGCGATTCGCGAGATTCGGCGCATGGCATTGCCTCTTCGGGAAAGGAAGGAAAGCCCATCATCACAGCAATGCCGCAAAATCGCCACGAATATCTTTCCATCGACGCCATGCACCATGGGTTGAGCAGCTTGGATTACAATAATGCGCCCGGCGCAAGTCGATCTGGTGCTCCACGGCGCTTTCGCGAGCATCGCAATACGAGTACACCTTGTCGATGCGTGTCGAACGTCTCGATGCACGGCAGGACTGGACCAACCGCACGCGCGCCGCTCACGATCGGAATGCACGGCGAAGGGCGGTTTGCCAGGAGCGCACGGCATGAGCGACAGCGAAGGGAAAACAAAACTACTCGGCAGCGCCCCGAGCGGCTCGAAAAAGAGGCCCGTCACGGAAGTGATCGACGACTCGATGGGCCTTTCTCTCCGCAGGATCCGCAAGCTGCGCGTCGTCGTCGTCGATGGTCCCGATGCGCGCGACGTCGGACTCACTCGCACGTTTGCCCAAGACGAGGTTCGCATCGGTTCGAGCCCCGATGTGGACGTGACTTTGCGAGACGCCGCCGTGTCGCGCGAACATCTTGCCGTGCGACTTGGTCCGCATGGTTTTGCGCTGACGGACATTGGATCGACAAACGGAACCTACGTCGGCGACTTGCGAGTCGAACGCGTAGCGTTCGGTGACGACATCCTCGTTCGTCTCGGCAATAGCGTCCTGCGCCTCGAACCGCTCGCAGAAACGGTCGAGCAAGAGATTTCTCCACGCGCACGTTTCGGCCGAATGCTCGGCAGAAGCCCGACGATGCGCGAGACATTCGCGCTGCTCGAACGCGTCGCATCGACGGATCTGACCGTGCTCTTGGAAGGTGAAACCGGCACGGGAAAGGAGCTCGCGGCCGAAGGTCTGCACGAATCGAGCGGACGAACGGGGGCATTCGTGACGGTCAACTGCGGTGCAATCCCGCGCGAGCTGCTCGAAAGCGAACTGTTCGGTCACGAAAAGGGAGCGTTCACGGGTGCCGTTCGTGAGCGACAAGGCGCCTTCGTTGCAGCCGATCGCGGCACGCTGTTTCTCGATGAAATTGGCGAATTGCCACTCGACATGCAGGCAAAACTCCTCCGAGCGCTCGAACGGCGCGAAGTCAAAGCCGTAGGTTCCGATCGCTCGCGATTGGTGGACGTTCGAATCGTGGCTGCGACAAACCGATCGCTCTTGCGCGAAGTCGAAGCGCAGCGGTTTCGACAAGACCTGTACTATCGTCTCGCGGTGGTCATCGTGCGAGTGCCGCCGCTCCGCACTCGGCTCGAGGATCTGCGGTTGCTCGTGGACCACGTCCAAGACGAACTGGCGCGCCGACGAGCCGCCACGGGTTTGCCGCCGTTTGCCCGACTCGACGAAACGGCGTTCGCGATGCTTGGACGCTACGACTTTCCGGGAAATGTGCGCGAACTCAGAAACATCGTCGAACGGTGGGCCGTGCTTGGACCCTTTGCGGCCCCGGGCGAACCTGTCGTGAGTCCGCGAAGCGACGAGCGTCCTTCTGCCGAATCGACATCGGCGGAAAGTGCACCACGCGAAACGTCATCGAACGGCGTGGACGCGCCCCTGTTGAAGCTCCCTTATCACGAGGCGAAAGAAGCGTGGAACGAGCGCTTCGAGCGCGCTTATGTGGAAGCGATTCTTACGCAATCAGGGGGAAACGTGTCGCGCGCAGCGCGCGAAGCAGGCGTCGATCGCCGCCATCTTCAACGTTTGATGGCAAGGTTTGGGATCAAAGCAACGAGCGAGTGAACGACGACGTCAATCCACTCGATGCTGCCAAACGTTTGAGGTGAAACAGTTTGAGTTCGTATTGTCCGTCAGGACAACCACGCAACCCGAGCATGCGCAAGAACGCACCCTCCCTCGCATGAGACGCCGCAGGTGCGGCATACGGGCCGCAGGTAGATCCCGACGGATTTGCGGCAAATGGCGTCATCGGAATTGGCACGCAACGTGCTGCTGCATCGTTCCGACAACACGGGAAACCCCGAGAGGAGTCACGCCATGTCGAGCCTTCGTTCTTTCATCCGAACCCTTGCGATCGCCACTGCTTGCGCCTTCATCGCCGCGCCACTCGCCGCGTCCGCCGAGGAAAAACCGAGCAAGTCGCCCCGCGTCGAAAAGGTCGAGAAGAAGCGTCACGACAAGGGCGACTTCCCCATGAAGCCCGAAAAGTTCAGCGAAATCGTCGACCGCAGGATCGACGTCGCCAGGGCGCAGATGGAGTTCATCATCACGGCGCAGTCACTGCCGGAAGGAGTGAAAGCGCAGGTTCGCAGAGACTTCGATGCGGCTGCGGCCAAGATTCGCACCACCGCAAAAGAGGCAGGCAAGGACGGCAAAGTCACCAAGGAAGAAGCGAAAGACGTGCGTCAAGACGCACGCACGCTCGTGAAGGATCTTCGAGCGAAGTACGGCAAGGACAAGAAGCCCGCCAAAGATGTTTGATTGTTCTTTGGGACGATTGTCTCGCCTGTCGCGTCCTATTCGGACGAACCGTGACGATGTGGTGACGCGATTACCGAATTCCGCGTCGTTGGCCAATGCCATGCATCCATTTCTGCACGGCTGCCTTTTCCTCTTCACTCAAGAATGCCCATGATGTCGCCGATGGGCTCGAAGGAAACGTGAACGCCCACGCTTCCGATCGCGATTCGACGTTGTAATGCGGTCCCTTGCTCTCGTCGAAGTCGAGTCGAATCCGTCCCCACGCTTTGCTGCTGCGATATTCGACACCAACTTCGGTGCCCGCAAGCGGCGAGTTGCCGGCCATGTTCTTGCCCACGACAACCTTCACGTAGGGCCCAAGCGAGCTCCCGATGATCTCTTCGAGCTTCTTCACAGCCCGATTTCGTGCTTCATCCAGACTCTGGCAGTCGACGACGATTTCCATGATGACTCCCTCACGCCGATCCATGGCATGACCACATACACGGCGTCAAGCGATCATTGACGATACGACGGAGATTCAAGCATTTCGGAGGGCACACAAGGCGAGGTTCGAGAATCCGTGACGTTCCGATCGATAACGGACGCCATCTGCGATCCAAAAACGCGTCGCCAACGCTTCGACACGCGCCGTGGAACAAAGATTCGCGTCCCTTTTCGTTAGGACCTCGCTGTTACCGTTGAAACTCGCGACGCATTTGCGACGGCGACCGATTTGCCGTCACATCTCGCCTCGCGGATGCGTGGGTGCGCGACAATTGCGCGATGTTCGCGTTCAGTTTGCCGCGGAAGGCGTGTATCGTTTTGAAAATGTCGCCCGAAATGTGGGCGGCACTTCGGATGCAGAATCAGAGCACGTCGAGCGTGCCGCCATTGCCAACGCTGTCGCGCACGTCGACTTTCACCGCGTCGATGGCTTCTTGCGCCGTGAGCGGCACGCTCGCTTTTCCGGACGCATCCGGCGTCACGTCCATCGTTTTCGTCTGATTGTTCGCAAACGTCACGATCACCGTCCACGGTCCGAGCAACGGAACATCCACATCGGTTGGTCCCGTACGAAGCGCTCGCAGGCCCGGTGCATTGCCGAGATTCGCGGTGATATCGATCGACGATGCTGCACGCGTGGCCGTCGAAGATGCCCCAAGCGGCGCTGCGACGACATCGAACGAATCGCTCGTCACGCTGTACGTCGTTTGTCCCGATGCAGCTTTCGCTTTGCCTTCGACGCGGAAGCGGTATTTGCCAAGCGGCAACGCATAAGGCCCGATCGGGTTTTTCAAGGAGATCGGATCGCCCGGAACGGCTTGCCACGTCGCTGCGAAAATATGCTTTTCAGGCGTCATCGATTCGAGCGGCTCTGGGGTGTACGTCGTGACGATCACCCCGTCGAACGATGAAACGACCTTGCCCTTGGAATTCTCGAGCGCTTGGAACTGTCCCGGAGCTGTTTCGTATTCAATGAATACCTCCGGCGTGTCGATGGCGACGTCTCCACCATACCAGACAAACCTTGCCGCACCGACGGCTCGAGACACGGTAGGCGCGAGAACGGGAGCGTTTTTATCCGCCGTGTCGGGCCACCAAATGGCCGCAGGAACTGGCGCTGCAGTTCCATGTTCGCTCGTCGTGACAACCGTAATCGGTTCCGTGTCCGGGTATTTCCATTGTGTGTATCGTGAACTGCCGACTTCGGGATCCTCGACTTCCGGGGTCCACGCAATCTTGGCCGCTTCGAGAATGCCGTCGATGATGATTTCCCCCTCGAGCGGTCCCCAAATGTTGATGCTCGGTTCGTATCCCCCGGCGAGCCAATCCTCGGCGGTGAGGATGTATCCGATATGGTCGTTGGCATATCCAATGAGCAGCGTCTTGTCCGCACCCGCGGGCGAACGCGCGCGGAGGTAGCTTGCAAAGGGAGCGACGGCTTCTCCCGGCATCGTCAGCGCCATGTAATCGCCGCTCGGTGTGCCCGAAATGCGAATTGCACTGACGGTCGTGCGCGACGTATCGCACAGCGGCATGGTCACGTCGTAGTCTCCAATGTAAAATGCATCGAAGATGATGTGACCGCCTTTTTGCACGTCGAGGCACGAACCATAAGGTTTCAGTCCTGCGGTGCCCGAAATGGGTGCAAAAGCGCCGGCTCCGTTTTTCTCTCCGCAAAGGCCCGCTCCAGCAAATGCATTGAATTCGTCGATGGGGCTGAGGATCTTGCCATTTTGGTCGAAAACGGCCAGATCGGGTTCGACGAATTCGGGATCATACGGCTTGTATCGAAGTTCTTGGCCGTCCGGGCGTTTGACGACGGCGTCCCGTCCCACGTAAAACGTGCGTGTCACGATTTCGAGCGCCGCTTTGTCGCCGGTCTGTACGTTCTTCACCATCGGCGCAATGATTTCCGTCGCTCGCGCCCCAAGTGTTTCGATGCGTGGAATGTCGAGGCATTGTCGCGAATCGGGACATGCCGACCTCCCTCCGTGACCTGCCGGAGAAACATCTCCTGCCGGCCCTTGGAAATGAAGCACCGGATACCCGAGCTCGTGTTCGAGCGCGCGAACGATGCCTCCCGTAGCGTCGCGCGAAGCCAATGGATTGTCGCCGTCGCTCACCGTGCCGTGAATGGGAAAATCGACAATGGCAGCGAGCGGTGAACCATCGAGTTTGTCGACGCGCATGATCCACAATTCGGGATCCTTGTCCTTGCCCGCCGTGTTTCCATCCGGCCCGAGCACATCGTTATTGTCGTCGCGCCGATCACGGTTGACCTCATCCGATGGATCGAACGCCTTTTCCACGCTGATCCCCATTTTCGCCGGCACCATCCCATCCATCGCTTGCTTGATGGCGCCCGCCACGCTCTCCACGAATCGCTCCGAAAGCTCTTGCTTTGGTCTGTCCGAACCTGCCATCAGCACAACGCTCGGCTGATATCCACCCCAAGACGAATGGCTGTGCGAACCGCTGATGACGATATGGCCACGCATCGATCCATCGGGCGCAACCTTGGACTCGAGCTCGAACAGCGTGTTTTCCATGACGTACGGTGCGTCGAGACGCACGAGCACGACGCGTTCCCCACCGGCCTCGAGAGCAAGCACTTCGGCACGCAGTCCGTCGTGCATGCCCACCGTGGGAACGAAGCTTTTTGCAAAACGTTGAGGACGTTTGTCGAC
>Ga0138256_10006899_pt1 | contig 12003 bp, 11 predicted proteins | sample KNB2016incub_MG_FD_105486 | JGI IMG/M metagenome (GOLD analysis project Ga0138256, IMG submission 105486) | Active sludge microbial communities from wastewater in Klosterneuburg, Austria - KNB2014incub_MG | ecosystem: Engineered > WWTP > Activated sludge > Unclassified | place: Austria... | reverse complement strand
GCTGCATCTTTCCACTTAGAATCAGCCCCTGAAACCAATATTTGAATACAAGCCCCCTCACCTTCCTGCAATGAAGCCAAGGGGGATGTTAATGATGACAAAGGATCAGTTACTAATTCTTTATAAGTTTTGATAGGGAAATAATTCGCCTTACTCAATTTCATTGCCCCATAACTTACTTCCCCTGTCTCATTAAAAATATTGTATTCCTCAACCTCCTGAACCATTGTTCCAGGATAAGTTGCATAAATTTGCTTCACCAATAAGTCCTTATACTCTTTAGGTGTTGAGACATAAAATCTAATATCGCCAGGCAATGCCACAATCTCAAACGAAATATGATCTTTAGGTTTAAGAAAACTTAAAAAGCCTTCCGGCACAGAAAGTGCTGACAGTGAAGAAAACATCTGTTCGATTGCATCGATTTTAACCTCGTTATCCCTTGGCACAGCCACAGAAAGCAAAACAAAATTCAACGATCTTTCCTCTCTATCTTTGTTTCTATATTTAATCGCCCCAAAATACGCCCCAACCGCACTGGTTACACCTAATATTAAAACCACTCCAATTATTGTAAGTAGTGTGCTAATCAAGCTAGCTAAATCCAAATCCATTTTCCCTTACGCGGCTCCTTTCAATTTTGACACTCTATTTCTTACCTCTCTAAGCCAACTAGATGATTTATCCACGTCACCCTTCCCAATCAAAACCTCATTGGACAAGTGTTCCGGCAGAACCTTTACTGCTTCAGCATCAATATTTACCCCTCCAATTGCTTGTACATGCTCAGTATGACTTTCACCTAAACTCCCTAAAGGTTTTGCGCCTTTTATATCTATTTTTGGCAAAACTGGCTCAAAGTGCACTATTTCTTCAGGCACAAAATCAACCCTCTCTTCTGGAAGCTGTGTCGTATCTACTATATCGTGATTATTGGCTGTAAGTTCACTCATTAAGGGCAGATTAAGGGCTCCTAAGCCCAGCTTAATTCTAGCAAAAAAATGCTAACCCTTTTTATCCGATTCTATTTTCTCTCTCCAAGCATCAGCAACCGCCACCGCAACCCTATCCGTCACACTCTTGTCTAATGGATCTGGCACTATCTTATTAACAGTTGGTTTAGTCACTGAAGCTGCAATCGCTTCAACTGCCGCTAGCTTCATTTCCATCGTAATTGAAGTAGCTCTAACCGACAAGGCGCCCTTAAAAATACCAGGAAAAGCCAATAAATTATTTATTTGATTATCAAAATCAGATCTTCCAGTTCCCACAATAAAAGCTCCACCCAATCTTGCTTCTTCAGGCATAATCTCTGGATCAGGATTAGCCATAGCAAAAACAATCGCTTTACTGCTCATCTTTTCAATCATTGTTTTATTGACAATTCCACCTTTAGAAACTCCAATAAAAACATCCGCTCCAACTAACGCATCCTCAATTGCTCCGGTTAATTTGTTAAAGTTTGAAATATCTGCAATTTCTCTTTTATACTCATTCATACCTTCTCTGCCATCATAAATAATCCCTTTTGAGTCAACCAATATTAAGTCCCCCACACCTCTCCTAAGTAATAATTTCGAAATAGACATTCCCGCAGCTCCAGCACCCGAAACAACAACTTTTACTTTTGTAAAATTCTTATCAACCACTTCTAAAGCGTTTTGAAGCGCAGCCAGTACTACTATAGCCGTACCCCATTGGTCATCATGAAAAACAGGAATACCTATTCCCTGCAAAGCCTCCTCAATTACAAAACAATTGGGAGCCGCAATATCTTCTAAATTTATACCCCCAAACCCTGGCGCAATATTTTTAACCAAATCAATTATTGTTTGATTATCTTGAGTTTTTATTAAAATCGGATAAGCATCCACCCCACCCAGCTCTTTAAACAAAACTGCCTTCCCCTCCATTACTGGTAACGCAGCCTCAGCGCCAATGTTCCCCAATCCCAACACCGCAGACCCATCAGTCACGACTGCCACCGCATTCCCTTTGCCTGTAACCTCCCAGGCCCGAGTCACATCCTCAGCGACATATTTCGATACCTCAGAAACTCCAGGAGTGTAAGCCAAACTAAGATCTTCTCTATTTTCAATCTCTACCTTACTGACTACAGCTAATTTTCCACCAAACTCTTTGTGATAACTGATACTGTCAGTCTTAGTCATTTATTTTTATAGTTCACCAAAAATTATTTAACTAATTCTGCCTCGATAACCGCACGCAAATTAGACAAACCCTGCCCATGAGCAATTATTTTATTATTGACGATAAATGTTGGGGTTGATGAGGCTCCTAATATATTCGCGTCTGCCATATCTTGATCCACTCTTGCCCTGTATTTTCCAGACTTAAAATCCTCTTCCCATTTAGCAAAATCTGGAACAACTGCTTGTGCATAAGATTTCAAATCATCGTCAGTAAGTTTGGTTTGATTTTCATAAGTTTTGTCGTGCATCTCAAAAAACTTACCCTGAGCACCCGCAGCTTCTGCAGCTTCTGCGGCTCGATATGCAAACGGGTGAATTTGCGTTAAAGGAAAATGACGATAAACGAATCGCACACTCTTGTCTTTGTATTCTTCTTCCAATTCTTTAAGCGGTTGATAAACCGCACCACAAGCTGGACACTGAAAATCACCGTACTCAACAACTGTTACTTTTGCATCTTTTGCCCCTTGTCTTGTCCAGCTGTCCTCACGTACAACCTTGTCATACAATTCGGGCTTTATATCAATTGGAGCATCCACAGTCGCACTCACTGATGGGGCTTTTGCACCCCCCGTAGTCTTCCAAACAATCACCATACCAACAATTAGTAACACTGTTGTGGTAATCGCGAACCAAGCTGCAATAGGAATTCGACTTAACATAATTAGCCTTTGATTTTACATATCTTTTTATAAGGTTGCAAAACTAATTTTGCATTTGGAGATTATATTCACCCCAAACAACCTCAGATATTTCTGCAATTACTGCGGATCTCTCATCAACATCCCCATCCAAAAACTCCGTATAAACAGCCAAAATATATTCTCCATTTCCACTGTTAACAATTGCCCCATCATGAGTCAATGCGTCCAAAGTTCCCGTTTTATGGTAAATAACCTCCGCGCCACCAATACCTGCTGGTATCCTATTTTCAGTCTCCGTGTGATCCATAAAAGACAATACTTCTTTTGTATTTGTATTGTTTAACAATTGTCCTCTATATAACTTTTCCAAAAGTACTCGAAAATTAACTGCAGTTATGGAGTTATCAAATACGTCAACATCAATTAAACCCAAACCAAGCGCGTAATTTTGCAGGTTTTTATATCCAACTGTGTTATTGATTGTCTCCCAAGAATTATTATCCGATACTTCCAAAGCCAGTCTTGCATGTTCCCTAAGTGTTATTCCACCCACACTCTTATCCAAACTAACCACATCTCTTTCAACCGCATCATACAATGCCGAAACAGCTAATACTTTCATTGTCGAAGCTGCCGTAAATACTTTATCTTCATTTATTCCCCAAGTCTCATTCGTCACCAAATCCTTAAAACTTACTCCAATTTCACTTTCATGCTGATTAATAATCTCCTCTACCTTATCCTTCATTTCACCAAAATCAATTTCTTTTCTGATTTCTACACTATTTTCCGGCAAAACAGATACTTGATTTATCTGTGTCTGAGGCTCCATCTTAATTTCAACTTTAGTATTTAAATTGCCCCAAAAAACAGTGCTGGTAATAAAAATTAGAGCCAAAACAAAAGCTCCCACAAAAGGTAAAAACATCTTCCCGCTATTCTAGACTAATAAAATATGAATATTCAAACCAGAATCAACTAAATACCTTAACCAAAAACAATCTCGTTTAACTTTTTACTAATCTCAACAGGATTTTTTGCCTGCCAGACATTTCTACCCACCGCAAGTCCTGTAGCTCCAGAGCCAATTACAGTTTTCGTCATCTTCAAAAACTCTGCTTCCTCGCTAGCATCACCACCAGCAATCATTACATGTGTTCTGCCCGCCGCCTTTACGGTCCATTCCATATTTTTCAAACTCTTTGGATAACTTACTTTTACAAAATCAACACCAACTTCCATGCCAACACGCGCCGCATAAGCAATTATTTCTGGCGTTAACTCCCCAACCAGCTTACCTCTCGGATACATCCAACCAACAACAGCCAAACCTTTTTCGTGAGCCTCACTAATTAGTCTTGCAAATTCTCTCATCATAATGTGCTCCGACGGCGCACCTACATAAACCGTATAACCCACCGCCACAGCGCCCAACGCTTTTGCCTCATCAACAGTACAAAGTTGAGGAGAAATAGGATCATCTCTATGAAATCTCGTTTTTCCGTTTACTTTAATAATTAATGGAACCTTACCTTTATATTTTTCATCTTGATAATATTTTTCAGCTATTCCCCGTCCAACAATTACACCACTGTAATAACCTGAAACCGCAATATCGAGTATATATTTTGGATCAATATTATCTTCATTAAAATCAATCGTTCCATGCTCCATTCCTTGGTCATAAGCTAGCCAAAGAGCTTTTGAATTTTTGGTTAAAAGTTTAATTGATTCTTGAGTTGTCATTTTTTTACAACTTGATTAAGAGCTGGTTCTCCAGAGAGAACTGCAATTATATTTTTTGCAGCAATCTCACTCATACTCTGTCTAGCTTTTGTTGTAGCTGAAGCAATATGCGGCGTCATTACTAAATTGGGTACACTCATTAATTCTAATGATATCTCTGGCTCAAATTCGAACACATCAATTCCTGCTCCCGCAATCTTGCCAGACTTAAGCGCATTAATTAGTGCCGCTTCAGACACAACCGGACCACGAGAAGTGTTTATAAATATCGCATTAGGCTTCATAGCCGCAAATTCCTCCTCATCAATTAAATGTTTTGTTTCGTCAGTCAGTGGTGTGTGAACAGAAATAATATCGGATTCCCTCACTAATTGATCAAGCTCGACTTTTTGTATTCCAAACTCGCCTTCCATCAAATCATTCCTCATCATATCCTGATACAAAACCTTCATTTCCAGTCCTGCAGCACAAATTTTGGCCAAATAACTCCCAATCCTACCCATTCCAACAATCCCAATTGTCTTGCCAAACATTTCTTCCCCAACCAAAAGTCCTGGCTCCCACTGTTTGTATTTACCATCTCTGACATACTTGTCAGCTTCAACAATTTTCCTAGCTACAGCCATAATTAGTGCCAAAGAATGTTCTGCTACCGCTTCTGTCAAAACTCCAGGAGTATTCGTAACTGCTACATTTTTGGTGGCTGCAGCCTCCAAATCAATATTATCAAAACCCACCGCATAATTAGCTACAATTTTTAAATTATTGCCCGCAGACTCTAAAACTTCAGGAGTTATCTTGTCAGTTAGCAAAGATAAAATCGCGTCAGCCCCAACAATCTTTGACTTAAGCTCATCCGCCGTTAACACTCTATCCTCTGTATTTATCTCAACCTCATATCCAGCTTCTTTAAGCAAACTTATTCCAGGTTCAGGTATCGGCCTCGTTACATAAACTTTCTTCATTAAATTTTCTCCTCTACCCCAACAATATCGCATTGCATCACTTTTACCAAATTTTATTTGCAACTTCAAAATAAAAATGCTAACCTTGCCATCCTATAGTTCGCTGAATAAGTGGGCTTGGAAATTTCGCACTTTACAAGGACAAAAAGGATGGTCAGACTTCCGCGCTTTCTTACTCGTGATGTCTACGACAGCATCTCCCCCGCCGACTATCGGTACTGGGATTCAGATGTTGCCAAATACCTCTCCGAGAACGCCTTCACCCGCTATCTTCTGCAAGTTGAACTTGCTCTCGTCACTGTACTCAACAAACGAGGCATGGCTCCAGCTTCTGCGGTTGAGCAGGTCGAGCGTGCCGCCAAGCAGATCACGACCCACCAAATCTATCAGGAAGAAAACCGAATCAAGCATGATATTCGTGCCCTCGTCAACCTGATTAGAAACCGTCTGACTAAAAAGAACAAGCCATTCGTTCACACGCCAGCTACTTCTTTTGACATCAGAGACACCGCAACATCAATGCGCTTTAGAGATGTGACAACAAAAGTCGTCATTCCTGAGCTCAAAAAACTCGAGCGATTCTTGATTGAGCTTGCTTCTCGCGAAGCAGAAACAGTCGAGGTCGGCCGTACCCACGGACAACACGCCTCACCCCTCACCTTTGGGTTTTTTGTCGCAGGCTTTGTCTCAAGACTTGGCCAGTCGATTGAAAAACTCGAAACTCTCGCAAAGGAGCTCGAAGGCAAGTTCTCAGGCTCGGTTGGAGCCTACAATGCCTCCTCACTCTTCTTCGACGATCCCGAGGAATTCGAACGTGAAATCCTCTCGATTCTCGGCCTTAAACCTGCCGAGCACTCGACCCAAATCGCTCCGCCAGAGCCAATGATTCGTCTGATGTGTGAAATAACCATCGCACACGGAATCATTGCTGATCTTTCAGACAGCCTCAGGCACCTGCAACGGACCGAAATCGGCGAAGTTGGAGAACCGTTCGAGGAAGAACAGGTCGGCTCTTCGATAATGCCGCAAAAACGAAACCCGATCGGCCTCGAGAACGCGAAAAGTCTCTGGAAAACCAGTATTGGCCGTCTAGTCACGGTTTTCCTAGACCAGCTCAGCGAGCACCAAAGAGACTTGACCAACTCCGCCTCAGGTCGAACCTACGGCGAAAGCGTCAACTATCTCGTTGTTACCGCCAAGAGACTCAGTCGCATCATCGCCAAGCTCGAAGTCGATCAAGACAACATGTCGACCAATCTCAACCTCCAAAAAGGTCTGATTCTGGCCGAACCACTCCAAATCATCCTCGCCTTCCTCGGCCACCCAGACGCGCACGAAAAAGTACGTAAACTAACACAGCAAGCGATTCGTGAAGGCAAAGGAATGGAAGACATTCTCGCAGTAGATCCAGAGCTTGCTCCGTACATCGCCAGAATGAGCCCCAAACAACTTCTGGTTCTGCAAAACCCAACGCTCTACACGGGCATCGCCAAGACCAAGACAGGTACAATCGTCTCCAACTGGAGAAAACGACTCAACCTGTAAACAGCTCCATCCACACCAAAGCCCCATTAGTCTTCACAGACTTAGGGGCTTTTTTTGACTTTTTATTCAGAGTGGGGCAACTATTAAACTCCCCTTAAGAAAATTAAATTAGCTTAGCTTTAAAATCTTGATTTTGACTAACTACTCTTTCCATCTCTTGAGCGATTAATAATCCTCCTTGGGGTCCCATAACGGCAATTACTCCAGCACTCTCCATCGTCCCCCAAACCATCGCTGTTGGTATATCCAAACCCTTAGAAATAGCTACAGTAAACCCTGTAGAAAAAGCGTCACCACAACCAGTTCTATCTACAATTGGCGCATCAAATATTCCACAATTCCAGTAATTTTTTCCGTCCGTTGCATAAGACCCAGAGGGGCCATCGGTAAGTACTGCAATTTTTGTTCCCAAATTAATTACTCCATCCAATAATTTTTTGACATCATCCGAAGAATCATAACCATCTCCTAATATTCTGGCCGTCTCTTCTCGGTTCAAAAAAACAATTTCACTACTCATAATCACAGGACCCATCACTCTCATTCCAGCTTTCATCTGATGACTCCCAGGATTGTAAGCTAGTTTTGCTCCCACTCTTTTTACATACTCCACAGCTTGACTATGCATTTTTTCAAATCCATTACCCGTCGAACTTAGATAAACCCAAGCAGATTTTTCTAAATCAGGTAGTTCATAAACTCTCGGCTCGTGATATACAAACAATGTTCTCTCTCCTTGAAAAGAAATCGCCGTTGTGTAGTTACTTCTCTTATTTTTTTCAACCAAAACATAATTAGGCGAAACTTTTTCTTTTTTTAGTTCGCTTACAATTACTTGTCCGACTTCATCATCTCCAATTTGGGTATAAAGTGCCGAATTAAGTCCGAGCCTAGAGGCTCCAACTGCAACATTAGCTGAATTGCCACCGATTGTCGTAACCAACTCCTCAACTATTATTTTGTCTCCGTAATTAAACGCAATTACACATTCTTTAGTGTCAATACTGCAGTAAGCAGTTTCTTCAGGAACGACATTAAAAACATCTCTCGATGTATCCCCAATCGCAATCAAATCAAACATTTTATTTAATCAAACTCTTTACTTTTCTTATAATATCTTTTGATCTTAGCAAGTAAGCATCCATAAGCTCATCTGGTTTACCTGATTCACCAAAAGTATCAAGTACTCCCACCCGTGCCATAGGCACTGGACAGTTTTCACTTAAAGCTTCGGCCACCGCGCTTCCAAGTGCACCATTAATCTGATGTTCTTCAGCAGTCACGACCTTTCCTGTTTTTTTGGCCGACTCAACTATTGTTTTAACATCTAATGGCTTAATTGTGTGGCAGTTAATTACCTCTAACTCAATCCCATCTTTTGATATCTCTTCAGCAGCTTTTAACGCCTCAAAAACCATTATCCCGCAAGCTATCACCGTTACATCTTTACCTTCCCTATAAACTTCTGCTTTACCAATTTCAAATGGTGTTCTATCAGTTGTAACAGTCGCAACATTTTCTCTACCAAATCTTACATAGGCAGGTCCGTACATTTTCCCAACCGCAATTGTTGCTTTCTCACATTCAACCCAATCACAAGGCGCAATCACTGTCATATTTGGCAATACTCTAACAATCGCCATATCTTCTAAAGCTTGATGTGTTGCCCCATCTGGGCCAACACTAATCCCCGCGTGAGCCCCTGCAATTTTGACATTTGCTTTTGAGTACGCCACCGACACCCTTAATTGATCCCAATTCCTGCCTGGATTAAATACAGCATAAGAACTAATAAACGGCACCTTGCCAGACAAAGCCATACCAGCCGCTATCCCCATCATATTTTGCTCAGCAACTCCTACTTCAATAAATCTTTCAGGAAACTCCTTTGCAAATGCTGCACTTCTCGTCGAATCAGTCAGATCTGCACAAATAACCACCACATTCTCGTCCATATGTCCAAGCTTAACCAAACCTGTACCAAACCCATCTCTTGTTGGCCTTAATTCAGGACTTGTTAAAAAATCTTTAGCTAAATAATCTTTATAATCACTCATGTTCTGCTCTTATCCTCCCTCTTAATGTTCTTAATTCGTGTAAAGCTTCTTTAGCTTGTTCTTTATTTGGCGGCATTCCATGCCACTTAAAGTCATCCTCCATAAACTCCACACCCATACCTGGTGTTGTATGTGCAATTATCACCGAAGGCATTTGTCTCACGCTATCCGCCTCCTTATATGCCTCCATAAGCGCACCAATATCATTACCGTTAATATCTATCACATGCCAACCAAAAGCTTTGTATTTATCCCCTAAAGGTTCCAAAGGCATCACATCTTCGGTATCGCCATCAATCTGAATATTATTTCTGTCAATTATTGAAACCAAATTATCCAACCGTTCTTTTCCTGCAAACATTATCGCTTCCCAAATCTGACCTTCGTCATGCTCTCCATCACTAATCATGCAATATGTTCGCCATTTTTTCTTATCCATTCTAGCTGTCATCGCCATACCAATAGCCTGGCTTAACCCTTGTCCTAATGGACCCGAAGAATTCTCCACTCCAGGTAATGCCATATTGTGTGGGTGGCCCTGCAAACGCGTACCAAACTTTCTCAAAGTCATGAGTTCCTCCCTAGGAAAAAATCCACGACTTGCCATCGTTGCATACCAAACCGGACAATAATGCCCACAACTTAGTACAAACCTATCTCTATCCTCTTTTCTTGGATCTTTTGGGTCTACATCCATTTCAGCAAAATATAGGGTGGTAAAAATATCTGCCGAACCAAGTGGACCAGCTGAATGACCAGATCCAGCCTCAACCAACATTTTAATAATATCTTGCCTTACAGTATTTGCAGTCAATTCTAATTCTTGGACAGTCATATCTATATTATGCAGTCAATACCATTAAATAATAAACGATTTTTCACTTCCCAAATCACCATGATTATGAACCTTTTTCATCCTCTTTTGCAGTCTTTTTATTGCTTCAACTGTTTCTTTTGGAGACGTCGCAATCTCATAAACCTTTAACTCCTCTGGTCTAAGCAGCATATTTTCTTCAAAAGTTTTGATAATTTTTTCCCAAAAATTACCATACAAAACCATTGGTTTATGGTGCCCAAAATATATTCTACTCATCCCCCAAGCCATCCCAAACTCCGAAATCGTCCCCGTTCCGCCATTAAAAATTACATAGATTTCTCCAATTTCAAGTAATTTCAATGTTCGCTCAAGATAGTTTTCAGTAATAATTTCTCGGTCCATTGGATTATGTGTGTCCCTACCTTCAAAATGCGTTGCTCCTTTTGGGTAAAAGGTCACTCCAATCACCTCACCACCACCTGCTTTTCCGCCTTTACTGGCTGCCTCCATTACACCTGTCCCTCCACCATTTACAACCGTGTATCCAGCTTCAGCTACCGCTTTTGCAGTCTCATAAGCGTCACGATACAGCTCCTCACCAGGATAAGTTGTCGAGTAACCCAAAAATGAAATTCGCTTAATCTTAACTGCCATATCTAATCTTTGTATTTTGAGTTAGCCTGTGTCAAATTGATTATCTAAATCTCAAAGACCTCTCCAAACGATGGAATAACCACGTCTTCACATACCCCATCAGCTTTCAATTTATCAGCAAGCCCCTGTGCTTGATCTATTTCACCATGAACCAAAAACACTTTTTCCGGCATTCTCCCCATTGCCTTAAACCACATCAAAATTTGGTTTTGATCAGCGTGCGCCGAATAGCTGCCAATAGCTTTTACTCGAGCTTGTACTGAAACTTCCTTCCCTTCAATCCTTACCTTTCTCTCTCCCTCCAACAGTCTCCTACCTAACGTTCCCTCTGACTGATAGCCAACGATTAATAAGACGTTTTTCGGATTAGGTAACACTTTTACTGCGTGTGAAAGTATTCTTCCGCCATTCATCATTCCACTTCCGGCAATGATTATTTTTGGATTACTCTCATTGTCAATATCTAAGGAATCCTCTTTTGATTCCGTAAACTCCAGTTGCGGAAAATTAAATAAAGTATTTGCCGTCTCATGGTCTTTTATCTTGTCAGATAAATAACTAAACGACTCCTCATATATTTCTGTGGCTTTTATTGCCATTGGTGAATCAAGGAATACTTTAATTTTGCCTAAATTATTTGCTTCAAGAATATGATCAATGTCGTGCAACAACTCCTGAGTCCTCTCAATAGCAAAACTTGGAATTAATAGTACTCCGCGATTCTGTACAACCTCGAGAATAACTTCCAATAATTTTCTTTCCCTTTCCGTTACAGACTCATGCAACCGATTACCATAAGTCGATTCCATAATTACAAAATCAGCTTTTTGTACTGTCTCCGTCGATTGTAATAAGGGTGCTGGTGAATTTCCCAAATCTCCACTAAAAACCAAAGTTCGACCTTCGATTTCTCCAACAACCATTGCTGAACCTAAAATATGGCCTGCATCAAGTAACCTAAATCTCCCACCGCCAATTTCGACTTCGGTATGATAATCCAAATCGACAAAATGCTGCATCACACCGTCAACGTGTTCTAGGGTAAAAAGTGGTTCAATATTATCTTTTCTTGCTTCTCTTCCAATTAACTTAGCACTATCTTCTAATACCACTTGAGCCAATTTTCTAGCTGGCGCCGTACAATAAACCTTGCCTCGAAAACCATCCTTATATAGCTTCGGCAATTTGCCACAATGATCAGCGTGGGGATGGGACACAAATACCGCTGCTATACTCGCAGGATCATAAACAAAAGGTTTGTGATTCTCGATTTCGCAAAACTTACCACATTGATACATCCCGCAATCCAATAGTACTTTAGTCTCACCAAACTCGACCAAATGATTGCTTCCGGTTACCCCT
>Ga0138256_10006897_pt1 | contig 12007 bp, 14 predicted proteins | sample KNB2016incub_MG_FD_105486 | JGI IMG/M metagenome (GOLD analysis project Ga0138256, IMG submission 105486) | Active sludge microbial communities from wastewater in Klosterneuburg, Austria - KNB2014incub_MG | ecosystem: Engineered > WWTP > Activated sludge > Unclassified | place: Austria... | reverse complement strand
CCGCCCCAACCCGAGGACCACCATGTCACAACCCCATGTCCACCTGAATCCCGATTCGATCTACCCCTTCGACGCCCGCGGCGTGGCCAAGCGCTTCAGGCATGCAGCCATCTTCGGCGCCCTCGACAGCCTGCGGCCCGGCGAGACCATGCGCTTCGCCAACGACCACGACCCGCTGCCGTTGCTGGAGCAACTGGCGCAACGCTACGGCGAAGGTGTCGCCATCGAATACCGGCACCGCGAACCGGGAATGATCGTCATCGACTTCAGCGTGCGCTGAAAACCGACTGCGAGCGCCACGCAGCCGCGGCGTCAAGACCTCTGAAACGCCCGAACGCCTGCCCAGGGAGAACGCCCATGGCCCGAGAACATGTCCCCCCGGGCCAGATCGCCAGCGTGCGGCCGCTGGGCACCGGCCTGGGCTCGGCCCGGACCACCGCGCTGCTGAAGTCCGAACAACTGGAAGTGGTGCGCCTCGTGCTGCTCGCCGGCAGCGAATTGCGCGAGCACAGCGCGCCGGGCGAGATCACGGTGCAGTGCCTGGAAGGCTGCATCGAATTCAGCACGCCGCAGGGCGTGCAGACGATGACGGCCGGCGACTTCGTCCACTTGCGCCGCAACGAGCCTCATGCGCTGAAGGCCCGGGCCGACTCCTCGGCGCTGCTCACGCTGTGCGTTGCCTGAGACGCGCGCCGCCGTCCGCCTGATCGCTATCGAAACCGTAAACAGGACACGGCGTGGAACCCCTGGATCTGCAAGTCTTGCGCGACGCCGCGGCTTGGTTTGCCGCTGGCCACGGCGTCTGCCTGGTGACCGTGGTGCAGACCTGGGGCAGCGCGCCGCGTCCGCCCGGCGCGCTGCTGGCGCTGCGCGACGACGGCGTGGCCAGCGGTTCGGTCTCGGGCGGCTGCGTCGAGCAAGACCTCATCGACCGCGTGCGCAGCGCCGGCCTGCCCGAACGGCCGCAGTGGCTGAGCTACGGCGTCACGCCCGACGAGGCGGCGCGCTTCGGCCTGCCCTGCGGCGGCACGCTGCGCCTGCTCCAGGAGCCCCTGTCCGACCCGGCCTGGATTGGCGAGTTGCTGGAGCGCACCGCCCGCCACCGCCTGGTGCGGCGCACGCTGGACCTGGCCAGCGGCCTCGTCACGCTGACCGAGGGCCGGCGCGGCGATGCGCTGGAATTCACCGAGACCACGTTGCACGCCACCTTCGGGCCGCGCTGGCGGCTGCTGCTCATCGGTGCCGGCCAGCTCTCGCTTGCGCTCGGATCCATGGCGCAGGCGCTCGACTTCGAGGTGCTGGTGTGCGACCCGCGCGAGGAATACCGCTGCGCCTTGAACGAGGCCGGGCTGGTCTGGCTTCCAGGCATGCCCGACGACGTGGTGCGCGAGATCGAGCCCGACGCGCACACCGCCATCGTGGCGCTCACGCACGACCCGCGGCTCGACGACATGGCGCTGCTGGAGGCGCTGAAGTCGCAGGCCTTCTACGTCGGCGCGCTCGGCTCGCGGCGCACCAGCAGCGCGCGGCGCGAACGACTGCGCCTGTTCGACCTCTCGGATGCCGAGGTGGCGCGACTGCACGGCCCGGTGGGGCTGCCCATCGGCAGCCGCACGCCGGGAGAAATCGCGGTCTCGGTGCTGGCCGAAGTCGTGGCAGTGAAGAACGGCGTGGCCGTGGCCGGCTGAAGACGCACGGCGCGGGCTGGCCTGCGCCCGTTCGCCGGCCCGGCGTTCACTTCACCTGCAGCTGGTTCAGATATTCCAGCAGCGACATGATGCGCGTGCGCACGTAGACCGCCTGGTTGTAGGGCATGTCGGGCAGCGCCTCGGCCGCCTGGATGGTGTAGTCCATGCCCCACACAGGCATGTCGCGCGTGCCGTGGCCCTTGCCCGCGCCCTCGATGGTCTCGTAGGTGCGGCTCACCGGAAAGACGCCGCCGTTCTTGCGCGCCAGCTGCGTCAGGTCGGGCAAGGGGTTCTTGAGCTGCTCGGCATAAGGCCCCTTGCCCTTGCCGTCCAGGCCGTGGCAGACGGCGCACTTGGTCTCGAATTCGCGCTTGCCCAGGTCGAGCTTGGCCTGCGCGAGAGCGGTGGCGGTCATCGAACACAGGGCACAGGCTGCGAAGGACATCAGGAACCCGTTGGATCGCATCGTCAACTCCTGGGAATTTGGGGGCGGGACGCCGGCATTTCGTTTCGTGAGCACTATCGATCCGCGGCCGCGACGCTGACTTGACTTCCGTCAACCGTGGCGTGCCAGCCCCGGGCACGGCCCGCCTGCGGCTCGGGTCCGACCCGCATTGCTCGGATCGAGACGAGTCGCATGTGGTCAGTCGACATCGACTTGATCCAGTCCGTTTTCTTTTGTCCGCGCCGCGGCAACACTCGACCTTAGATGTCGTTGCGTCGCCTGAGATTCCTGTGGCTGGCCCTGGCGGTCGCCGTGCTGAATGCCGGCGCGCCGCTGCTGGGCTATGCGGCCATGGCCGGCCAAGACGGCCTGGTGCGCGTGATCTGCACGCCCACCGGCATGAAGACCATCGTCGTGGATGCCGACGGCCAGGTGCACACGGTGGACGCGCAGCCGTCGCACGGCGGGCATTGCGCGCTGTGCGCGATGCCGGCGGCCTTGCCGGCGCCGCAGGCGACGCTGCCCGCCCCGGCCACGGTCGCCTGCGCGGCGGCCGGCCTCGCGCCGACCGCCTACCTGCCCTGCTTCACCGCGGCCACGCCGCCCGCCACCGGTCCTCCCGCGCTGGCTTGATGCCCCGCCCGACCCGGATGCCGGCCCATGGCCGCACCCGGTGCGCGGCGCCACGCCCGTCGATCCGACAACCTGCCGCCCCGGCCTTGCCCGCCGGACGGTGGCGCTGCCGCGGCCCACCCTTGCCGCCCGAGGACCCTACTGTGATTTCCCTGCCCAGCCATAGGCTTCGTACCCTTCCCTTTCTGCTCGCGACCTTGCCCGGCATCGCCTGGGCGCAGGATGCCCATTCGCCGGACCGCGTCATGGTCACGGCACCCCGCGCCGCCGTGCCGCTGAATGCAGTCAGCGTCGATGCCGGCACGCTGAAGGCGCTGCGTGCCGCCACCAGCGACACCGCCAGCCTGCTGCGCTCCACACCGGGCGTCAGCCTGTACGGGGCCGGCGGCGCGTCCAGCCTGCCGGCGATCCGAGGCCTGGCCGACGACCGGCTGCGCATCAAGGTCGACGGCATGGACCTCGTCGCCTCGTGCCCCAACCACATGAACCCGCCGCTGTCCTACCTGGACCCGACCATGGTCGACACCCTCAAGGTGTACGCGGGCATCACGCCGGTCAGCGTCGGCGGCGACAGCATCGGCGGCACGATCATCGCCGAGACTCCCGCGCCCGAGTTCGCTGCGCCCGGCGAGGCGCCGCTCGTCACGGGCCGGCTCAGCGGCTTCTACCGCAGCAACAACCAGGCGCGCAGCGCCAGCCTCGCGGCCAGCTATGCGACCGAGACCTTCCAGCTGGCCTACAGCGGCAGCTTGGCCCGGGCCGACAACTACCGCGCCGGCGGCGACTTCAAGACGACGACCGAGACCGGCCGCCCCGGCCACACGCTGCCGCTCGACGAAGTCGGCTCCACGGCCTACGACACACGCAATCACCTGGTGGGGGTGGCCCTGCGCAGCGCGAACCACCTGGTCGAGGCCAAGCTGGGCCTGCAGGACGTGCCCTACCAGCTCTACCCCAACCAGCGCATGGACATGCTGGGCAACGACCAGCAGCGCGTGAACCTGCGTTACCTCGGCCAGTTCGACTGGGGCACGCTGGAGGCCCGGGCGACGCACGAAGACGTCGATCACGAGATGGACTTCGGGCCCGACCGGCGCTTCTGGTACGGCACCCTCTCGGGCGACGGCGTCCCCTGCGCACCGCTGGGCGGCGCACCGAACAGCTGCGCCGCCGGCATGCCGATGCTGACCGCCAGCACGAACAGCGGCCTCACGCTCCAGGGCAGCCTCGAACTGAGCGAGCAGGCCACGCTGCGCCTGGGCAGCGAATTCCAGCGCTACCGGCTCGACGACTGGTGGCCGGCGTCCGGCGGCGGCATGTGGCCGGGCACCTTCCTGAACATCGCCGACGGCCAGCGCGACCGCGCGGCCGCTTACGCCGAGTGGGAGGCACGCACCGGCCCGCAGTGGACCACCCTGCTCGGTGCCCGCTACGAACGGGTGCAAACCAACACCGGCGACGTGCGCGGCTACAGCACTGCCGCCGGTGCACCCGGCAGCCAGGCGGCCGACGCGGCGCGCTTCAACGCCCTGGACCGTGAGCGCAACGACGACAACTGGGACCTCACCGCGCTGCTGCGCCACACCTCCAGCGCCAGCCTGGACATCGAGGTCGGCGTCGCGCGCAAGGTGCGCTCGCCGAACCTCTACGAGCGCTACGCGTGGTCGACCTGGCCGATGGCGGCGACGATGAACAACTTCGTCGGCGACGGCAACGGCTACGTCGGCAACCCCGACCTGCAGCCCGAAGTGGCGCACACGCTGAGCGCCACCTTCGACTGGCACGCGGCCGACCGGAGCTGGGCCATCAGGGCCACGCCGTACGTCACGCAGGTGACGGACTTCATCGACGCCGTGCGCTGCACCACGGCCCTCATCCCCGGCTCGGCCTGCCCGGCCACCAGCACCGCGACCAACGCCTTCGTGGTGCTGCAGCACGCCAACCAGTCGGCGCGACTGGTCGGCGTCGACCTCTCGGGCCAGATGCCGCTGACCGAGGGTGGCTGGGGCCGCTGGGGTCTGGAGGGCGTGGTCAACGTCACCGACGGCGAGAACCGCGACACGGGCCAGGGCCTGTACAACATCATGCCGCTGAATGCCCGGCTCACGCTGACGCACCGGCAGGGCGGGTGGGACAACGCCGTCGAAGTCGTGCTGGTGCAGGCCAAGGACGATCTGTCCGAAGTGCGCAACGAAATCCGCACCGCCGGCTACGGCCTGGTCAACCTGCGCGCCAGCCACACCTGGAAGCAGCTGCGCGTCGATTTCGGCATCGACAACCTGCTGGACAAGCTGTACGCGCTGCCGCTCGGCGGCGCCTACGTCGGTCAGGGCAAGACGATGAGCATGAACGGCGTGCCCTGGGGCACGGCGGTGCCGGGCATGGGGCGCTCGGTCTACGTGGCTGCGAGCTACGAGTTCTGAGCACACCCTGAACGCGGACCTGAACGCGGTACCGGTCGACTAGACTTTTGCCCCATGGAGCCCAGCGCCAGCGTCCGCTTCTTCGACGCGCAGTTCGAGCGCCAGCTGGCGGCCGGCGAACTGCAGCTCAATCCTTTCGAGCAGGCGGCACTGCCCTTCCTGCAAGGCCACGTGCTCGATTGCGGTTGCGGCCTGGGCAACCTGGCGCTGGCGGCGGCGCAGCGCGGCTGCACGGTGGTGGCGCTGGACGGCAGCGCGGCGGCCATCGCCCACCTGCAGGCGCTGGCCGTTGCGCACCGCCTGCCCATCACCGCCGCGCGGGCCGACCTGCGCGACCATGTACCGCCGCGCGAGGCGTTCGACGCCGTGGTCTCGATCGGGCTGCTGATGTTCTTCGCGTGCACGGACGCGCGACGCCAGCTCGCGCGCCTGCAGGCCGCCGTGCGGCCGGGCGGCGTGGCGGCAGTCAACGTGCTGATCGAAGGCACCACCTACCTGGACATGTTCGGCGCCGAGGCCCATTGCCTCTTCGGCCGCGACGGCCTGCGGCGGGCTTTCGACGGCTGGACGCTGCTGCACGACGCCGAGCAGGACTTCGCGGCCCCGCGCGGCCTCGTAAAACGATTCTCGACCCTCATCGCGCGCCGGCCGGGGCGCAGCGCGTAGCCGGTCATGCGGACCGCTCGGCCACGGTCGACCTGCTCGTCGACGGCGCCGTCGTGTTCAGCGCGCAGTACGCAGACAGTGCGCTCGAGGCGCCAGGGCCGGACTTCCGCCGCGGCCTCGCGCTGAAGCTGCTGCGCTGCCCTGAGCCGGCCCGCCGAGGCCCAGGCCGCGAGCTTCGCGGTCGGCCCCCAGGAGAGCGTCACGAACTGATTGAAATAGCTCGAATGGACGGCGATCGCCCCGATGCGAAGGCGCTCAGGCTTTGCTGTGCCAGGTCGGCGTTGGCACGCCCGGTCCGGTCCGGGCTGCCGCTTCCGGAGGCCCAGGACAGGCCGGGCCTCAGCGATGACGTCGAGCCCCGGGTCCCACCCGAACCCAGGCAGCCCACCTGGTTCAGGTAGGCCCCGCAGGTGCGGCCAGGCTCAACAGCGCGACGATCAACGCAGCGCGCCCACATGCAGCAGCATCTCGATTCATCGTGCCCTCCGAGAAGTTCGACCCGCGCAGGCCCGGGTCTCGAATATCCGGCGCCCGGGTCCGAAGTGCCGGGCAGGGTCCTGCTCGCCGGCTGCCGATTCCTTAAAGCAGATCGAGTCGATGCGCACCCCCCCACGAACCGCGGGCTCGCTGCGCCCCGCGAATCGGGGGCCCGATCACCCCAGCGCTGGGGTGAGTGCGTACGGCGGGGCTGACTAGACTTTCCGCGACGCCATGGGCGAGTCCGCAGGCCAGACGCCCGCTCGAACGGGCGGTCGCGCGCGATGCGTTCGCGTTGGGCCGGTCGACCCATCCAGCCGGCGCAGGAATCGAGGAGAACAGACCATGTCGAAGGCAATCGCCGCCGTCCTGTCGTGGTTGGTGCTGGCCATCTGCCCGCTGCCGGTTTGGGCGGAGCCGACGATTTCCGCCGGCTCTGCCACCGTCGGCGTCGGCGACACGTTCACGATCCAGGTTTCGATCAGCGGCGCCGAAGGCTTGTCGACCTGGCAGTTCGATCTCGCGTTCGACCCCATGATCCTGAAGGCCAACTCAGTCAGCGAGGGCGATCTGCCGCTGCTCTCCGCCGGTGCGATCAACAACGACAGCGGCCTGATCAACGTCATTTCCGGCTCGTTCATGGATGCCGATCTGAATGAATTGTTCGAAGGCGTGCTCGCGGTGATCGAGTTCAAGGCGCTCGCCGCTGGCACCTCGCCGTTGGAACTGCTGGACGTTCAACTCGGGTTTGACCAGACGACAGCGGACCTCGAGGACGGCTCCGTCACGGTGAACGCGCAGATCCCCGAGCCCGGAACGCTGGCTCTGGTGGTGCTGGCCACCGGCGGCTTGGCGCTGCGGCGCCGGCAAAGCGGGGCGGGTCGCTGGGCCAATCACGCGCCATCCGCTAGCCGCGGAAAAGAAGCAGCGCGTCGGCCGATCGGCTGAAGCCGACGCCGAAGGTGGAACTCCCTGCCGTGGCCGCGCTTCACGGCGAGCAGGGCGGCCGGCCGGCAGGGCCGGCGGAGCAAGGTGGAGCAGCGCGCGAAACACGAAGGAGACCAAGATGAACGCATCGATGATCAAGCCGCTCGGAGCGTTGGCGGCCAGCCTGCTCGCCGTGCTGGCCGCACCCGCCGCGGCACAAGTCTCGACCACCGCCAACGGGCCGTACTACGCCACGCCGTCGTGGGACCAGAAGCTCACGACGAACCGTTTCGTCGTTCTCGCCAACTGGAACAGCGAGGCCGTCCTCGACCGCGAAACGGGCCTGGTCTGGCAGGTGACCCCAGGCATCGGATCCCCGTACGGCAGCGACAGCAACTGGTATGGCGCAACGATGAACTGCGCGGGCGTCGGCACCGGCGGGCGCTACGGCTGGCGGCTGCCGACTTACCACGAGATCAGTTCGCTGGCGGACGCGACGGGCGCCCTGCCCGCCGGTCATCCGTTTCAGGTGGGCACCAATCTGCTTTACTGGTCGGCGACGATCTACCCAGCCGACGACACGTTCGCCTTGGCTCGGAACATCACTGCGGCTACGACTCCCATCGCCGCCAATCGAGTGATTGTGTCGGCCAATGTCTGGTGCGTTCGCGGCGGGCAGGGCGTGAATTCGAACGGCTAGGGATTGCCTTCGGGGAGGTGTGCACAGCGGCGCGCGGGACGCCCGAGACTCCGCGTGAAGGAGAGTGACAGTGAAGGAAATGACTCGCAAGGCGAAGGCCATCGCGGCCGCGTTCGGCGTGATCCTCGCGGCCGCGCCGGCAACGACGTTCGCCCAACTTTCCACCACGGCCAACGGCCCTTACTACGCCACGCCGTCGTGGGACCAGAAGCTCACGACGAACCGCTTCGTGATCCTGGCCAACTGGAACAACGAAGCGGTGCTGGACCGCGAGACCGGGGTCGTCTGGCAGCGCTCGCCGATCACTTTTGACAACGACCTGTCGTACGCAGCCTGGACCTGCCACCTCGCGAGCACCGGTGGCCGGAGAGGCTGGCGGCTGCCGCGCGCCGAGGAGCTGGCCAGTTTGCTGGAGCCCGATCCGATCACCGGCATGGCGACGCTTCCTGCCGGTCATCCCTTCATCGGCATCCATACGAACTCGGGCGACTTCTACTGGTCGGCGACGCGCTCCGCCCAGTCCGCCAACACCGTGTGGGTCGTCAGCTTCTACAACGGCGCGGGCGGCCCGTTCCTCTCTTACGACCGCTACTTCTGGTGCGCCCGCGGCGGGCAGGGCGTCGACACTCAGTGAGGAGGGCCTGCGGGCCGTCCGGTGTCTGGCCGGAGGCGATGCCCTGCGCTGCCTGCAGGGGACGCGCGATCGGGCGGGCGCGGCGCGAGGTTCAAGCCAGCCGCGGCGCCAGCAGCAGCCGGTGCAGCAGTTCCTCGCGGCCGCGGGCGCCGAGCTTGGCGAAGATCACTCTCGCGTAGCTGATTGCCGTCTGTTCGGAGATGCCCATCCGCTCGCCGAGTGCGGCATAGCTGCCGCCCGCCACCAGCAGCAGGCACAGCTCGCGCTGGCGCGGCGACAGCGCGCTGCGCTCCAGCGCAGCGTCCACCGCCACCGGCAGCGGCACTTCGTGCTCCAGTGCGATGCCGACCAGCGGCACGCCGTCGCCGTGCACCGGCTGCAGCCGCTGCGAGCGCAGCGTGAACTGCCCCCACGGGCTGCGCAGGCGCAGCGTCGTCGTCTGCCGCGGGTCGGCTGGCAGCGCGGCGCAGATCGAGGCGAGCTGCGCCGTCACGCCCGCATCCGCCGTGGCGCAGCCGCGCCCGCAGGAACGGTGATTCAGGCAAGGGTGCAGCGCCAGCGCGAGCCGCAACCGCGCGTCCGCGCCGGCGTGCCGGATCTCGCCGCCCAGGCCGACCACGGCGAAGGCCGGCGGCGATGCCGCCGCACGCTCGCCGTCGTACGACGGCGGCCCGCCGCACGCGCGGGCGAACAGCGGCAGCAGCGCCGAGACGGTCTCGAGGTCCTCCGGCGCAAAGTCCGGGTCGCGCGGCCCGCGATACAGCACCAGCACGCCCAGAGGTCGCCGGCCGTCGTCGACCACGGCCTCCAGCGCGTGGTGGAGGCCGCGCGCCTGCCAGACGCGACGATAGGCTTCGGAGTCGTGGAAGTCCGGCGGCAGCGGCGTCCGGCGCACGGCCCTGCGGCCCAAACCGAAGACCCGGTGCGTCGGCAGCGTCGGCGCGCCGCGCGCGCCGTGCTGAAGTTCGGCGCTCAGGCGGGCGACCTCGGGCAGGTAGGGCGGCTCGCCGAACCAGCCGCTGGCCCGGCCATTGGCGTCGACCCAGTGGAAGCTGTTGGTCGCCGACGCGACCACGCCGTGCAGGCGCCACAGGATCGGTGGAATCACTTCGGGTCCGGGCAGGCCGAGCGCACTTAGCCGCCGGATGCCGGCGATCGCGGCTGCTGCCACGGTGGCGGCGGGCGGGGGGATCACCGGGCGCCCTCCTCACGGCGGCCTCGTGGTCGCGGCGAGCCGGCGCCGGGGCGCGGCCCGGCGTACGGGCGCGGCTCGTCCTTCATCGTTGCGGCCGGTGGCGGAGACCCAGACACCGGTCCACGCGCCGCCGTCGATCCGGCAGGGCAAGCGGCCGACCGGCGCCCGCCCCCAGGCGATGGGGCGGGCTGCAGCCGGGACCGCGTTCGTGCCACGGCAAAGCGTCGGCCACCCCGCCCGACGGCGGATCAGTCCTTCTCGCGCCGCACGAAGCGGCCGGTCGCGCCGTCGACCACGAAGGTCTGGTCGCCGCTCAGCACGAGCCACTGCACGGGCTCGCCGCCGGTGATCGACATCGACATGCCGTAGGCCACGGTCTTCAGGCCGCGGCGCACCGCCTCCTGCATCGCGACCGTGCTGTCGACGAAGTCGCCGAGCGGCCGCCGGTACGCGGTGCCGGTCGGCATGAGGTCGGGCTTGTCCGAACCGAAGACCGAGACCAGCGTCTGCTTCTTCGCGCCGGGCGAGTCGAACACGTAGGTCCAGTCGGGTGATCGGCCCTGCGCGTCGGCGTTCCTGGTCTCCACGCGCACGAGCTGCGCGTCCTTCTGCCAGGCTTGCGCCGCGGCGGTGGCGGCCGCGAGGCGCTGGCGCGCGCCCAGCGGCTCGGCCTGCGCCGAGCCTGGCTGCATGCCGCAAACGAGACCGGCCAGCATCGCCGCGCCGATGGTCGAGCGCCGCAGGGCGCCCGAGGTGCTTGCCATCCACATCACCGTCTCCTCGAGTGTGGCCGTGAGTGACGGCCCGACGTTGCGCACGGAACGGGGCCCGCCACGCTGTCCGCCGGCCGGTGGTCGTTGCGCGTGACTACCGCCGGCGCCGCCGCGGCGCCCATGCGGCCGCCAGCAGCGCGACGGCGACCAGCGCGGTGCTGGCCGGCTCCGGCACCGCCTGCAGCACGGCTGCCAGCGTGCCGATGCGGGCGGCGCCGGAATCCGTGAAGGCCATCAGCGCCCAGGGGCCGGTCGCCGTCGACACCCACTGGCCACTGGCGAATCGGCCGACCTCGTGCCAGGGCATCGCGCCGGGATCGTCGGACACCCCCTCGACCAAGGCGAACACCTCGCCGAGTTCGGCCTCGTCGGCGTCCTTGCAAGCGCCCTCGAAGCCGATCTCGACCGGGCCGTCCTGCACCGCGGGCAGCAACAGGCTGATCGAGCCCGCCTGGCGGTAGGCCAGCGGGGCCGTCAGCGCTGCCGACGTGACGCTGCCGCCGGCCGCCGGGTCGCCGACCCGCAGCCGGGCTTCGCCGTGGAGGAACGACGTCTCGACGCAGGGGTTCGGCGGATACGCGAACTCCAAGGTGAAGCGCGCCTGCACGGCCGGCAGGGCGTGCGCCGCCGAGGCCAGGCAAGCGGCAAGAAGCCAGGGAATCCACCTCGGCGCGACGTGCATGGCCCGCCTCCGTTTGGTTCGCGGTGGCGCAGCATTCGGCGCCTGGGCGTCCGGTGTCCTTGACCTGGAACAAGAATTCGCCTACGGCCACCTGTTCCGGGGGTGTCGAACTGCGCGTCGCGCCGGCGGCGGAAGCATCAACCGTGCAGGCTCTGGTACTTCGCCAGCAGCTCGTCCTTCGACTCCACGAAGTCCGGATTCGGCACGATGCAGTCGGCCGGGCAGACCAGCATGCACTGCGGCTCGTCCTCGGCGCCGACGCACTCGGTGCAGCGCAGCGCATCGATGACGTAGATCGGGCTGCCTTCGCTGATGGCGTCGTTCGGGCACACCGGCTTGCAGGCGTCGCAGGCGGTGCAGTCGTCGTTGATCAGCAGGGCCATGGTGGAAGCGCTCCCGGGTTCAGGCGGCCACCGCCGCTTCGAGCTGGTTCAGCTTGGAGTGCCGGAAGGCCCCCCACAGTGCCGCGCCGATGGCACCGGCGTAGATCGAATCGGCGTGCGCGCGTGCCTGCACCTTGACCTTCTCGTTGACCATCTCCTCCTGGATCGCGGCCAGCAGCCCGCTGTCCAGCGCCAGGCCGCCGGTGAGCAGCGCCACGCCATCCTTCACGCCGGTGACCTTCAGCAGCTTGACGATGCGCGAGGCCATCGAGAGGTGGATGCCCTTCAGGATGTCGGGCGTGGCGATGCCGCGGCTGACCATGTTGATGACATCGGTCTCGGCCAGCACGGCGCAGATGGAGCTCACCTTCTCGGGGTCCT
>Ga0138256_10006896_pt1 | contig 12008 bp, 5 predicted proteins | sample KNB2016incub_MG_FD_105486 | JGI IMG/M metagenome (GOLD analysis project Ga0138256, IMG submission 105486) | Active sludge microbial communities from wastewater in Klosterneuburg, Austria - KNB2014incub_MG | ecosystem: Engineered > WWTP > Activated sludge > Unclassified | place: Austria... | reverse complement strand
GAAGTGAATTGTCTTTTAGTAACGGGTGAATCAATAGAAACTGCTTTGAAGTTATTATCAAAGATGGTTAAGGTACAAACACCGCTGGCAGGTGTAACAGGTTTGGAAAGAGAGCGTCTTCCGTTTACCGTTCCGTTTTTAGCACTTGCACCAAACCAATATTTAGTAGCAGCGTTCAATCCGGGTATCAGATAGGTTAACAATGTTGTATTGTCAATGATTACCATGCTATCACCTTTCTGTTGCCAGATATCATAAGATGTAGCACCGGGGATTGCGGCCCAGTCAAGTTGTACAAATCCTTCGCAGGGAATTGTTGCTGTAACAACCGGCTGTCCAATCACGGCAAAACTATAATCGCTTTGATCGGTATAGGGAGATGAGTTCCTGCTTAGCCTTACCAGGTAATTATTACTTACAATTGCCGGAACTACCCAGTCATATGAACGTGCAGATGCAGGTATAGTACTACTTATTGTATTCCATGCTGAACCGTCGTAATACTCAAGCGTAAAAGTATTTGTTTCACTTCCATAAGCAGTCCACCGGATCGTTTCCGTCTGGCCGGGCACCCATGTTTCTCCACCGAAAGGATACTCAACTGTTACGCCATTCATTTCCATTTGATAAGTAAGTATATATTCCTGCGGGCCTTGCGGAACGGAGAAGGCCGTAACATTCAAATCATAATTTCCTGCAACCGGATCTTCAATAATAACCTGTTCAATGTTATTAATATGGTCAGCTCCTTCTGCTGCATCCGCATTTACATTTCCGGGTGTGGCATCCAATACTAAAGGAAGATGCGTTACCGGCCCTGGTGCTGTAACCGACAGGTCAAGGTCATTGATTAAAGTATTTGCCGCATTTGCGGCAGCAGCTGGATCTGCCCAATACAACATCACTTTTAAACGCCTTACCCCTGCAGGGACTGAAATGGTATGTAAGGATGGCGCAATGTTACTGATGAAATATGTAGACCCTTCCATTGCTTCTGCAGCCTTACGGGCATTAAGCATTCCAAATCCAAAAGTATAATCAGGTCCCGGGTTACCCAGGTCTTCGGCATTATTACAGATCAAAGCTTTTATTAAAGCAGCCTTGGGTGTGGCTCCCGAATTTAATTTGCGGTATTGCTCATTCAATATAGTTACCGCTCCTGCAACAACCGGCCCCGACATACTGGTACCACTGTTGGGCCCATATAAATTATTTTGTGCTGTGGATGTCAGGCTCACCCCACAGGCAACAACTTCAGGTTTTATCCTTCCATCTTGAACTGGGCCACGGCTGCTAAAATTTGCAATGGCATAGTCAGCCTGGTACATAGCTCCAACAGTCAATACGTTTTTTGCACATTGATACCCTGTCTTTATAGTTGCAAAAGACGGCGGGTATGGTGAACAGGTAAAAGTTCCATCATTACCTGCCGATACAACATGTAAAACCGTTTCATAGCTTTTCATCTGGTCATCGGTATAATTGCTCAACACATCATAAACACCGCTGCCTGCACAACTATCATCTGCTGCGGTATAGGAATTATTGGTGGCAATCATGTTGTAATCGGTTACATAAGTTGGGGTATTGGTAATAATATCACTTAAATATTGACTTACCAGTGTTGAACGGGGGGCCATGCCATGATACCTTGGGTCTAGCAACCCTGCACCGCCAACAATTCCTGAAACATGTATACCATGAAAACTGAAAGGAAACGATACCCGGTTTATAACCCTGCCGGTAAAATCAACATGCGGTGTCATGATCTCGGAGTTGTCGCCTATTCCAACTGCTATTCCTTTTCCGCTTAAATTTCTTCCGGGTGAAGAAAGCAAACTGCCGATACCATGAATAGCCACACTATTATAATTTAAAGGCTTATCAGTAAGTGATTGCAAGCCGATAAAACTAACAAAGGGTAAAGCAGCTATAGCATCAATATTGTTTTTCGATGGCTCAATAAAAACTACATTAGTTGTGGTGAATTTAGCAGGCACAATAACAGCACCTGTTTTTTGCAGCTCCTGTATAACCGACGACCTGTTCATTGACGCATAGTAACTAACTGCAAAAACTTTTTCAGCATCTTTTACATTTGCAGTATAGGTAAGAAGCGACCTGTCAACTTTATAAAATGCAGGAAGATTGTTGAGTGAAATGATAGCAAACTGAGCGGCCTGTGAAAAATCAAAATCTTTTTTTATCGTACCTAAATAAGCATTGCCCGAAATATAGGTTTCCAGTTCAAGGCCTGCATTTTTTAATGCCCATTTAATTTCGGGAGATGGTAGTGCAGAAAACTGAACCAATCCATAATAGTTGTTATTAAAGAACGAAGGCTGCAAATCATTTTCCCGGAATCCCTGGCGCTGAATATTATTTCCGGTAATAAAATTGCCATTCTTAAACCGCACAGGCTGGTCAGTATTTTGAGCAAATACCCTTACGGAATTACACACAAGAAGTGCAGTAAAAAAAAATAAGCAGCATTTTTTCATCACCTTGATTCAGTTGGATTTTTTAGCAGATATACCCCTTTTTTGAAAATATTCGTAAAACCAGGTATAAGACAATCCTGATAACGGTTTTGTTGCCTTCCATATTGCAAATTACGGAGTCATGTACTTTGATTTTTTATTCGGCTTATCTTTGCCTTTCGGATGAACCTGGAAATGCTGTTGAAAGAGTACGCTGTTGACCCCCGCTGTTTTAAAATAGCTGACAGGATCACTTTATCCCAACCTCAGCAATTTCAGCTCAAAGGCCTGCGAGGGAGCGCTGCTTCGTTCATTGTTTCTTCCATTTTCACTAACCCTTCGGCCAGCCAGTTAAACCACCTCGTAATATTAAGAGATGCTGAAGAAGCCGCCTATTTCCACAATAGCCTTGAGAACATCACCAGCGCCCTGAACCTGTTTTACTTCCCTTCTTCTTTTAAAAACAAGAAAAATTACCGGTTACTTAACTCCAGTCATGTAATGCTGCGGACAGAATGCCTGACCCGTTTCTCGAACCCTACGGGAGAAAACCGTGTTGGGGCCATTATAACATATCCCGAGGCCCTTTTCGAAAAAGTGGTTCTTCCAAAAACACTCTCTGCAAATATTATTTCTATAAAACAGGGTGATACCATTGATCCCAACAGTATTTACGAAAAGTTTGTTGGCTACGGTTTTGAAAGAACAGACTTTGTATATGAGCCCGGCCAGTTTGCCGTACGTGGTGGCATCCTGGATATTTATTCTTTCGGTAATGAGAAACCATACCGGGTCGAGTTGTTCGGTAATGAAGTGGACAGCATCCGCATCTTTGATCCGGAAACACAGTTGAGTGAACGAAAACTATTGCAGGTCACTATCATTCCAAATGTAGAAACTCAGTTTGATTCGGGCGAAAAAGTTTCTTTACCGGAATTTTTGCCCGCCAATACGGTAGTATGGACAGAAGACTGGGAATTCATAAAAGAAAAGATAGAACAACAGGAGGAGGAATTTGGAATTTGGAATTCTGAATTCGGGGTTAAGCACTTGCAGGCATCTGAAGAAGACAGCATTTCAGAAAAAATAGAGGTAAATGCAAATGATTTTGTAAAAGCTGATTTTCTTGAAGCGCAAATAAGACAAAAGCATATTATTGAATTGGGGAATAAGGCTTTCTTCGCAAACGATCAACGATCAACAATCAACTTTTCTATAAAAGAACAACCGGCTTTCAATCGTCAGTTCGATCTGCTTATAGAAAATTTAAAGGATTATGAAGCAAAAAAGTATAACATTTATTTATTTGCCGAAAATCCCAAACAATTAGAAAGGCTCCATGTAATTTTTACTGACCTCAAAGCAGAAATAAATGTCATTCCTGTTCCCACATCTATTCATGAAGGATTTATTGATGATGATCTGCAAATAGTTTGTTATACCGATCATCAGATATTTCAGCGCTATCACAAATACAAGGTAAAACAGGCATTCAGCAAGAACAAAGCACTTACATTAAAAATGCTGAGGGAATTACAACCCGGCGACTATATAACACATATTGATCACGGCGTAGGAGTATACAGTGGTTTGCAAAAGATAGAAGCCAATGGGAAAATGCAGGAGGCTGTTCGTATTCAATATAAGGACGGCGATCTCCTGTATGTGAATATTTCTTCCTTACACAAGATCAGCAAATACAGTGGAAAAGAAGGAACAGTACCCAGGATGAACAAACTGGGCAGTGATGTATGGAATAAATTAAAAGACAAAACCAAGCGACAGGTAAAAGATATTGCCACAGACCTTATAAAATTATATGCCCGGCGCAAAAGCCAGGAAGGTTTTGCGCATAGCCCCGATAATTATATGCAAACTGAACTGGAAGCCAGTTTTATTTATGAGGATACGCCCGACCAGGGTAAAGCAACTGAAGACGTGAAACGGGATATGGAAAAAACTTCGCCTATGGATCGCCTGGTTTGCGGCGATGTGGGTTTTGGCAAAACAGAAATTGCCATAAGAGCAGCTTTTAAAAGTTGCTGCGATGGAAAACAAGCTGCCGTATTAGTGCCTACCACCATCCTGGCATATCAGCATTACAAAACATTTGGCGATCGGTTAAAGGATTTCCCTGTCACGGTTGATTTTATTAACCGGTTCAAATCATCCAAAGAAAAAAAAGAGACCTTACAAAAAGTAGCCGAAGGAAAAATTGATATCATCATTGGCACACATGCATTACTCAATAAAGAAGTAAAGTTCAAAGACCTTGGACTGATGATCATTGATGAAGAACAAAAATTTGGCGTAGCGGCAAAAGAAAAATTAAAACAATTAAGAACTACGGTTGACTCATTGACCTTAACCGCAACACCAATACCCCGTACTTTACAATTCAGCCTGATGGGGGCCAGGGACCTAAGCATCATCAATACCCCCCCCCCTAACCGCCAACCCATTCAAACCGAGGTGATGGTATTTAATGAAGATGCTATCCGTGACATTATTTATTACGAAACAGAAAGAGGCGGACAGGTTTTCTTTATTCATAACCGGGTAAATGGTTTGGCCGAAATGAAAGGTCTGATACAAGGTCTTTGCCCTGATGTAAGTATTGCCTATGCACATGGGCAGATGGACGGAGATCAGTTAGAAGATACGATACTTGATTTCATGGACAAGAAGTATGATGTGCTTGTATGTACCAACATCGTAGAGAGTGGCGTGGATATTCCAAACGTAAATACCATTATTGTAAACAATGCCCATCAATTTGGCCTGAGTGATCTTCACCAGCTCCGGGGAAGGGTTGGCCGCAGTAATAAAAAGGCATTCTGTTATTTATTTGCACCGCCCATGAGCACCTTACCGGCTGACAGCAGGAAAAGGTTAAACACACTGGAACAGTATAGTGAACTGGGAAGTGGTTTTCAAATTGCGATGAGGGACCTGGATATACGTGGTGCAGGAAATATGCTGGGGGGCGAACAAAGTGGTTTTATTGCAGAGATAGGTTTTGAAATGTATCAGAAGATACTTGATGAAGCCATCCGGGAATTAAAACGATCTAAATTCAAGGAACTGTTTAAAGCAGAGATACAGCACCAGGACGATTTTGTTACCGACTGCAGTATTGATACCGATCTTGAAATACTGATACCGGATGATTATGTAGAAAGTATTACTGAACGCCTGAGTTTATATTCGAGACTTGATAATTGCGAAACGGAAAACGACTTGCAGGATTTCCATAAAGAACTTACTGACCGATTTGGTCCTGTGCCCCCACAGGTAGAAGATTTATTTACTACAGTGCGTTGCAGGAAGATAGCCGTAGAACTTGGTTTTGAAAAAATGTTTTTAAAGAACGAAACCCTGAAATGCTTCTTCGTGAGCAACCCAGATTCCCCCTATTTTCAAAGTGAAATTTTCAACGGCATACTGATTTTTTTACAGACAGCTACCAACAAAGGAAAATTGAAGCAGGTTGGCAAGAATGGGATATTGGTGGTTGAAGATGTAAGGTCAATGAATGACCTGCACGATTTCCTGCTGAGAATGCAAAAAGCAGCGGTAAAATAACTCACTGTTTCTTCATCACTATCTTTTCATTCATATCTGCCATTACCTGTTTATTAAAGTCGGATAAGGCAGGGTAATCTGTTGCTTTGATCACCCTTTCCTTTATCTGCAAAGAAGATATTGAGGTAAGTGTACTTGTATTTGCATCCCAGGTATAGGTGCAGGCATATTGTACAAAAGGTTTTATCACTGATTTGTTTTTGGGTATCGTCTCTAATGTATATCCTGCCGGGAATTGATAAACAGTGGTGTCAGAGGACTGGTAAGGGCAGGTAAAGTAATAATCCCTTATCCTTTTTTCATACTCCGGTATCTCTTCATCGAAAATGGGATAGAGCCTGGGTTCAAAAAAAAGTTTGGAGCCTGCCTTGAAGGAATATATTTTTTCATAGTTCATTTTAGCGTTGACTACATAAGGGTTGCTTTTGCCGGGGGAAGCGCTTATCTCAAAAACATCGGGTTGTTTCCATTTCTTTTGGGTAATAAAGTATTTTTTCCTTTCATCATCTTTCAGGTCATGAAAGCGCATCAGCAAATTATCTCTTCCGTCTCCTTTCAGTGTGCATTGGATATTTATTTTTGCGCCACCATCTGCATTTACTTCAATGACCGTACTTACACTTTCTGTATTGCTCCTGTAATTACTTACCGGGGTATTAACCAATACGCCCCCATTATCGGTAACCATCATTGCTTTGCGGTTTTCGGTAAACGGGCCAAGTTCGGCAAAAGGCAGTGTGGTGCTGGTACACTCCAGCCAGGTAGTATCTTTTGGTTGTGGAATACATAGTATTACATGATTGAAATAATGTGCCGGAAAATCTTCAAATACTTTACCCGGATTCATGCCCCCTTCAATAATTACTACATTGGATTTTACTCCCACGGCATCCAATGCAGACTTCAAGTAATTGCTCAATGCTTTGCAATCACCGTATTTTTTATCATCAACAAAACCAGCTGGAAACGGCCTCAAACCACCAATACCCAGTTGAATGCTTACATAACGCATATTATCCTGGAGATAATTATACAATATCCTTGCCTTTTCTCTATCATTTGGGGCATCCTTTACAAGGTTAACATAAAACAATTTCCGGTCTTCTTTTAACTCTGTTGTTTTGAGATACAGGTTATAATACCAGTCGCCAAAACTTTTCCAGGTTGACATATTCCCTTCATAATCGTCTAATTGGAATCTATTGGGGGCAAACAATACCTGCGGTTGATAATTATCAGAAGAACCGCAGTGTTTTTCAGGTTTGTACGCTTTTAAGTTATGTAATTCCCATTTATATATGTCTTTACTGCCATCACGGGTAATGGCCGGTTGCATATCTGTGTTGAGTAATTTATAACGTATCCCCAGGTCACGGGGTGCTTCTATTTCAAAAACCGAATGTTGTTTTGATTGCCAGGGCGATTGCATATTAAATCCTGGAAAATTAAATAACCCCCTGAATTTAACTCTATAACTAAACTCCACGGTAATAGGATAAGCTGGCGAATTCACATTATAATAAGTTACTTTTCCTTCCGGTACTAGACCCTCCCCATAATTAACAGAGGACATTTCTTTTTTTGTGTAGGTATTCTTTTTTATTCCTGAAGCATCATATACTTTTATTTCGGCCTCGTCAAGCGAATGAAACTTATCGGCCTGGAAATAAAAATACAGGTAATCCTTACCCTGTTCATTCAGCACGGTAACTACCCTGTTCACTTCATACTTTGCCGTATTAATGTCCTTAATGACAAACCTTATCTTTTCATCCCTGATTACAATATTGGCGTCCTTCTTTAATGAGTCGGGTATAGTAAGGGATGAGTAAATACCCGGTTGGGCAGTGCCAAATAATGCGATACCATTCAATACCAGAAAAGCAGTTATTTTGTTCATTTGTGCCATATTATGGCTGGTTTGTTTTCGAAAATTAATCTATTTATAAACAAAAAAGGCCATTCACCTGCCGGTGAATGACCAAGAATAATTTTATACAGTTGAACCCTTTACCAGGCTTTTTTAGCCACCCCATCAGCAACAGCTTTTAAAGCGCTGGCTTCGCTAAGCATGGTGGTCATTTTATTGCCCTTTCCGTCGTTACCCTGCGCCATATAACCGCCACGGGAAGTTTTAGTTATTACTGCATCCTGCATAGGAACGTTTTTTTCCTTTGTTTTCATGCAGTAGGCTTTGATCATGTTACTCATTTTTTAAAATTTATGGTTAGTAAATATGGGTTGAAGTAGTAAGCTTCGGGGTACAAGCTACTGAAAATATTGATTTTTGCAAAAATGACCGACCCTGTTCAGCTTGAAAACAGCTTGAAATACATATATAATTTAAGTTATTATTGAACTGGTTTTACCGCATTGCTCCCTTACACTTTTACCAAAAAAGAAGCAGTGAGACGTGGCTTATTATGCAGAAAGCCCTTTTTGGCAAGGGTTTTAAGCCTTTGAGTGAAGATACCCGTAGTTGAAAACGAGTAAAGGGCTTAATAAAAAAAACCGGCACTTTTGTCGCCGGTTTTTGTGGTATAATATATTAATAAAAAGTTTAAAAAAAGCTGTTTCAGCTTGAAATAAATGCTGTTTACACGTCAATCCTGGCATATTTAGCATGGGTTTCTATGAATTCCCTGCGTGGCGGAACCTCATCACCCATCAACATGCTGAACACTCTATCGGCCTCTGCAGAACTTTCAAGAGTAACTTGCTTTAAAGTACGGGTAGCCGGGTTCATTGTGGTTTCCCATAATTGTTCTGCGTTCATCTCTCCCAAACCTTTATAGCGTTGTGTATTTACACTCTCATCTTTTCCCTGTCCGAATTGAGCAATAAGGGCTTTACGTTCTTCATCATTCCATGCATAAGCCTGTTCTTTACCTTTTTTAACAAGATATAACGGCGGCTGTGCAATGTATACGTATCCTTGCTCAACCAGTTCTTTCATATAGCGGAAAATGAAGGTCAATATCAAAGTAGCAATATGGCTTCCATCAACGTCAGCATCTGTCATAATGATCAGTTTATGATAACGTAGTTTAGAAAGGTCCAACGCCTTCGGGTCTTCAGGTGTACCTATCTTTACTCCCAGTGCTGTAAACATGTTCCGTATCTCTTCATTATCGTAGATCTTATGTTCCATCGCTTTTTCCACGTTCAATATCTTACCACGTAGCGGAAGGATGGCCTGGTAACTTCTGTCACGCCCTTGTTTTGCAGTACCGCCTGCCGAATCTCCCTCCACTAGGTACAACTCACAACGGTTGGGGTCTTTATCACTGCAGTCGGCCAGCTTACCCGGTAGCCCTCCACCGGTTAAAACACTTTTACGCTGCACCATCTCCCTCGCCTTTCTTGCTGCAGCCCTGGCCTGTGCAGCCAATATTACTTTTTGAATGATCGTTTTGGCTTCTTTGGGATTCTCTTCAAGAAATGCAGTTAACACACGGCTTAAAGTACTATCCACAACACCCATTACTTCATTATTACCAAGTTTGGTCTTGGTCTGTCCTTCAAATTGAGGTTCGGGTACCTTTACAGATATGATCGCACTTAATCCTTCCCTGAAATCGTCACCCTCTATCTCTACCTTGGCCTTTTCAAACATGCCTTCTTTTTCACCATAGTTTTTGAAAACCCGGGTAATGGAACGACGAAAGCCGGCCACATGTGTACCTCCTTCAATCGTATTGATATTATTCACATAGCTGAAGAGGTGTTCCTGGTAACCGGTATTATAGATCATAGCTACTTCAACCATTACATTGCTTACCGAGTCATGTCCATCACAATAGATCACTTTTGGGAGCAGGGGATTTCTGTTGGCATTTTTATCCAGCATTTCCACAAACTCTACAATACCCCCTTCGCTGTAATAACTTTTGCTGTATGTTTTTTCATTATCATCCTTCTCCCTGAGGTCGTTGATGGTAATGGTTACTTTCCTGTTCAAAAATGCAAGTTCTCTTAAACGGGCTTCCAGTATCTCCCGGTTATAAACACTGGTAATAAAAATTGATGTGTCGGGCCAGAACTGAACCGTTGTACCATGTTTATCTGATTTACCTATCTCCCTGACTGTGTATTGTGGGATTCCTTTGGCATATTCCTGCTCAAAAGTTTTCCCGTCCCGGTTAACAGTAACATGAAGTTTACTACTCAGTGCATTAACACAACTAACACCCACACCATGCAAACCGCCCGATACTTTATAAGAATCCTTATCAAATTTTCCGCCGGCATGAAGAACGGTCATTACCACTTCCAGCGCACTTCTTTTTTCTTTACTGTGCATGGCTGTAGGAATTCCCCGGCCATCATCTTCTACGGTGATAGAATTATCTTCACTAATGGTTACAATAATGTTTTTGCAATATCCGGCAAGGGCCTCATCAATGGAGTTATCAACCACCTCGTAAACCAGGTGATGCAAACCCTTCACGCCAATGTCGCCAATGTACATGGCAGGTCGCTTACGAACTGCTTCTAAACCTTCTAAAACCTGGATACTATCGGCACCATACCCATTGGTGGCGGGGGTTGGAACTACTGCTGTTTCTGTGCTCATAAATTCGTTCTGAATCTCTTTATAATTAGCAAATTTCTTAGTTCTGCAAATGTACAAAAAAGCAGGGGGTTCGGGGCAATAATCAGGGGTTTATTTTACGCTGTTTTTTTACACCAGAATTGATGCTTTTCACTTAACCCGGTGCCTTTGAAATTGCCTGAGCGTTGGTCATTTTAAACGTTTAAACATTAAATCTTTCTTCGTATCTTTGTATCTAAATTTTTCAATGAATAACCAGGTAGATATATTGCGTATTGCACATAAACAACCCCTCCTTCATGAGGACATGGATGTTTTGTTGCATGTTGACCGCACTGTTCCGGGTTCTGTACATTATTCCATCAAACGGTACCGAAGGCAGCCTCAGTGGAATATTGATGATACGGGCATACTGATCTACCATGTTGAAAAAAACAATCCGGGTGCCAATTACCTGGAACTGAAATTCTGTGTCTCTGGTAATGTGTATTGCCGGCAAAAGCAAACAGAATGTGATTTCTGCAAGTTTAACTCTTCAAAAAGCTGTGTTGAAAAAGTGGATAGCGTGGATGTGGTTAGCTTTAGCTTTAAGCCAACTTACCTGACACAGTTTACGAATAACAGCAGTCAAACCGGCCTGACAGAAGATGTTCTTTCATTTAAACATAAAACATCTTTTTCCAAACAACTTCCGCTTTGTGGCAAAACCAGGACTGCCATTGAAGCGTTGCTGAATCATACTTACACCGATACCCGGGAGAATATTTTCATTAATGCGCAAACCCAGATACTCTTATTGTATAGTATGGATTGTATGCTGGGAGATGATAAGGAAACTGGATTCACCTGCAAATTTTTACAAAACACCGAGGATAGGGAAAAAATCATAAAAGCAAGGGAAGTATTACTGCAGCATATTGGAGAACCCATCACTATTAAAGCGCTCAGCCGTAAAGTAGCTATTAACGAATGTTATTTAAAGAAAGGTTTCAAAGAAATATTCGGTACCACTATATTTGATTTTTACCAGGGCCAACGCATGGAACACGCCAAATATTTATTATACGATAAAGGTTTAAGTGTAACAGAGGTTTCATTACTGTTGGGCTATTCTTCTATCTCTCACTTTAGTACAGCATTTAAAAAACATACAGGCATCAAGCCTTGCGAATTGTTATTGCGGTAATCACCTTTCTCCTCTTATTTACGAAAAACGAAAACCAGTTTACCCGATAGGGAAATCATTTTATTGTCATTTCTTTTTTACCAATGAATGACAATACTCTATTGTTGTTGTTACACTTTTGCGCTCTGAAAATATTTATATGCAAAAGTTTACCAAACTCCTTACAACTATTTCCACACTGCTTATAACTACTTGTTCCTTT
>Ga0138256_10006895_pt1 | contig 12008 bp, 10 predicted proteins | sample KNB2016incub_MG_FD_105486 | JGI IMG/M metagenome (GOLD analysis project Ga0138256, IMG submission 105486) | Active sludge microbial communities from wastewater in Klosterneuburg, Austria - KNB2014incub_MG | ecosystem: Engineered > WWTP > Activated sludge > Unclassified | place: Austria... | reverse complement strand
GGACGACGACCAGTGTTGAGAGAGCTTTCATGAGCTACTTAAAGGCCGCCGGACTGATGCTCCTGATCCACCTCGCCTTCGCGGGGGGGGGCTGGTCCATTGCCGGAAAAGAAGGCGCGCTGACCGGCACGCTGATTGCGCTTGGTTTCCATATCGTGGTCTTCTGGTACGCCGAGAAGATCATGCTGAAGCTGCATAACGCACGCGAAGTCGGCTCTGACGATCCCTCGCCGATGATCCGGGCTTTCGTGGCCGACTGCGACCGCCTCGCCATGCGCGCCAACATGCCGCGCCCGCGCACCTACATCGTAGATGCGTTCCAGCCGAACGCCTTCGTCGCCGGCCGTGACACCAATCACGCTTCGATCGCCGTGACCGACGGCCTGCTCAAGACGCTCAGCCGCGCCGAAGTCTCGGCGGTGGTTGCGCACGAGCTTGCGCACGTTAAACGCGGCGACGCACTCGCCATGGGCGTCTGCTCAGCCCTGTCCGTTGTGCTCACAACCATTTTCGGCACGCTTGCTTACCCACTAGGCCAGCGCAAACGTGTCTCGCGCATCGTCTCAGGCCTTGTCGCCCGTGTCGGCCAGAGCCACGCCCGCGAATACGCTGCTGACAAGCACGCCGGCGAAATCTGCGGCGCTCCGGTCAACCTCGCCAATGCGCTGCTCAAGCTCGAGCGCCACACCATGTCGCTGCTGAACCCGCTCGCCGAGCGCAGCCCCGCCACCGCCCACACCTTCGTCATCGACCCGTTGCACGGCAAACGCCGCACCGCCAGCGCGTCGCACCCGCCGACCGAGCGCCGCATCCAGCGCCTGCATCGTCAGGCCGCCGAGATGGAAGGCGTGGAGTAGGGTTCGCCCAATCCAAACAAGCAGCGATGCCCGGCCCAGCGCCGGGCATTTCTGCTTCAGGGCTCGCCTCTCCGCATGCCGCCTCTGGCCAGCGATCCATCAAGCAGCTACCAGCCGCCCATGGCCCGACCCCTACGCGAAAAGCGAAACGAAGCCGCCGGCTGGCAAAGCCGCCTCGCGGCTGCCGAGCTGTTACACCTTACGCTCGACAAGGGTCTCGACCTCGAAGCCGCGATGGATGCCAGCAAGACTTTCCGGCGGCTTGAGGGTTCCGATCGTGGCTTTGCGCGCGCCATCGCCGGCGCCGCGCTGCGCGGGATTGGCCGGATCGACTACGCGCTCGGCGGCATGGTGCAGCGGCCGCTGGCCGACATGGAGCCTGAAGTTCGCGCCGTCCTGTGCGCCGGCGCTGCACAGCTCTGGATGCTTGGCGTCGCTGATCACGCGGCTGTCTCGGCCACGGTCGAGGCTGCTGGCAAATGGCATGAAGCCCGCCGGGGCGGCGGTCTCGTCAACGCCGTCTTGCGCCGCGCGGCGCGCGAAGCCGACGCCTTCCACAACGCGCCGCCCACCTCCGTCTGGCCAGAATGGATGGCCGCGAAGCTCAAATCCGCGCTCGGGCCTGAGCGCGCTGACGCCATGGCCCGCCTGCAGCTTGAAGAGCCGCCCATCGACATCACGCTGAAGCCCGGTGCGGATCCCGCTGCGTGGGCGGAAAAACTAGGGGGCATCGTTCTGCCGTCGGATTCGGTGCGTCTCGCCAGCGGGGCAGGGCTTGCTGACCTCCCTGGTTACGCCGACGGCGCGTGGTGGGTGCAGGATGTTGCGGCCTCTCTCCCGGCCAAGCTCATGGGAGACATCGACGGCAAGCGCGTTGCCGACCTGTGCGCTGCTCCGGGCGGCAAAGCAATGCAGCTCGCCGCAGCCGGAGCCAGGCTCACGGCTGTCGAAGTCTCGCGCCAGCGCATCACACGCCTGCGCGAAAACGCCGAGCGCGCCCGTCTTCCCATGACAATTGTCGAGCAGGACGCCCGCACCTGGCGCCCCTCCGAACCCCTCGACGCTATCTTGCTGGATGCGCCGTGTTCGGCTCTCGGCATCCTCCGCCGCCATCCCGAGGGCGCGTGGCGTCGCGATCCAAAAGATATGGCGCGCTTCCCGGCGACGCAGACCCAGCTGGTGGAAGTCGCCGCCGCCATGCTCCGCCCGGGCGGCCGTCTGGTCTATTCCGTATGCACGCCAACACCCGAGGAAGGCCGCGACATTGTCGAGGCGGCGCTGGCTTCAGGAAGTTGGCGGCGCGTTAAAATCACTCCGGAAGAGGTCCCCGGCTTCGAAGCGGCGTTAACAGATGACGGCGACGTAATCACAGCCCCCGCGCCTGACAGGATGCCGCGTGTCGCCGCTGCATCGCCCACGGACGAAAGTGCTTTCGAGTCAATGAAATCGGACATTTTCTACATCGCCCGACTTGAACGCGCCTGATCGCGGTTCCATTCCTGAAATCGAACCCGACGACACTTTCGCGCTGTCAGGAGTGACACAATCCTGCCTCGGATAAGCGACGAAACCGTACGATTGGGTTCAGCGGCGGTTCAGCCGCGTCGGGTATAACTTTGTGTGTAGGGGCGGGGACCTTCCCGGACAATTCCGTCCCACAGGAGTGCGTGATGGACGGATCCTCTTTCACCGCGACGGTCGCCCCGGTCGAAGGCCTGCGCGCCTCGACGATCGCCCGCCCGCAAAAAGCTTTCGCGATCGCCTTCGCGATCCTGGCCACTGCGCTGGCTGGTTGCGCCAGCGGCCTCGGCGCCAACACCTATGATCGTGGTTCAGTCGGCATGGTCGCCCGTGTCGAGGAAGGCACGGTCGTTGGCCTGCGCCCGATCCAGATCGAGGGCTCCTCGCAGGGTTCGAAAGTCGGCACGCTTGCCGGCGCTGCGCTTGGCGGTCTCGCCGGTAGTGAAATCGGCGGCGGCTCGAAAGCCAACACGGCTGGCGCCATCGGCGGCGCGATCCTCGGCGGCGTCCTAGGTAACGCGGTCGGCAACTCGGCCACGGCGCAGACCGGCTATGCCTACACGATCCGCCTGCGCTCGGGCGAACTTGTCTCGGTCGCCCAGGCTGGCGAATACGCCATTCCAAATGGCACCCCGGTGCTGATCGAATACGGTCAGCGCGCCCGCGTCATCCCGCAGAATTCCTCAATCGGCTACAACTAGGCCTTTCAGTTGTCAGCCCAACAAGCCGCCCGGAGCGCCCCTTCGGGCGGTATTCGTATCGGAAGTGTGCGTTGCGCGCCTCCTCGCCTTGCGTCCGCAAACCCTCGCTGCTAGGCCGACCCTCATGGCGGATGTCCTCATTTCCCCCTCGATTCTGGCGGCCGACTTTGCTTGTCTTGGCGAGGAAATCCGAGCCGTCGACGAAGCCGGCGCGGACATGATCCATATCGACGTGATGGATGGCCATTTCGTGCCGAATATCTCCATCGGCCCCGGCGTCATCGAGAAGTTGCGTCCGCACACCAAAAAGCCGTTCGACGTCCACCTGATGATCTCGCCGGTCGACGCGTATCTCGAAGCCTTCGCGACCGCCGGCGCGGACATCATCACGGCCCACCCCGAAGCCGGCCCGCATTTCCACCGCACGCTTCAGGTCATTAAGAAGCTCGGCAAGAAGGCCGGCGCCGCGCTAAATCCGTCCACGCCCGCCGATGTGCTCGATCCGGTGCTCGAAGAACTCGATCTCATCCTGGTCATGAGCGTGAACCCCGGATTCGGCGGCCAGAAATTCATCGAAAGCCAGCTCCGCAAGATCGAGGCGATCCGCGCCAAGCTCGACCGCGTCAACCTGAAGACCATTCTCGAAGTCGATGGCGGCGTGATCCCCGAGAATGCCGGCGCCATTATCTCCGCTGGCGCCAACGCGTTAGTCGCCGGCTCGGCCGTATTCGGCAAGGGGCCGAATAATTACGCGGCGGCGATCGCCGCCATCCGCGAAGCCGGGCCAGCCGCCAGCACGCGCGGGTGAGGGAGCATGGCTCTCCCACCTCTCGGACCTTCCGGGCGTGAAGCCGAAGACGCGCAATGGCTGGAGCTGACCGGCAAGTCCGGCATGGGGATCAACGTATCGCCCGTTCACCGCCTCCGCATTTCCGGCCCGGGCCCCAGCAGTCTGACTGCGCTGCCGAAGGACAATCGCCCGGTGAACCGCGCACGTGGCGAAGCCATTCTCGCGGGCAAGTGGAAGTTCGGCGTCTCCCACATCGAAACGCCGGAGGGGCATTCGCCCTGGGGCCCGGCCTTTCCATCAATCCATTTCACCGACCGGATCCACCGCTTCCACTGGCTACGCGATCTGGCGAGCCTCGGCCCCGCAGGTCAATCCCGTGCGCGGGCGTTGGTGGTCGCCTGGGCTGAAGCCTACGGAAAATGGGAGAACTTTGCCTGGCGCCTGTCGGTCACGGCGGATCGACTGATCAACTGGCTATGCGCAGGTCCATCGCTATTTGCGCCATTTGAGGGCGAGGCGCGTATCGCCGTCATGGAAACGCTGGGCCGCCAGCTGCGTCATCTCCATTTTTCTGGCGTCGAGGAAACAGATCCCGTCAGCCGTTTCCGCATCGCCGTCGCGCTTTGCCTCGGCGGCGCGGCGACCGATGACGGACGCAAGAGCCTCGATGCCGGTCTCGCCATGCTTGAAGCCGAGTGCACGGCGCAGATCCTGCCCGATGGAGGTCACGCCAGCCGCAGCCCCGAAGCGCTGGCCGAAGCCATGCTCGACATCCAGACTGTCGAAGAACTTCTTCTTCGCCTCGGCCTCAACGCCCCCAGCTTCCTGACCAAGCTTCAGGCGCGCATGGCCGCCATGCTCTCCTTCTTCCAGCAGGCTGATGGCGGACTGCTTCCGGCCAACGGAGGAGGCGATAGTTCGAACGGCGTCGCCCAGGCCGCCATGCGCCCGCATGGGTCGGTCAACTCGAAATTCTCCTTCGCCCGCCTGTCCGCCTACCAGCGCATCCAGGCCGAGGGACTGACCGTCTACTTGGACGCCGGTCCCGGCCCCGAGCGGCCCAACGGCGCCCACGCCCATGCCGGCGCTTTGGCTATGACGGTTGATGACGGGCCTGATCGTTTGATCACGTCCTGCGGCTCCAATACGGATCTAGAACCCGTACTGCGTGACGCCGCTCGCCGCACGGCCGCCCACTCCGTCCTCTCCTTGAATGGTGAAGACTCAGCAGTCTTCACCTTCGATCCGGCGACTGGCGTGCGCGTTCCGGAAGGCCCCGCTCAGCTCGCAATCCGCCGGATGGAGGAGGGCGACCAATATCTCGTCGAGGGCCAGCATGGCGGGTGGCGCGTCCGCCACGGGCTGATTTACCGGCGCCGGCTTTACGTTGCGATGAATGGCGGGCGGATAACCGGCGAGGACAGCCTCTCCCGTCCCATGTCCGAAACGGCCTCCAGCTTCCCGGGCGGCCTAATCCCCTTTGAAATCCGCTTTCATCTACATCCGGACGTGCAGATGGCGGACGGTCCGGATGATAGGACTGTATTCCTAGGACTGCCCAGACGCCATCGCGTTTGGCGGTTCCGCAGCGAGACTTTGCTTTCTGTCGAAAATTCGCGTTACTGGGGAGGAGAGGTCGCGCAGAGAGCGCGGCAGCTTGTGATACGGGGAGTAGCTGATCCTGGGGCAGACGGGTCTCAGGCGCCTAATCGGGTGCGGTGGGCGCTGTCGAGAGTCGAACCCGGTGTTCAGGGGGAGAGTGTGTGAGTAACCTTGAGGTTTCCGCCCGTAGGGCGGCTATCGAGGCCAAGGCCGCCTGCTTTGGCTACGACATCATCAGCGGCATGATCGCGATGTATCTCGCGCCGCAGATTACCTATTATTTTTCGGATCGGGGCGCCCCCACCTGGCTCGATTTCTTTGTCGCGATCGCATTCGGGGTCGCTGCCGCCTTTGCTTTCTGGCTGCGTGGCGTCCATCGCCAGGTCTGGCGGCATACCTCGCTGCGCGACGTCGTGCGCCTCTTCCAGGCCGTCGCGCTGACGCACCTGATGTCGTTGCCAATCCTTATCCTGGCCAAAACGTTGCAGGACTATCCGCTCACCAGCATCTATCTCCAGTTCCCGATCTGGCTGGCCTTTCTGATGATCGTGCGCTTCTGGGCGCGTGGACGGAACACCGGCGATCTTAGCGCCATCTTCCGCCGCGAGCCGCCTTATGCGCCTCGCGCCCTTGTCGTTGGCCCAGCCGGTCACGTTGCGGAAGCTCTGCGCGCCTCCCGCAAGGCCTCTTCCGGTCCGCCCATTCGCACCATCGGCATCGTAGAGACATCCGGCCAGCATTTCGGCCGCGACATCGAAGGCGTGCAGGTGATGGGCGGCATTGGCCAGCTCGCCACGCTGTTCGACCATTACACGGCCCGCTTCGGCGAGCTGCCCTGGATAGCCATCGCCGCTCCGCCGGAAGACCGCCGGACGATGGAAGCGGCCCTTGCCGTCGCTTCAGCCCGCAAGGCGACGCTGCTGCGCATCGGTCCGAAGGCGCTTCTCGAACCGATCCGACCAGCCGATCTTCTTGCCCGCCCGGAACGTCGCCTCGACATGGAGCCGGTCGCCGAACTCGTTTCTGGCGCGCGCGTCTTCATCACCGGCGGCGGCGGCACGATTGGCGGCGAACTGGCGCGTCAGTGCGCGGCTCTCGGCCCGGCCGAACTCACCGTGTTCGACTCCTCCGAATTCAACGTCTTCGAGATCGACCAGGAACTTTCCCGCGCCTATCCGAACGTGGTCCGCCGCATGGTGATCGGCGACGTCCGCGACGAGATTCGCCTCGAACAAGCGATGCGCGAAGCCGCCCCTGACGTCGTGATCCACGCAGCCGCGCTCAAGCACGTGCCGCTGATGGAGCTGAATCCGAACGAAGCGATCCTCACCAACGTGCTTGGCGCGCGCCGCTGCGCCACCATCGCCGCAACGCTGGGCGTCAAAAGCTTCACCTTCATCTCGACCGACAAGGCTGTGAACCCCACCAATGTGATGGGCGCCACCAAGCGCGCCGCCGAACTCTTCATCCAGGCCTACGCGCCCACCGCGCCGGGCACGCGCTTCTCGCTTGTGCGCTTCGGCAACGTGCTCGGCTCCAAGGGCTCCGTCGCCCCTCTGTTCGAAAAGCAAATCGCAGAAGGCGGCCCTGTCACCGTCACCCACCCCGACATGACGCGCTATTTCATGAGCGTGGAAGAAGCCTCCGCCCTCGTGCTGCAGGCGGCTGCGCTCTCGGCAAAATCGGAATCGGAAGACGCGATCCTCTACGTGCTCGACATGGGTGAACCTGTCCGCGTCATCGAACTGGCAGAGAAGATGATCCGCATGAAGGGCCTCACGCCCGGCCAGGACATCCTCATTCGTGTCACCGGCCCGCGTCCGGGCGAAAAGCTGACCGAGACAGTGTTCTATGATCGCGAGCAGGTGAAAAACACACGCATCGATGGCGTGCTCGAAGTCGCCTGGTCAAAATCCCCACCCATTGCGGAGGTGCAGGCCCGGCTGGACGCCATCGTCTCCTATGCCGCCCGCCGCGACCCGCACGCCTCCCTGTCCATGATGAAGGCCCTCGCGCCGGAAATCTTCGACGGCGAAGCCTGGGGCGAGCCTTCCCTGAACGTCCACTAGCCGCGGTATTGACCGCAGCCCGCCCATCGCCATCTCTTTGCGATGGAAATGCGTGTTCTCATGTTCGAAGGCGAGGCGTACTGCGACAGTGATCGCCAGGATCAGCTTGTCCGGCGCACCTTGGAAGCGATCAAGGCCAGCGGCGCTCATCTGGAAGCCAGCGAATTGTCGGTGGATCGCGGCGCCGCCATGTTCCTCGTGAGCGGTGATTCTGCGGCCATCCGGCGTCTGTGGAGCATTGTCGACGCAAGCGGGCTGGAGAGCGCCTGGGAGGCGTTTGGCGCGCGGCTCGACTGGCAAAACTTCGAGATGAGCAGCTAGTCAAGCCTGCCCTACAAGTTGTGGCAAGGATGATGGTTTTAAGACAGCCGGGTTGATGCTATCGGGCGCCCAGCCAGCGCTGGAGCCGCCCAATGTCCCCGCCCAAAGCCGCCCCCAAGAACGTTCCCGACCGCGTTGCGGTCAAACGCGTCCTGATTTCGGTTTCGGATAAAACAGGGTTGGTCGAACGCGCGAAGAAACTCGCCGCTCTTGGCGCTGATCTTGTCTCCACCGGCGGCACGTCGAAAACGCTGAAAGAAGCGGGCCTGAAGGTTCGCGACGTCGCCGATCTAACCGGCTTCCCGGAAATGATGGACGGCCGCGTGAAGACGCTGCACCCGAAAGTCCATGGCGGCCTTCTCTATCGCCGTGACCTCGAAACTCACACCAAGGATGCAACCGATCACGGAATCGAGCCGATCGATCTCGTCTGGATCAACCTCTATCCGTTCGAGGCCACCGTGCAGTCAGGCGCCGGCTTTGACGATTGTGTGGAAAATATCGACATCGGCGGCCCCGCCATGCTGCGCGCCGCTTCCAAGAACGCAGACTTCGTCGCCGTTTGCACCGATGGCGCGGATGTCGATGCCGCCATCGCAGAGATGGAGCAGGGCGGCGTGACGCTCAAGACCCGCCGTCGCCTCGCCGCGAAAACCTACGCCCGCACCGCCGCCTACGACGCAGCCATCAGCGAATGGTACTGGAAGCAGCTGGAAGAAGACGCTGGCGACTGGCGCGCCTTCGGCGGCAAGCTCCAGCAGACGCTCCGCTATGGCGAGAACCCGCACCAAAAGGCGTCGGTCTATGCCGGCCCCGACAAGCGCGCAGGCGTGCTCACAGCCCGCCAGATCCAGGGCAAGGAACTCAGCTACAATAATATCAACGACACGGACGCCGCTTACGAACTCGTCGCCGAATTCGATCCTAAGCAAGGCCCCGCCGTCGCCATCATCAAGCATGCCAATCCGTGCGGCGTCGCCGCTGGCAAGACTGCGCTGGAAGCTTACAAGACCGCGCTCGCCTGCGATTCCACGTCGGCCTTCGGCGGGATCATCGCCGTCAACGTGCCGCTAGACGGCCCCACCGCCGAAGCGATCACCGACATCTTCACCGAAGTCGTCATCGCCCCCGGCGCTGACGAAGCCGCGCTGGCTTTCTTCGCGAAGAAAAAGAACCTGCGCCTGTTGCTCACCGATGGCGTCCCCGACCCCTCGAAGCCCGGCGTGATGGTCCGCACCGTCGCCGGCGGCCTGCTGGTGCAGGACCGCGACATTGGCCGCATCATGGAATCGGACCTTAAGGTCGTCACCAAACGCAAGCCCAGCCCGCAGGAAATCGCGGACATGATCTTCGCCTTCCGCGTCTGCAAGCACACCAAGTCCAACGCCATCATCTACGCCAAGAACGGCGCTACGGTCGGGATCGGCGCTGGTCAGATGTCGCGCGTGGACTCCGCCCGCATCGCCCGCCGCAAGGCCGAGGATGCGGCTGCGGCGCTCGGCAAGCAGGATCCAGCCACCATTGGCTCGGTCTGCGCGTCCGACGCCTTCTTCCCGTTCCCCGACGGCCTGATGCAGGCAGCGCAGGCCGGCGCCACGGCGGTCATCCAGCCCGGCGGTTCGGTCAACGATGACAAGGTTATCGCTGCGGCCGACGAAGCCGACCTCGCCATGGTCTTCACCGGCATGCGCCACTTCCGGCATTAGCCGCGCAAGAAAACGGCGAGCGTGGTTGCCCGCGCTCGCCGTCTCGTCAGGTGTCTGGTCTGACGATTAGTTCTGCGCCTTCAACTTGTTCTCCTGGGCAATCTCGCGGTCCGCCTTGTCGAACTCGATCGGCGCCGCGCCCGCTGGCGCGGCCGCATAGGCGCGGGATTTCTTCGCAAGACGGGCCATCGACTCGTTCATCGTGCCGGCGGACATCGCCATCTGCTTGCCGCCATCGACGCCGACGGAGGAAGCATCCGCAATGTTGTCGAAATTGGCGCCAAGGAAGACGACCTCCCAGCCTTTGGCCTTCACCCGCTCAAGCGCCGCCTTCACGCCATCGCGCGTCACTTCCTTCGAGGCATTCTCCTGTCCATCCGTCATCACCACGATGACGGCCTTGTCCGGCTTGTCGGCGTCGGCGAGCGCGATGATGCGAATCAATGCATCAAGCAGCGGGGTCATTCCCCGCGGCGTCGCGTCGGCGTCCGTCACTGTCTCCCAATGCAGCGCCGGTTGCTTCCTGCGCAGCACGTCGAACTGCAGGCCCGCTTGTTCATCGAAAACGGCGAGCGTGATGTGGCTGTCGACGGCCGGGCCGTCCTTTTTGTTGGCTAGTTCCTTTGCGTATGCGTTGACCGAGGACAGGGCCTCGACCCAGAGCGACTGCATCGATCCGGATCTGTCGAGGAGGATATAGGCCTGCATGCATGGTCCCCTTTTCTGGTAGTCCCCAACCCGCGGGCGCGCTTGTGCAGCGGCCCGTCGGCGGGACATGGGTGCGGCCGGCTGCCGCACCAGAGGCGCGCTGCTAATTAATTCTGCGAGTTTCCGCGCGCGTCAGCGCTAGTCCGCTTCGCCCCCGCAGGCGCCGCTATCCAGAGCATGCAACATCTGTTCTTTCGTGAACTGCCTGCAGCCCGCGGCGTCCCAGTCCTTCGCAATGATCTCGCGAATGCGCAGCTCATCGATGCCTAGGTTCGGACAGACGCCCTCAGGCTCACGCGCCACCAGCCACACTTCCCTCTCGCTCAGCCCGCGCGAGACGAGCCCGGCCACGCACGCCTCGGCCGCTTGCAGGTCAACGCCGGCGGGCGGGCGATAATCATCCATGCCGCCCAGCGGGCTGGTTGCAGCGCACTGCCCCGACGCCATTGCAAATGCCGGGCTCATCGTTCCGGCCTCGCGGCAGGCTGCCGGCCATTCCGCATCCAATTCGCGCAGCCGCTCCGCCGAAAGGGTGGTTGACGGGCAGATCCGGTCGCCGCTCATAACGATCGCCATTTCCTCTGGCGTCACGCCCATGCCGATGAGCGCACTGGCGCACCTGGCCTTCGGCTCGATAGCGCAGCAGGCAACCTCCGGCTCCTTTTCGCGACAGGCGGAGAGCAGGGCGATTCCGGCGACAATCATCAAGATGCGCATTGAAGGCTCCGGCGATGATGTGTCATCGCCAGTCATTCTGTGCAGCGTTGCGTCAAACGCCAACCCGGATTTACGCCTACCGCATTGCGGCCAGATGGCGTGAGGCCACGATGATCACGATCAATGGCGCGAGGGCGGACTGGATCGACCACAACCCGGTCGTGAGCATCACCAGCTGGTTCAACGCAAACAGGGCGGCATAAAGATAGAAGCCCCACTTCCGCATCATGAACATGCCCGCCAGGGCCGTTAGTCCGACGATTGCCGAAAACGTCAGATACGGCATGTACCAGTCGGGCGCTCCGGAAAGCGCGCCAGAGCTCCCGAGGTAAATCAGGCCAACGACGCCCAGCACGCCTACTACGCAGATGCCGGTGATCGCCCCGGGGCGTTTCACGGCTTCCGTATTTGTATCCATCGGCTTTGCCCTTCCCATTGATGTCCACAAAGGAAGGCGCATTTCACCGGCCAAACGGGCCAAAGAAGTCGACCTTTTAACCTGCCGCTAACCGAAATAACGCCCACTCCATCTCATATTTTCAATGGAGAGCGTTCGATGTCGGCCTGTTACCGGCTCGTTCTGGATTCGGTATGCCGCAGCAATCACCACCGCATCGCGGTGATGGCGCTTGAGCACCTTCAATCCGAAGACGCCGAAAGCTGGCGCAACGTCTTCCTCAAGCATCGCGACGCCTATCTCGAAGGCGCGAAGGCGCCCGACGAGGTCTTCAAGGATTTCCGCAATCACGTCCTTCACGTCCGCGACGGGGCCAATGGAGGCAAGGATTGGGGCGGCGCTCCCGCCGCCGCGCGCGAATGGTATCGCCGCACTGTCCGCGCGATGCAGGCTCAGGACTGGAAGCACGCCGCCTACTGCGCCGGCGTCATGAGCCACTATGCAGTCGATCCGGTGCAACCCTTCCACACCCACCAGACCGAGGAGGAAAACACCATCCACCGCGCCGTCGAATGGTCGCTGTCTAAGGCCTTCCCGGAACTGTTTCTGATCCTCACGC
>Ga0138256_10006894_pt1 | contig 12009 bp, 10 predicted proteins | sample KNB2016incub_MG_FD_105486 | JGI IMG/M metagenome (GOLD analysis project Ga0138256, IMG submission 105486) | Active sludge microbial communities from wastewater in Klosterneuburg, Austria - KNB2014incub_MG | ecosystem: Engineered > WWTP > Activated sludge > Unclassified | place: Austria... | reverse complement strand
GCGGAGTGGTGGCGGTAGCCGTCGTAGCGGTCGCTGCTGACGGACACGCGGCCGTCGAGCCGCTCGCCCACCGCGCCCACCGCGCCCACGGCGCCCTGCAGGCCCTGGCGGCCGAAGCTGCCAGTTTCGGCACGCACGCGGCCGCGCTCGTCGGCCCCCGTGAGCGAGACAAAGTCCACCTCGCCGCCCAGCGTGGTGGCGCCCGGCGTGAAGGCATTGGCGCCGCGCCGCGCGCTGATGAGCGCCGCATTGCGCGGCTCGATCAGGCCGATGATGAAGGAGCCGTCGGCCTCGTTGAGCGGCAGGCCGTCCTGCAGCAACAGCACGCCCCGGTTGACCGGGTTGCTCTGGATGCCCGAGCCGCGGATGTTCAGGCGCGGCTGGTCGGTGCCGCCAAAAAAGTCCTGCAGCACGATGCCGGGCTGGTAGTCCAGCGCATCGCGCAGCGTGGCCAGGCGCGCTTCTTTCTGCGGCTCGGCCAGGTTGGTACCGCCGGGCACCTTGTCGAGTTGCTTGCGCTCCTGCTCGGCGGTCTTGCGTGCGGGCATCTCGGCGCTGGAGCGGCTCGATTGCACGGTGACGGAGGGCAGGCTGGCTGCATCTTGTGCCTGGACTTGCGCGGAGAGCGCCGCTGCGAGCAGCGCGCCTGCAGTGGCCCGCAAGGGAAAACCGTACAACGCGGCAACGGAGTCTGAAGTCATGTAAAACTTATTGGTAGTCATTCGCATTTGCAATATGATCCAGGAAACCACCTGTATCCAACAATGACTTTTGTCAACGTTCCGCCCGTGCATCCCTCTCCTTTCGTCTTGTTGGTCTCTCATCCGCTGTTGCAGGCGCTGCCGCTGGCAGGCTTGCACAACCTGTGCGAGCGCTCCGAGTTGCGCAAGTACCGCGACGGCGATGTGCTGTTTCACGAGGGCGACCCTGCGCAGCACTGGCTTGTGGTGGAGCGCGGCCAGGTGGAGTTGGTACGTTTTGGTTGCGACGGACACGAGCGGGTGTTTTACCGCTTCAGCCACGGCGAGTGCGTCGCTGAAGCCGCCATGTTCATGGGCCACGGCCGCTACCCGATGCAGGCCCGCGCCGTCGGCCCGACTGCCGTCTGGCGACTGGAGCGCCACGCCTTGCACCAGGCTTGTGAGGCCCACCCGGCACTGGCGATGCGGCTGCTGGAGGACTTCAGCCGCCGCCTCTACCACTACATCAACGAAGTCGAATGGCTTACCGTGAGCAGCGCCCCCCAGCGGCTTGCGGGCTACCTGCTGCGGCTGGTGGCGCAGCAAGGCATGCGGCTGGAGCTGCCCTGCAGCCAGCGGCAGGTGGCTGCGCACCTGGGCATCCGCGCCGAAACCCTCAGCCGCCTGCTGTCGCAGTGGCAAAACCACCAATGGCTGCGTGGCGAACGGCGCCACTGGACGGTGCAGAACTCCACAGCCCTCCAGCAACTGGCCGGCGCACTGGACCGCGCGTTCTGACACTGGCCACCTGGATACAGAGGCGCCCTGCGCGCTTCGTACTGTGCACTTCAGAGGGCACCCACAAAAAAACCGCCTGAAGGGGCGGTTTGATGTGTTTGAAACCTCTGGGGTTTTTCAGGTTTTCTCTTGTTCTGAAAGCTGGTTTCTTTCAGAGGAAAACCTGGTAGGCGCGATTGGACTCGAACCAACGACCCCCACCATGTCAAGGTGGTGCTCTAACCAGCTGAGCTACGCGCCTGCGTTTATTCGAGAGATGGAATTATAGCAGCAAAAAACCGCGCTTTCGGGTTTGCAGCGCCCGCTGCGCAGCAGCGGTCAGCGCCTGCGGGCGGCGCGCACGCCCGAGACGCTGGCGACGGTACCCAGCACCCTGTTCAGGCGGCCGGAGTCGGACACCTCCACGGTGAAGGTCATCCAGGCCGTGCCTTTGACCGATTGCGTCTGCACCCCGATGACGTTCATTTTTTCTTTGGCAAATACTTCCGAGATATCGCGCAGCAGACCTTGTCGGTCCGCCGCCTCGATGGCCACATCCACCGGGTACACCGAGGCGGCAGCAGCCGTCTTGGGCGTGCCCCACTCCACCTCGATGACGCGCTCGGCACTGCGCGCAGCCATTTCGCGGAAGTTGCCGCAGTCGGCGCGGTGGATGCTCACACCCTTGCCGCGCGTGACGAAGCCCCGGATGTCGTCGGGCGGTGCGGGCTTGCAGCATTTGGCCAGCTGCGTCATGAGCGACTCGACGCCCACCACCAGCACACCGCCGCGGGGCGACTTTTCGGAGTTGCGCGACTTTTTGAGCAGCAGGTAGTCGTCGGGAGGCAAGGCCGGTTCGGGCGGGCGCAGCAGGTTTTCAATGTTGCGCAGTGAAAACTCGTCCTTGCCCACCACCTCGAACAGCGCATCGGCGGTCTTGAAGCCCAGCTGTGCGGCCAGATCGTCCAGGCGCATGGCCGTTTTGCCCTCGCGCTGCAGGAGCTTTTCCACGGCCTCGCGCCCGCGGGCAATGGTCTCGTGCTGTGCCTGGGCATTGAACCAGGCACGCGCCTTGGCGCGGCCCCGGTGGCTGGTGAGATAGCCCAGTTCGGCGTTGAGCCAGTCGCGCGACGGGCCGCCTTCCTTGGCCGTCGTGATCTCGACGGTCTGGCCGTTCTGCAGCGGGGTGTTGAGCGGCACCATGGCGCCATCGACCCGCGCCCCCCGGCAACGGTGCCCTACGCTGGTGTGCACGGCGTAGGCAAAGTCCACGGGCGTGGCGCCCTGGGGCAGCTCCACGATGGCAGCGTTGGGCGTCAGCACGTAGATGCTGTCGTCAAACAGGCCCGCATGCTGAGGCGCGCCCGCCAGGTCGCGCTCCCAGGCGAGCAGCTGCCGCAGTACGGCAATCTTGGCGTCGTAGTCGCCACTGGCCGTCACGCCCGCATAGCCTTTGCTGCCCGCTTCCTTGTAGGCCCAGTGCGCAGCCACGCCGTGCTCGGCATGGTCGTGCATGGCCTGGGTGCGGATCTGGATTTCGACCGGCCGGCCCGACTCGTCGCGCACGATGGTGTGCAGCGACTGGTAGCCATTGGGCTTGGGCTTGGCGATGTAGTCGTCAAACTCTTCCACCAGCGGCGTGAACTGCGAATGCACCCAGCTCAGTGCCGAGTAGCAGTCCTTGACGCTGGGCACAATGACACGCAGCGCCCGGATGTCGAACACCTGGTCAAAGTGCAGCGACTTGCCGCGCATTTTCTTGACAATGCTGTAGATGTGCTTGGGTCGGCCGGTCACCGTGGCGCTGATGCTCTGCGCACGCAACTGCGACTCGACGCGCTCGCGCAACTGCGCCATGTGGAGCTCACGCTCGCCGCGCTTTTCATCCAGCAGGCGCGCCACTTCCCGGTAGGTTTCAGGCTCCAGAAAGCGGAAGGCAAGGTCCTCCATCTCCCACTTGATCTGCCAGATGCCAAGCCGGTTGGCCAGGGGCGCAAACACGTGCAACGCCTCGCGGGCAATGCCGGGCGACACAGGCCGCTTGCTGGCCGCGTAGTAGCGCAGCGTCTGCAGGCGGGACGCCAGTCGCAGCATGACCACGCGCAGGTCGCGCGAGAAGGCCAGCAGCATCTTGCGCACGTTCTCGGTCTGTACCACCGGGTCGTCCACCATCTGCCCGGAGGCCTGCGCCACGCGCGCCTGGTGCTGCACGCGCATGAGCTGCGTAGTCTCCACCGCAAGCGTGGCGAAGTTCTCACCAAACGCCTTGGCAATGACCTCGCGCGGCCGGTTGAGGTGGTCGCAGGCATGCACCAGGTAGCTGGCTGCCTGCATGGCCTCGGATCCGCCAATGGCTTTGAGAATGGCAGCCACGGCATCGGCGTGGGCCAGGGTGTTTTCCCCTGAGTCGAGGGATTCGCCCGCAATCAGGGGCTCCGCAAAGTTGCGCGCGCGCTCCAGCGCGTGCTGCTGTTCTGGCAGGGTCTGGGCGGTGGCCGCGATCAATTGCGGCACATTCTCCATGCCTTGCGTCCCGGGGCTGACAGCAGCCGGGCGCAGCGTCTGGCTTTTCATGCGATGGTTCCGGTTCAGACGTCCAGCAGAAACGAAGCAACAACCGCCACCTGGTCGGCAGCCACCAGGGTGGGCGCATGGCCCACGCCGTCCCATTCAACCAACCGCGCACGCGGGCCGCGCTGACCCATGGCCAGGGCGGTTGCGTGCGAGAGCAGATCGGACTGGGCCCCGCGCAGCAGCAGCGTGCGGGCCTGGATCTGGTCATAGAGCCGCCAGAGCATGGCTTCGCCCGCGACGGCCGCCTCGGGTGTGAGCGTGCGGAAGGGCACGGCAATGGCCGGGTCGTAATGCAGGCCCCAGCCACCGCCCGGCAGTGCCCGCAGCATGGGGCGCGTGAGCTCCAGCCACTGCTGCGGCGTGTGCGGACCAAAGCTGGTGGACAGGCTCCAGAGCATGTCGGCCGCCTGCTGTTCCGATGCAAAGCGCACCGGCTGGCCAAGGTACTGGCCGATGCGCTCGAGCGCCTCCCACTGGATGACCGGGCCCACGTCGTTGAGCACGAGCCTGCGCACCGGCACCGGCAGTGGCAGCCCCGGCTGGCCGCACAGCCCCATGCCGATGAGCCCGCCCATGCTGGTGCCCACCCAGTCAATGGTCTGCAGAGGCGACTGCTGGTGCAGGTGCTGCAGCAGGGCCAGCATATCGGCCCCGTACTGCGCCACCTGGTAGCCCATGGGGTCGGCCAGCCAGTCGCTGTGGCCCCGCCCCACCACGTCGGGGCAGACCACGCGCACCTCGCCGCACAGCGCACGGGCCAGGGTGTCGAAGTCGCGCCCTTGGCGCGAGAGGCCGTGCACGCAGACCACCACATGCGGGTGCTGCGGGTTGCCGGTGGCGTTCCATTCCCACCAGGCCATGCGGTGCTGCGGCGTGGCAGGCTGGCCATCGCGTGCAGCAGCAGGGCCGGGGCAGGATACGTAGTTCAGCCTAGGTTCAATCATGGATGCGCCCTGCAAAAGCCTTGCTCGATAATTCTTTCGTCACATCGTAATTCATTCGGAGATTCATTCATGCTCAAAGGCAAGACGGCCCTCGTTACCGGTTCCACCAGCGGCATCGGCCTGGGTATCGCCAAGGGGCTGGCCCGCCAGGGCGCCCACCTGGTGCTCAATGGCTTTGGCGACGCACAAGGCCCCTGCACCGAGGTGCGCGCCGCTGCCGCGCAGGCTGGACACGACGTGCGCGTCGAGTACCACGGTGCCGACATGAGCCGCCCCGCCGACATCGAGGACATGATGGCCTTTGCCGCCCGCGAACTGGGCCGTGTGGACATCCTGGTCAACAACGCGGGCATCCAGCATGTATCCAACACCGAAGACTTCCCGGCCGAGCGCTGGGACGCCATCCTCGCCATCAACCTCACCAGCGCCTTCCACACCACGCGCCTGGCGCTGCCCGCCATGAAGGCCGCCAACTGGGGGCGCATCATCAACGTGGCCTCGGTGCACGGGCTCGTGGCCTCGGCGCAAAAGGTCGCCTACGTGGCCGCCAAGCACGGCGTGGTGGGCCTGACCAAGGTAGTGGCACTGGAAACCGCCACCACCGGCGTGACCTGCAACGCCATCTGCCCCGGCTGGGTGCTCACCCCGCTGGTGCAAAAGCAGGTGGATGCCAAGGCGGCTGCCCAGGGCATCTCGATCGAAGCGGCCACCAGGCAACTGCTGGGCGAGAAGGAGCCGTCGATGCAGTTCACCACCCCCGAAGAACTGGCCGAGCTGGCCGTGTTCTTCTGCTCCAGTGCCGCCAACAACGTGCGCGGCGTGGCCTGGAACATGGACGGCGGCTGGATGGCCCAGTAAGCACTCGCTAGAATGCTACTATTTTAATAGCTAAAAGCGCTTTTAGATAAAGCGCTGGAATCGATTTTTATACAAAATCTGTAGCGCTTTACATCGCCCAGCTCAGAGGGGAGCACACCTCAGCGCATTTGGACGGAACCGCTCACCGTAACCTCCACGGTGCTCTTGCCCGCCTCCACCGCCAGCGGCGCATCGGCCATGGACGACATCTTGGCCTCCATGGCCATCATGCGCGGACGGGGGCCAGAGCCACTGCTGTGGCTGCTGACGGACACCTCGCGCAACACGTAGCCGCCAAACCCGAAGGCCTGGGCCAGGCTGGCGGCCCGGGTCTTGTAGTTCTCGATGGCCAGGAGCTGCGCTTCGCGCTCGGCCCGGCTGCTCTCGCTGCGGCTCAGGCCAAAGCCCACATGGGCAATGGTCATGGCCGGAATGCGTGCAGCCGTGGCGGTGATGCGGCCAAAGTCGCGCCCTTCCAGCACCAGCTCGGCGCGGCCCTGCCAGCCGGCGATCTCGCCATTCTTGCCGTGGCGCGGGTACAGGCTGAACTGGCCGGTGCGTACATCCATCTGCACCGGCTCGGCCTGGCGCCGCGCCACCTGCAAGGCGGCATCCACCACCTGGCGCAGTTGCGACTGCACATTGCCTGCATCCTTGCCATCGGCGCTGGCCCCCAGGGTCAACACCAGCAGGTCCTGCTGGACCTCGACCGCGCCCGAGGCGGACAACTGCATCACGTTGCGAGGCTCCACGGTCGGAACATTTTGAGAAAAAGCAACCCCAGCGCTTGTCAATAAAGCGTATACAGCTATTATTTTGATAGTATTTTTCATGTCTTTCACCCTTTTTCGAGTCCATTACCCAAAACACGATAGCGCGCCGCAGCCCACCCCCATGTCAGCCACCGCCGCAAAGTGAAACCAAGCTGCGTCTTGCGGGCAAAACTTGTAACCATTGGTCAGACCACTGCCGCAACCCCGGTTTTTCCCGCGCAAATTGGTAACAATGGCCGCTGTTACAAATTGGACCGAGGTTAGATATGGCCACAACAAGCCCCCGCATTGACAAGATTCTGGTGGTGGACGACGACGCCCGCATCCGCGATCTGCTGCGCCGCTATCTCACCCAGGAAGGACTTGAGGTCATCCTGGCGGAAGACGGCAAGGCGCTCAACCGCATCCTGCTGCGCGACACGGTCGATCTGATCGTGCTGGACCTGATGATGCCCGGCGAAGACGGTCTGTCGATCTGCCGCCGCCTGCGCGCCGCCAACGACCGCACACCCATCGTGATGCTCACCGCCAAAGGCGAAGATGTGGACCGCATCGTGGGCCTGGAGGTGGGCGCTGACGACTACCTTGGAAAGCCCTTCAACCCGCGCGAACTGCTGGCACGCATCAACGCAGTGCTGCGCCGCCGCCCGCCACAGGAAGCCCCGGGCGCCCCCTCGGGCGACAACGAGGTGGTGACCTTCGGCCCCTTCACCTTCGACCTGGGGACCCGCGCCCTGCAAAAAGGCACCGAAGAGCTCCCGCTGACCACCGGCGAGTTCGCCATGCTCAAGGCCCTGGTACGCCACCCGCGCCAGCCGCTGTCGCGCGAAAAGCTTGCGCTGCTGGCCCGAGGCCGCGAGTTCGAGCCCTTTGACCGCAGCCTGGACGTGCAGATCTCGCGGTTGCGCAAACTCATCGAAGACGACGCCGCCGCACCGCGCTATATCCAGACCGTGTGGGGCGTGGGCTACGTGTTCGTGCCGGACGGAACCAGCTGATACCCGCCCGACCACCGACGCTCTACATGAGACTCCCCCGCTCCGCCGACAACGACGCCACCAGCCCCGCACCGCTCGAAGCCTCCGAGCGCCGCCGAGAACCGCGCAAACGTGTGGGCCTGAACCTGTTCTGGCGCACCTTTTTCCTGCTCGGTGTGCTGCTGGTGGGCAGCATTCTTGCCTGGTTGCAGACCCTGCGCGCCCTCGAATTCGAGCCGCGCACCCTGCACACCGCGCAGCAAATCGCCTCGCTCGTCAACCTCAGCCGGGCCGCGCTGGTCCATGCCGATGGCATTGCACGCGTGTCGCTCATCAAGACCATGGCCGACCAGGAGGGCGTGCGCATCCTGCCGCGTGAGCCGAACGACCGGTTCGAGACGCTCGACTCGTCCGCACTGGGCCAGCGCCTGACCGAGCAACTCACCCAGCGCCTGGGCAGGGACACCATCGTTGCCCAGAGCGTGAATGGTGAAAAAGGCCTGTGGGTGGGCTTCTCCATCAACGGCGACCCGAACTGGCTGCTGATGGACCGCTCGCGCTTCAGTCCGGCCGGGGGCCGAACCTGGCTGATCTGGCTGATCACGGCCGGTGCACTGTCGCTGGCTGGTGCCGCCGTGATTGCGCGGCTGATCAACCAGCCACTCAAGCAGTTGTCGTACGCCGCCAACCGCGTGCGCGACGGCGACTTTGCCGCCAGCCACTTGGACGAGGAAGTCGTCACCAGCGAAATCCGCGAGGTCAACATCGGCTTCAACCGCATGGCGCAAAAGCTCGCCAAGCTCGAACAGGACCGCGCCGTGATGCTCGCGGGCATCTCGCACGACCTGCGCACCCCGCTGGCGCGCCTGCGCCTGGAAACCGAAATGAGCGTTGAAGACGAAGTCGCCCGCGAACACATGGTCGCCGACATCGTGCAGCTCGACGCCACCATCGACAAGTTCCTGGACTACGCACGGCCCGACCATGTGACACTCACCCCCGTGAACCTGCAGGCGGTCATCTCCTCGTGCGTGTATGCCGTGCAGGACCACCGCGAACTGCAGATCACCATGCATGGGCCCGAAGACCTGAACGTGCTGGCCGACGAAGTGGAGCTGGCACGGGTCATCTCCAACCTGCTGGAAAACGCCCGCCGCTACGGCAAAACCCCCGATGCAGGCATCACCCAGGTGGAAATCGCCGCCAAGGGCCGCGAAGACTGGGTGCTGATCAAGCTGCGCGACCACGGGGCGGGGGTGCCCCCCGAGCAACTGGGCAACCTGACCAAGCCCTTCTTCCGGGGCGACGCAGCCCGCACCGCCGCCGCGGGCGCCGGGCTGGGCCTCTCGATTGTGGACAAGACCATCCAGCGCATGGGCGGCATCTTTGCCCTGGCCAATTCCAGCTCGGGAGGCCTGGTGGCCCATGTCCAGCTGCAGCGCGCAAGCAACCAGCTACCGGGCGCCGACCTACAGCAACGCCTGCACCGACCCCAGGTCAAGCGCAACCTGCCCAGGAAGATTTGACAAACTTCCTGTACCGCCTTCGAGCGTCTCAAAAGCCCCAAAAGCTGCCCAACCACGCTCGATGCCAAACTGCCGTATTTGCCAACACTCTTTCGCCACGCTGAAGTTCAATACTGAGCACATCGGTATTTGCACTCGATGCGTCAACACGCTGAACGACTCCCCTGAGCCTGCTGCAAATGCAGAGCAACGGTTCGCGGAAAAGTTGGCGCGCGGAATGCTGCGGAACGCCGAGCGCGACCTCCAATCTCCAGAAGAGTGGAAGCGTCAAAAAGCGCAAAAGGTTCGAAACAACTTGGATGGCGAAGTAGCCGCAGCACTGCATAACTGGATCACGCGACTACTGGAAGCCCCCGGCAACAGCACTCGCGACTTCAAAATCATGCGTGCACATCGCCGCGGACTCCTGCGGTTGGAAGGATTTGCAAAGTACCCAAGTAACTGGACAGATATAGCTCGCAAGATCCGTCATCGCGATGGATATCAATGCAAAGTCTGCGGGTGCACGGACAGCACTTTGGATGTGCATCACATCATCTACCTGTCGCATCATGGGACCAATCAGCAGAGCAATCTCATCACTCTTTGCAGGCGCTGTCACGAGGTCGAGCACGACCGTGAGTTTGATTGGCCAGAAGCACAAGACCCAGAAGCAGACGCCCCCATTCAACCGTCAACAACATTCACAACTTTTCAGCAAAATGAAAATGCGCCTCTTTCGACAGCGCAACCGCAGACTCCCCTACCACAGACGCACTCCGATACGCATGTTGATTTGCATTGCCCCCAGTGCGAAACTGAACTGATAATCCCCTCGGAACATGCACAAACAGGACAAAAACTACGCTGCAAACAATGCAGTTTGATTTTTTTGTTTGGCATCAACGACAAAGCCCCGCGTCAGATCAAAGCAGCCGCGCCATTGAAGGAAACGCCGAGTGACTCGCCTCAGCAAAAGAAACCGGCACACCAGACACCAATCATCAAGGACATCACCCACAGACCTCAAGTGGGTGAGTCCCCGGGGCTACCTCATCCGCAACGACCAGCAGACGTGGATACAGCCGCACCACGCCATTTTGCTTTTGTAGTGGTGGTGATCGCAGCAATCATTTTGATGGCGGTTGTCCTCATCGCTAGCCGATAGCCGATAGCCGATAGCATCGTGTTGATGCAATGTCCCTCAGAGGGTCATGCTCCAGGCACTTGATGTCCATGCACTCATCCTAGATGAGACGCTTAGGCTAGGGTGTGAAAAGCAAGGCCACGGCCCGCGCTTCGATGGCCAGGCACTGGCCCACGGGGCCCAGGCGTTCGGCGGTCTTGGCCTTGATGTTCACCTGGTCGGGCGCCAGGTCCAGCACCTGCGCGATGCGTGCGCGCATGGCGGGGATGTGCGGCGCCAGGCGCGGGGCCTGGGCCACCACGGTGGTGTCGATGTTGCCCAGCGCCCAGCCCTGCGCACGCACGCGGCGCGCGGCCTCTTGCAGCAGCACGGCCGAATCGGCGCCGCGGAACTGCGCGTCCGTATCGGGGAAATGCGTGCCGATGTCGCCCAGCCCGGCCGCGCCCAGCAGCGCATCGGTGATGGCGTGCAGCAGCACATCGGCGTCCGAATGGCCCAGCAGGCCCAAAGTGTGGGGAATCTCCACCCCGCCGATCACCAGGCGCCGCCCCGGGACCAGCGCGTGCACGTCCCAGCCTTCTCCGATCCTGAAATTCATGGGTTCTGTTCCTTTACGGGAGCGCTGTGTTGCCGCGCGCCCCCAAAACGTTCCAGCGTGGCACCGTGCCCGCGCTGCGCCAGCACCGCCTGCGCCAGCGCAAAGTCCTCGGGGTAGGTCACCTTGAAATTGAGTGCGCTGCCCGCCACCAGGCGCGGGTGCAGGCCCATGGCCTCCATGGCGCTGGCCTCGTCGGTCACGGCGCTGCCCACATGTTCCAGCGCAGCCATCAGCGCGCCAATGCGGAACATCTGCGGCGTCTGCGCCAGCCATTTGTCGCTGCGGTCCACCGTGGACGCCACGCGCACGCCGCCCGGCCCTGCGGTGGCGGTCTTGAGCGTGTCGGCCAGCTTGTGGGCCAGCAGGCCGCCCACGCTGTCGTGCGCACAGGCGTCGATCAGCGCGTCGATCTGTTCGGGCGTGACCAGGCAGCGCGCAGCGTCGTGCACCAGCACCCAGTCCTGCGCGCGCGCTCCACGGGCCTGCAGGGCACGCAGGCCGCCCAGCACCGTGTCAGCCCGCGTAGCGCCGCCGCAATCGACCGTGAAGTAGGCCGCACTGGGGTAGGCGTCCAGAAAATGGTCGCCCGGCGCCACCGCCACCAGCGTGCCGCGCAGGCGCGACACCCCGGCAAACGCCGCCAGGGTGTGCAACACCATGGGCTGGCCCGCCACGCTCTGGTACTGCTTGGGCAGCGCAGCCACGGTGGTTGGCCCGGCCAACGCGCGCGACCCCGTGCCCGCACAAGGCAGCAGCGCCCAATGGTCGCCCGGCGCCGCCGGGGACAGGCCCAGAGAAGCGGCCAGGGGAGGAATCTGCGGATCGGTCATGGGGACATTCTAGAATCCCACTTCTGCGCCACGCCTTGCTGGCGCATCATTGGCTCGCCCGCGTTGTGGCACGCCCCTTTTTCCTGCGCATGGATCTCCCCAAACTCTCTCCCGGCAAACGCTTCACCCTGCCCCGGCCCCCAGGCAGCGCCGATGCCCTGCTGCTCGCGCGCCTGGCCGAACGTGAAAAGGCCGCGCACCGCACCACCGCCATCGTCACCGCCGACGCAACCGACGCGCAGCGCCTGATCGACGAAATGGCGTTTTTTGCACCCGGCCTGCGCTGCGCGCTGTTCCCGGACTGGGAAACGCTGCCCTACGACCAGTTCTCGCCGCACCAGGACCT
>Ga0138256_10006893_pt1 | contig 12009 bp, 9 predicted proteins | sample KNB2016incub_MG_FD_105486 | JGI IMG/M metagenome (GOLD analysis project Ga0138256, IMG submission 105486) | Active sludge microbial communities from wastewater in Klosterneuburg, Austria - KNB2014incub_MG | ecosystem: Engineered > WWTP > Activated sludge > Unclassified | place: Austria... | reverse complement strand
CGCGTCCTCCCGGTCGCCTCCGTCTCCGACGGGTACATCCTCTTCGATGAGCCGCATCGGGTGACGGTGTCGTGGCGGACACCCGCGCTGCAGGAAGCGCACGAGGCCGACCTGGCCCGCGCCGCCCAGCGATTCCGGTCGCTCATTGGCTCACAGGAGGGGCCGCTCGACACCGACCTCCTGATCGCCGACTTCCTGTTCATGCTGATGCAGCGTGCCGGCGAACTCGCCTTTCACGCCGACTTCGCGATGGGGGCACGGCGTACCGAGCCCCAAGCCGTCGAGGACGACCTCGAGAAGGGCGCCACCTGGATCTTCGGTGGCGGGCCGGCGGACGCGCTCGAGACCGTCGGGCTTCAGCCAGACGCATCCAGAAGTTCGGCCGGCAGGTTGGTCGGTTGGCCGGACGGGACCGTCTACGCCGTCGACCCGAATGGGGAAGCGTTCGAGATCTCCAGCGATCCAGAGATCGTCGCGATGATCGTCGATGCAGCTCGACGAAAGCACGGAATCGCTCCGGTCGAGTGAATCCGAGAAACGATCAAATCGAACTTCGATCTTCGGGTTCTCTTCTCGGGACGAAGAGAATACGAAGAGATGTTAGTATTTCTACCGCAAAAGAATCGAAATTCAACATCGCAAGTCATTGATTGACTGCTACTTGCGGTTCACTCACTGCTTACGGACTGGACATAATTCACTAAGTGATGTACCGTGCACTTGGCCGACAGTCGCTCACAACGACGAAACCCTCGGCGAACGGCTGGAACCGTTCACCGAGGGTCGTTGTCGAGCGACGGGCGCATGGCCCATCGGCTACAACACGCTGCGGGTCGCTACTGTCTAGGCATCGGTCCGCGCAACGAGGTGAAATGATGGCAATTTGCGCCAGCCCCGTCAACGACGGGGATCACATCCGGAATGAAGGGGATTGGCCGACGAGTTCCCGCCAGGAGGCCGCATGACCGCCCCCCTTCCATTCCCGCCCCGCGCCACGCCGCGGATCTCGGTCGCTCAGCTCGGTCTCTATATGGTCGCACGCGCCGGCCGACGGGAAACGATCATCAAGCAGCAGCGACGACCAAAGACCTTCCGGACGAATCGGTACGAAGACGCCTCGCGTGCCCTCCGGCGCGCCCTCGCGGCCGGAACGGATGGTCTCCGCGTCCTGGCAGGCGAACGGGCGAGGCTGGCAGCCCAGGCGGGCGGCACGGAACACGAGATCCAGAACCGCACCCTGTGCATCGCCGCCCTCGACGCCATCGTGGCCGTCTGGGGCTCCCTCGACTTCGGAGGGTTCCTGCCGGCATTGGGGCACCCCTCGCCGCCGAAGCTTCGAATCCAGGAGGTGGGCATCAGCGTGCGCCCTGAGCTGACACTCCACGGTCGAGATGACCAGGGGCACCCGTTGATCGGGGCGATCAAGCTCAGATTTTCCAAGATCGAACCTCTCCCGCCGGATGCGGCGAAGTACATCGCCGCTGTCGTGGAGTGGCACCTCGAGCACGTCGCCGGAGTGGGCGTGAACGTCTCGCCCGTGCACTGCGTCGTGCTTGACGTGTTCACGGGTGCCATCACCCGGGCGCCGCACGCGAAGGCGCGTCGTCGGGCCGACATCGCGGCGGCCTGTCGTGAGATCGCCTTGGGTTGGGACGGCCTGTAGACCCGCACGGAAGTCTGGATCTGACTGGACGTGGCGGTGCCGGGGCAACCGCGTGCCGCCACGTCGTTCGGTGCTTCTGACGTCAACGAGGATTCATGGACACCCCCGCTGAGAACCCGACGTCCTCGCATCCCGAGGGGCGAGCGCCCGGTGCGCCGGCTGGCACGTCCGGGTCGGGCGAATCCACGGGGCACATCACCGACGTCTTCGATCTCCGCGACGAGCCTCTGCGTGATCCGGAGAGCCGCCGCTGGCATGCCCTCCGGATCGCCGCCGCCCTGGGAGTCTCGGTCGCGGATCTCGCCGGTATGCTTGGTACGAACGAGCATGCGATCCGCCAGACGCCCGACGGCACGGACCTCCAGGGGCGTCTGGCGCCCTTCGCGAACATCCTCGCGATGGCGCAGGACTACTACCTCGGCGATGAGAACCGCACGAGGGAGTGGCTCATCCAGCCCCAAGCGCGCCTCGGTGGCCGGTCGCCGCTGGACGCCCTACGGATCCCAGGCCGGGCCCCGGTCATCGAGCAGTGGATCGCCGGGATCTGGCTTGGCGACGGGGAGTAGGGGCTCGCGTCATGACCGAAGCCCTCCTTGATCGCCAGGGCGTCGCTCTCTGCTTGATCGTGCTGCATTCGCGGCACAAGGTGTACATGGCGACGTCCCCGATGGACTCGTTAGGTCGCATGATTTCAGTCTTGCATAGCGAGAAATGAACGAGAGCCGACGTCACCACTATTTTCCTCAGTTTCACCTCGCCAAGTGGGCACGTGAGGACGAACGCGTTGTTACCTACGACTCAGCCGGCGCACTTGTACCGAATCCGAAAGCGATAGCTCCCATCAACGTCGGACTCGAGGCCGATTTGTACCGAGACGATCATCCGGATACCCCGCTTGAGGGGGTCGAAGAGTGGCTGGCGGCGGAGATAGACGGACCGGCCGCGCTCGCGCTCTCAACGCTCTTGCGAGAGGACACGCTCTCTGACGTTCACCGCATGTCGTTGGCTCGATACATCATGTCTCGCGATCTCCGGGTGCCTAAGACGCGCGACTTCTTGATGACGCTTGGACAGAGTGAACTCGACGAGTGGCGGGACGGCATAGTTGGCGATCCGGCCTCATTCCAGCGCTCGGTCATCCGGGACGGCGGTCCGGAGTTGGACCTGGATGAGATACGTGAGTTTGCGGAGGGATGGTCGATCCAGCTTCGGCGGGGGTTCTGGCTGGCGTTCATGAAGAACCACATACAGGCTGCGACTCCGCGGCTTCTATCGTACGGCTGGGCTCTCATCCACGCAGACCGACACTGCCGCTTCGTAACCTCGGATCTCGGAATCGTGAAGTGCGTCGGGAGCTTCGCCAACATCGTGTCTCACGAACTGGGCTGGGCCAATAGCGACGGAGGGTGGCTTGTTCCACTAACGCCCGAGCGCCTTCTCGCCATCGCACCAAGCTTGCATCCAACCCCCAAGCTCGCTCAGAATCCGTTTGTCGCCCGCGTCAATCGAGCGCTAGTGACGCAGTGTTCGCGATTTGCATTCGCGGCTTCGGAGGATGACATAAGCGCCGCGCTGGAATAGCCCAACTTAGCTGCTTCCGTATGCCTTCAATTGTGTGCCAGTGCCCGATCCATTCCTTGATCGCCGGGGCGACGCCCTCTACCTCGTTGAACGAGATGGGACAACGTGGCGGGTCCACGACGCCGAGTTTACCGGCGGCAAGGCACACCGGCTCCCGTTAGGCAGTCCGGCCGCCAACACCCGCTATTTCGTTGCGGCTGACGGAACCCAGCGGGCGTACACGTTCGGGATCGCCGGCGGGAGACGACCTTGGATGTCCTGCTCGAGCACCTGCGCGGCGCGGGGTTCTGCTCGCGGGAGCCATACGATCCGAGAGAACGGTAGGAACCCGCGAGCAGTCTTCGCGGCTGCTCCCTAGTTGGGTGGACTCATGGTGAATAATTCGGTGTCAGCATCCGGTTACCGTCACGCTCGCCCCGACCTCGACGAGTCGTCGTCCTACCCATCGATACGCACGTGGGCACCACTCTGGTTCACGCACGCGCTCCATGATGATCAGCACCGGCTCAGGGCGACCGTAGCTCGGGTTGTTGCTGATCCAGGACATGCTGCCTCGGTCGATGAAACTTGGTCCCCCGGCATCGGGGTGTGAGTGCCACTCGCCGACATAGTCATCGCGCCCCTTTGACGCGTGATACAGTCGATCCACTTCGGCCTGCGCGTAGTCACCATCTCGCCGAAAGCGGCTACGCGAATGCACCGCGTTCGGGCCCGGCCCCACTACCGCGGTCACCACCGTGCGACCGTTCTCGTCGACGTAGCCGACCAGGACGCCGCCTGTCTCGTTCGGAGACTTGCGTTGGGACTCGAGCCGCAACTGCCCCATGATGGTGGCGCGCAGCACCAAGGCAGTCGGCTGCGCGAGCGCGTCCGCCAAGTCATCAGCACTCCCATTCGTCGGCTCCGTGCGCCACCATGTCACGCGACTGTTTCCTCGGTCGTAACCGGCGGCGCGCTCACGAGTGTACCGTGGCAGCACTCGCACCCCGTCACCGGCGCAAACACGTCCCAGTGCACGCCGACCACTGCCAAGTCCCCGGAGACCCCAGCAACCTCCTCGTTCACGACCAGCAGGTGATTGCGTGGGCCCAACCGATCCTGCAGCAGCCACAGGACAGCGCGCGTGGCCCAGTTGGCGGTTGCCTCCACGTCCACCGCTGGTGCTTCGACCGTCGGAACGCCGCAGCCATCGTCGAAGAACTCGCCTTCGTCGCCCGGTGGCACGATTGGGTAACGCGTCGATTGCGCATGCGCCTCGTAGCACAGCAGGCATGCATCACGCCCGGGCCGAATCACGCGCACACGACCGAACGCGGCGCGGCGCGCCGTTTCCACCTGTACGAGCGGGCGACCGGCGGCGACGCAGATGTCATTTAGCAACAGCGAGAACGGCTGCTCTGCCGTCGCGTCTACAACCACATCCGCGCGTGCGACGTAGGCGCGCAGCCGCTCGGGGTCCCACGTCGCTAGGTGCTCTTCGACGTATACGTTCGGCGTGTGATAGATGATTTTCAGGAAGAGCACACTGGTTTTCAATCGCCCCGTGTGGCCGATGTCGCCAACGTGGCGCACGGCGTTGCCGGGCCGGATGCGGTCGCCGTCGACGAGGATGAGGCGTTCGATGCCGGACCGCGCGAGCAGGAGTGCCATCGCGCCACCAAGCGCGCCCACCCCAAACACGATGACCGTCCGCCCGGCGACCGCTGCGGCCAATGGCCCAGTACGACGCATCAGCGCCTGCCGGGCCACTGGGACCGTCTCGGACGCCGTCACGCCAGCTCCCGCCAAGGTCTGGGCATCACGCCAGCGAATGGGTTTGCCGGGCTCCGCTGGTCGTGCCTCAAGGAAGAGCCAACCCTCCCGTCCCCCGAGCATGGGGTCGGGGTACCCAAGTGCCAGGAAGACCGGGCGCGTACCTCCGGCCTCAGCACCGATCAAGCGTCGGCATTCGCCGAGGGCCCAGCCCGAGTCGTGTCCGCTCGCCCGGTCGATCTCAGCCAGCACCGCGCCGAGCGACGTTCGGGGGGCCGGCTCTCGGTCGAGGCGAAACCAGACACCGACCGCCTCCCGCGCTTGGTCATGGAACCCGAGCGCGATGTTTACGCGCTCGTCGGCGGGCTTCGGGGGGACGACGCCGGTGTCAGCGACCGGGCCGTCCGCGAGCAGGGTGCTCGCATTGCGTCGCCATAGGCCGAAACGACCGGACGGCGACGCAGTCGGGGGAAGCCACGCGTCTCCCACGAAGGTCATCGCCGGATCGCCCTTGGCCTGCGGAAAGGCCGTGTGGAGATCGGGCGGCCGGTCACTCTCGTCCCATGCGCCACTGTGCATGCGGGCGAGCAATTCTCCAAGTCTGGCGAGGTACTCTTCACCCGTTCGCCATGGAGCCCACCCCCGCTGGGTGTCCGGGCGGTAGCTGGCCGCGTAGAGGCACAAGGCGCCGTTTTGGAGCGGTCGCGCATGCCGACTGTTGGGCATCTGCTCGCGGGGGTCCATCGCAAAAGCCGACGGTGCCTGAAACGGGAATCCGGTCCACAGCCCGATACGGATGCGGTGGGTCGCCTCGCGCTTCGCGCCGGTGGTGGCATCGCGCCATCGCGCGATCACCGTTCCGTCCCATCGCTCGTTTCCGTTGGCCTCTTGGCCATGGAGCGTGAACCCGGCGGCGACGAGCGCCGCGCGAAAGCGGCCGCGTGCGAGCGGGTGAAGCCCGCCCGCGTCAGGGACCGCGGCTGGCGAGACGGGGTCACCCAAAGGTCGGCGCCTGCCGGATATCCGGGCGTGTCAACACCGATGGCGCCGCGAGCTTGCGCGCATCATCGCCGGGGAGCGGAAATTTGTCCCCGAAGATTTGTCGCCAGATCTTCGCGCTTGCGGTCAGGTCCGTGGTGGCGAGATCTCGAGCCCGCATGGCGAGTGGGAACGTGGCCTGTAGCTCGTCGTAGAAGCGGTTGAAGTCGACCTGCTCCATGCCTGTCTTGATCGTCTGGCCCGACAGACCGGGATCGGAAAACGACGGCATGCTACCCGTCTGACGGTATGGGGCAAGGGCAGTCGTCGTGCGCTCCACCCAGGCGATGAAGACGTCTGCCCAGTCACGCGCCAACGAGTCGTGGTAGTAGCCGGCCATGAGTTCCATCATGTGGCCTTTCGGATGCCGTTTCCCACGCAACCGCTCGTACTTCCACCAGCGCGCCATCTTCACGAGCGGCACGAAGCGACCTTTGTCGTTCTCGTGCGCCTTGGTCGCGGCATTCAAGTTCTGGGTCCATGTGATGTGGCCTTTCGGATGCGTGGGGAACCATTGGGTCACGTCGCGATCCGGAATCAGCAGCGGATGGTCTGTGCCACTCGGCGCGACCGTTGGCACGATGTCCATGTCGATGTTCGACAGTTCGATCTGAATCGAGCGGCGACGAGGCGTTGTCCGAGTCTTGTACTTCCTGTTGTCGTCTAGCGCCGCCTTGAGCTTGGTCAGCAGCTTCTTGGGATCACGCGGATCGTACGCGTTCATGGCGCAGACCACGACGATGTCGACGTCCTTGATGGGCGTGACGGACGTGCGGCGGCGGTACGAACCGGCGAGGAACGTTTCGACATGCACAGCGCCGAACGTCTTGTGGTTCGCGAGCCACTCTCGGACCGGCTCGTGCGCGTCGATGGCCTCGGCGCGCGTATCCTCGTCCGGCTCGATGTTGCTCAGAAAGTCGGTGAAGAGACTGTTCAACGTTGCCATGCTGGGTTCTCGGTGAAGGAGCACACTCGTCTGCTCGCACTGGTGGCGAGCAGACGCACAAGATCGATGGCGCGCCGGCACGCCCGCGTATGCCACGCTCGGTTGTATGCGTCGCTCACGAGGCTGCCTTGGTGGTCCGGCGCGGCGCCGCGCCCACCGCCCCGAGCGTGCATGCGCGCACGTACGACCCCGTCGTGGGATGCCATTGGTGCACGGTGATCCTTCCGACCGCGTTGAGCGTGTGCCCGAGGAGCACACACCATTCAGCCGGAGCAGCCACGTAGAGATGGACGTGTCGGGCGCCGTGCTGATCGTGCAGCGTCCGCAAGCACTCGCCCACCTCCCAAGCCGCCGTCATGGCCCACGAGGCGTCGACGACGGCATGCTGACTCGCACCGGTCGATGGCGTGAGTCGCACGGAGTGTCCCGGGTGGTCTCTTAGGCCAACGGCATGGCTGGCGACCGTGTGGCTCAGGTCGCGCGCGATGGCGACCTCGACCAGTGCTACCGTGCGGTCCGTCCCAGGCGCCGCCAAGTCATGCCGTACGAGAACCGGCGCGGGTCGACGCTGCGCCGCGGTCAACCACGCACCGAGCGAGCCGTCGAACGTGAGAGTATACATAGCGGTCGAGGACAGCACCTCACCGAGTGCGAGCGGCGCAGAGAGCCGCGCCTGGACGCGCACATGTGCGTGCCTGCGTGACAAGTCGTCGAGCACTGCCCGCACGTCATGGAGCGCCGGCATGAGCTCGTCACGCCACTCGGTCGCGCTCGGGCACCCCGCCTCGAACGGCGCGGTCCAGTCGAGGTCGACGTCCACACCCTGATCGCCCGCCGCGTGGGGCTGCGAACGAAGCAGTAGACGCGGAACGTACGCGGCATCTGCCGCGAATCGCGGACGAAGGCCCGCACGCAGGGTGCGTTGGGCGACCCAGCGAATCTCGACGTTTCGCACCTTTCTGGTGGCTCGGGGATCGAGGAATCGCCCATTGAAGGCACTCAGGTCGCCGAGGCCGTGCTGTGCACACGTGGCGGTCAGATCTCCAGGCGTAACACCACAGAACAGGGGAATGATCAGAAACCCGGGGTCGCGCCGGTGCCGGTCCAATGCCTCAGGCACCTCCACGTTCCAGATGATCGGGCGCGTTAGGAACTCGGGAGTTACGAACGCGATGAAGGCGGACACCTCCTCGCGGATCGCCCGTCGAATCGCCGACTCGAAGCGCTCGCCGAGTTCGAGATGATCGACATCCCTCCACGCATGGAGCCCGCGGAATTCGAGCGCCCGTTGCAGCGCAGCGATGTCCTCAGCGTTGCCCCGCCAGTGGCTCAGGAAGAACCGTGGAGGTCGCCGTTGTCCGGGGGGAGCGCTTGGGGCCGTGACGTTGGCGTCGGGCAGAAGGTTATCAGACACTAGAAGGTGCGGGAGTGAGTCAGGACGGTCGCGTATCGGGCGCACCCGCAGGGGATGCCGGTGTTCGTACGGGAAGATAGCGGATTTCGGGAGATTGAACGATTGTAGGGCACGGTGGCCCGGGGCCACCATGGCCGAGGCCAAACCACATAGACGAGACCCTCGCTGGCTGCGTCGCCGACAGACTATCTCCTGTCGAGGTCGAGGATTCCTTCTGTGGCTGACCGATGTCTACCGGCGGCAGCGTGCGTGGTTGGAGCCTCCCGACCGAGATGCTCTCGGGAGTTAGCCCCCGCCTGTCCGGCGCCCGACTCCCTTCCTCTCTCTCTTCCCGGGGGCTCTCGGGCGCACTCCACCGTTGACCTCCCCCCGTACCCAGCCCCTTTTTGAGGGGATGCGAGAACACGCGGGACTCAAGGCGTTGGCCGAGCACTGGGCGGGAGCAAAGGCGGCGGAGCGGGCCAACGCACAGTCCTACCTCATCGAACTCTCGGAGGCCCTCGGGGTCGGTCGCCCCCAGCCGGCCGGCTCCGGCTATGAGTTCGAGCTCCCGATCAAGGTGATCGCCCGGGACGGGACCGAGGCGCAGAACTTCATCGATCTGTACAAGGAGGGGCACTTCCTCCTGGAGGCGAAGGACGCCGACGGGGGCAAGAGCACCGACCTCCTGCTCCGGCGCGCCTTCGGGCAGGCCCGGACGTACGCCGCACACGTCCCTGGCGGCATCGCCCCGCCGTACCTGCTCGTCCTCGACGTCGGGAAGACCCTCCTCGTCTGGGACCGGTGGAACGGGTCGTTTGGCGGGTACGCCGCCCACGTCCGCCGGATCGATCTCCCGACGCTCCACCAGCGCCCTGTGGACATCGCGCTCCTGATCGACATCTGGAGCAACCCCAGCGCTCGCGACCCCCGATCCCACGCCCAGGCGGTCACCAAGGAGATCGCCGAGCGGCTCGCGGAACTTGCCAAGGCTATGGAAGATCGGGGGCTCGACCAGGAGCGCGTGGCCAAGTTCCTCATGCGTTGCGTCTTCGCGATGTTCGCCGAGGACGTCGGCTTGCTCCCTCACGAGGCCTTTCGGCAAACGATCCAGAACGCAGGCGCCAAGCCAGAGGTCCTGTCCAGAGCGCTCGAAAATCTCTGGAAGGCGATGGACGAAGGAGGGCTCTTCGGCTACGAGAAATTCCTGCGGTTCAACGGACATTTCTTCAAGGACGCCGAATCGCTCCCCCTGACGCCCACCGATATCGCCCTTCTCCTGGAATCGGCAAAGGCCGACTGGAGGGATGTGGAACCGACGATCTTCGGCACCCTCCTCGTCCGGGCTCTCGACCCGGTGGAACGCCACAAGCTCGGCGCCGAATACACGCCGCGCGCGTTCATCGAGCGGCTCGTGCGGCCCACCGTCGAGGAGCCGATCCGCGAGCGGTGGACGGCCGTCCAGGCCGATGTCCTGCAACTTCGGCAATCAGGGAAGCCGAAGGATCGGACGACCGCGGCCACGCGCCTCCGAGACTTCCACACATGGATGCGTGGGCTGCGATTCCTCGACCCAGCCTGTGGCTCGGGGAACTTCTTATACGTCACGATGCATCTCGTGAAGGAGATCGAGCTCGAAGTCATCAACGAGCTGGCGGACGTCACCGAGGCGAGGGAGTTCCGGCTGGAGGAAGTCGACCCCTCGCAGTTCTACGGCATTGAGGTAAAGCCATGGGCCCGGGAGATCGCGGAACTGGTGCTCTGGATCGGGTTTCACCAGCACTGGAAGCGGCACCACCATGTGCAGCCCCCCGAGCCCGTGCTGCAGGACACCGGGACGCTGGAATGTCGGGACGCGGTGCTGGCATGGGACCGCATCGTTCACCGCCCAGAGCGAGATCGCCTCGACCCCAAACGACGCATTGCCCATACGGTGACCGGCGAGTTGGTCCCGGATCCCGGTGCCCGATTACCGTATCTCGAGCACGCGGGAGCGCGGCCGGCACCGTGGCCCGACGCCGACTTCATCATCGGCAATCCTCCGTACCTCGGCGAGAAGCGGCAGCGTGATGTACTGGGCGACGGATACGTGGACGCCCTGCGCGCCGCCTATGAGGACGTCACAGACAGTGCCGATCTCGTCGCGTATTTCTGGCACCGCGCCGCCAGCGCAGTCGCGGGCGGACGTACGCTACGTGCCGGCTTGATTACGACCAACTCGATCACGCAGGCGAAGAATCGAACGGTCATCGAGTCGGCCGCTGCACGGGGCGTCGGCGTCGCGTGGGCGGTCGCCGATCACGTGTGGTACGACGGGGACGACGGCGCGGAGGTGCGGGTGGCAATGACGGTGCTCGCACTCCGGCCGACGAACGCCCGTCTGGTGCGCGTCGACCCGGTCGAGCGGGTTCGCGGGGAAGTGGCGGTCATCGAAGAGATACGTGTGCCCCGCCTCAACGCTGACTTGACCGCACACGCCAATGTCGCAGGCGCGGCGGATGCCCCGCTACTCGCCAATGCCGGACTCTCGTATCAGGGCTACAAGCGCGGAGGCGACGGGTTCGTCCTGAGTGCCGACGAGGCGAGGTCGATGCTCATCGCCGATCCACGACACCGGGAGGTGATCCACCCCTATCGCAACGGGAAGGATCTGACGTCCCGGCCACGCGACGTCTATGTCATCGATCTCGGACTCATGACAGAGGACGAGGCGCGCGAATATCCAATCCTCTTTGATCACCTCCGGGATCGGGTGTATCCGGAGCGCGTCGCGAACCCGCGGGCGTCGTATGCGCGCTACTGGTGGCGGTTTCTGGAACCACGTCGCGAACTGCGCGAGGCATTGCACGGGCTACCGCGCTATCTCGTGACGTCCGAAGTGTCGAAGCATCCGATCTTCGCTTTTGCCGACGCCCGAGTTGCGCCTGACGGAACGCTGGTATGCATAGCGCTGGCAGAGGAGTACGCCCTCGGTGTGTTGTCATCCTCGATCCATGCGATGTGGGCATTCTCGGCGGGTGGCCGGATGGGCGTGCGCCACACCCCCCGGTACAGCAAAGGGATCTGCTTCGACGCGTTCCCCTTTCCCTCACCCGGCGACCCATTGCGGACAGCTATCGCGGGCGCCGCCGTACGGATCGAACGCCATCGTTCGGCCGCCCTTGATCGAGACGAGACGGTAACGCTTATGAAGCTGTACGACGTCGTCAGCGCGCTGCGCGCTGGACGCGCACTCACGGCGACGCAGCGTCACCTGCACGAACTCGGCGCATGCGGTGTACTGCGCGACCTGCATGACGATCTGGATCGACTCGTTGCCGAAGCGTACGGATGGTCTTGGCCGGAGCCGCCCTCTCTCGTGCTTGAGCGCCTCGTCGCCCTCCACGACGCGCGCGTCGAAGAGGAGCGAGCCGGAAACGTCCGCTGGCTGCGGCCACACTACCAGAAGCCACGTTTCGGCTCCGACTCGGGGTCGGGAGCCCCGCCCGAGTTCGAACTTCCGGCGAGCGAGGACTCAGAACTGTCAGACGTCGTGACTCCCGCGCCTTGGCCGAAAGACGCCGTCGGCCAGATCACCGTGCTCCGGCAGATCGCCAGTGAGGCCCCGATCACCGTGGAGGCCGCCCTCAAGCGGTT
>Ga0138256_10006892_pt1 | contig 12010 bp, 7 predicted proteins | sample KNB2016incub_MG_FD_105486 | JGI IMG/M metagenome (GOLD analysis project Ga0138256, IMG submission 105486) | Active sludge microbial communities from wastewater in Klosterneuburg, Austria - KNB2014incub_MG | ecosystem: Engineered > WWTP > Activated sludge > Unclassified | place: Austria... | reverse complement strand
AGCATCATATGTGAAATTGGTATAGCTTTCACCATCAAACTCTAATGACGGACTTATTATCAAGCCATCGCCTGTAAATGCAATACCAAATTTAAATTCTTTAACTGAGATAACATCACTTTCAACTAGCACTCTTGGCGATGCATATAACCTAAACGCATCATAATTAAAATTGAAGTTGGACTCTTTGTTCCCTTTTTTAATTTTTAAAACTTGAAAAACTGAACTTATAACTGTTGGTAATAAATTTTGACGTTGCGCTAAAGAACTCTGTACTTTTTGAACACTTTCGGTATTGAAATTTGTTAAACCAGATGGTGTAAGTTCAAAACGGCCGGTTTCAGAATTCCTAACATCTTTTAATGTAATAACGCCATTTTCATTTCCAAAATATTGAAATACTGAAGTGCCTTTAAATCCCGTACCTATCAATCCTGGATAATCGGGGTTACTCACTTTTTGTATGTGGTTTCTGGTTGTGAAAACTAACTCGGTTGTAGTACCAAAACGCACTTCGAAAGAGGATGTTTCGATGGCTGTTTCGGTATCAAAATCGGATGTCATGTTTACTGTACCATCAGGATTGAATTTCATATAAAATGTAAAACCGCCAAATTCATCATTTTTTGGAAAATAAACACCTTTATAGCCATTGTTTTCTTTAACAAGCAAATTTAATAATTCGCTATTTTTCTGAGCAATTCTATCAGCTGGGGAATCTGAAAAAAGTGATTCGGTAGTTTCATTGCTACACGATACTAGCCCTAAAAACAGTAAACAGATAAAACTAAATTTTATATATATGTATTTCATAATTTCTAATTTACAAGGTTTTGGGTTGCTATTGCTACAAGTTCTTGAAGTTCATATATATTGATATTGAACTTCTTTTTATAATAATCAACCACCATGGCTTCTTTTACTCTTATAATCGCTTTTGATTCTGGGTTGTTAATACTTTCCACTAAGGCATCGAACTCGGTTTTTGAATTTGTTAGCATTTCTGAAACCATTTCAACAAAATCTTCACTTTCTTGACTTGAACCATAAGCAGTAATGTATCCTAACTCTCTTGCTTCTTCATCACTTCTATTAAACCATTGTGCTGTATAATTTTCAGGATTTATAAGTCCGTACGTTTCATCAATTGGAATGTTTTGATTTAAAATATGCGCGTACTCGTGCTGAACCGTTTTTAAAGGTTGCTTTATACTATTAATATTGGTAAAATCTAAAAAATCAATATTAAAAAGCGTGATTTTTGCGCCAGCTTCTGCAACACCAAGCGTTATGGTTGGGCTGTTTGGATTATAATTAAAACTACCCACAAATGTAAATTGTCTTGGTGCTATTTTTTTAATGAAATTAGCACCACCTACTTGTGTGTAGGGTTCAATCCAAGCTTTTTGCAATGCATTGGCTACTGGTTTTACACTCGATTCAAAAGGTGGATGCAAATACCTATCAATATCGGTATCATTAATATCCCATTTGTAAAGCACTTCTATATTATAAGGTGCTACAAAATTGCTTCTTAAATAAACATCCAAATCATTCAAAATGGGTGTATTGATATCAATTTGGCTTTCGCTGACACTATCGGAACCATCGTCGCATGCCGTGGAAAACGCTAAAACCGCTGATACTATTAGTATATATATGTATTTTTTCATTTTGATAAAATTTTAGTTTAAAATTATCTAGGGTTTTGTGGAATACCAAAAGATTGTGCCGCTTCGGGTATTTGCAGTTGCCTTCTATTATCTCCTTTAGGCAAATTGTAACTGTTGCCTAGTATATCGGTATGGGTTACTTCCATATTATGCCTTTTTACATCAAACCAACGCAAACCATCATTATAAAAAACGGTTTGTTTTATATCTAAAATAGCCGCTACAAAAGGTAACGAGCCACTTGGGATGCTATAAAACGGGGTATATATAGTTCCTGGAAACCCTTGGTAAATGGTTGCAATATCTGAAGCTGTTAAGGCATCGGTAGCAGCATTATAATTTTCTGATTTCACCGACAATGACATATTGATATCGTTGGTTGCGTTATCAAATTGTCCTAACATAGCATAAGCTTCAGCACGATTAAGCAACACTTCATCCGTTGATAATAATACATAAGAAACAAATGCACTACCCGTTCCAGCGGCTTGGTTACTTACTTTAAAATATTCTTGGAATTTAGGAATGTTATAATACAAATCTGAAGAACCATAAATCCCAAAAGACCAAAATCTTCCTGAGATATTTCGACCAAAAAACAACTGACTTGCAATAGTGCTATTCATTTGATAACGAGCATTGTAATGAAACCTGCCATAAATAGAAGAAGCAGAAACCAACAGTAAATTTGCAGGTTCTGCGGTGGATGATGTATAAAGATAATTCTGTTCAGAATATGTACTTGGGGCATATTGGTTTGTCCAGTCTCTTAAAACATTTGCTACATTAGCACCTAAAGCTTCATTGCTATGGTCTATAACTTTTTGCCATTCGCCTTTATTTAAATAAAAACGGGAAGCAAACGCATGCGCCGCTTTTTTTGTAAAGTGAAATGCTGGCACCTTATAATTATCCTTAATTAGTGGTAAACCTATTTCAATATCACTCTGAATTTGGTCATACACTTGCGCTACGGTACCACGTTCATAATCGCCCAACAAAACGGTTTCAGGTTTTGTTACATAAGGAATTCCTATATCGGAACTTGCTGTTGCAGTGCTGTATGCTTTCGAAAATATGCTCACTAACATAAAATGCGCATATGCACGACAAACAAGTGCTTCACCTTTTAAGGCTTTTAGTTCCTCACTATCACCCAATGCCTCAATAGATGCCAATGCTTGGTTTGCTTGTGCTATGGCTTTGTAAGCGCGGTTCCAATAATTTGTGGGTGTATCATCATCAATATCGTTGATATCATCCCAAAAATACATGCGTTTGTTTAGGGTTGTTGCAAAATCGATACCCGTGTCGGCACTTGGCCCTTTATCACCTGCGTTATCTGACATCGGTTCCAAAAACGGCACATAAGCTGCATCGGGATATGCACCTACTAAAAGTTCTGCTATTTTTTCAGGCGTATCAAGTGTTTCAATTCTATTATCTGGTGTTTCATCTAAAACATCGTTACAAGAAGTTGCCAGTAAAACAAATGCTAAGACTTTTATTATATTATATTTTATGTGTTTCATAGTATTCATTTTTAAAAACCAACATTTAGTGAGAACGTGAACAATCGTGAAATTGGATAAGCTACGCCACCTGATCTGAAAAATTCAGGATCTTGACCTCCTAATTTAGAGTCGGAATAGATTAAAAACGGATTGGTAGTTTGTAAACTCAATCTGAAATTAGAAATCCCCAATTTTTTAGTGGTTTGTTTATCGAACGTATAACCTAAAGCGATATTTTTCATCCTGATAAAATCACCATCTGCAGTTCGCTCTGTGGAATAATTATACGCATTATAGGCTCTTTGCAATTCGTTTTCACCAAAAGCTTGCAACACACTTTGAGAAGCAATTGTTGGTACATTGGTAATATTTTCATCACCTGGAGCTATCCATCGGTTTACAAATTCCCGTGGGAATACGTCCAAATCCGAATATTCCGATTTATATGCTGAAGCTAACCGTACTTTATTACCTGCTGAAAAAGAGATAAAGAAACTAAAATCCCAGTTTTTATAGGTGAAGTTGTTTGAAAGTCCACCGGAGATATTTGGTTCGGTTGGCCCTTCATATACTAAATAATCTAACACCTTATCGGTATCTTGAAAATCAATTAAATCGTAAGGTTTTGCAGAATTAAAATCAGGGTCTTCAGTTAAAAAGGTTGGTAAACCGAAACCATTAAGACCCTCAAATTTATATGAAAATAAAGATCCTTTTGGGTATCCAATAGCGTTTCCTCTGCCAGTACCTGTTACCAAATCGAACACATTAGATTCTTGTTTTAGCGATGTAACTTCTTGATTAAAATGTGAAATATTAAAACCGGTTTTCCACTTAAAATTATCGCTATCAATATTTACGGTGTTTACTTGAAACTCGATACCGTTTGTTGTCATTTCAGAATTGTTACCCAATTTAATAGATTCGCCGCCAATACCTGTGGTTCTAATTAAATCAATTAAATCTTTTCCTTTTCTAAAATAGGCATCAAAATTTAACATGATTCTGTTGTGTAAAAAACCAACATCAACCCCTAAATTGAGCTCTAGTGTTTTTTCCCAAGTTAATTCGCTGTTTTGTAAATCTTCTATGTCGATATAATTTTCACGGTCATCATTATATTGTCTATCTGTAATTTGACTTCTGAAAACAGCCAGGTTATTGGTAGCATTATCTGCTAAAAGCGCCACAAGCCCGTAACTTGGTCGGAACGCCAAAGTTGATACGATATCAGATTTTTTTATAAAATCCTCTTTATCGGCATTCCATTTACCGCCAATGGTATAAGTTGGCAACCATCTGGATTGTGTAGATTTACCCGCCCTATTGGAACCTTCATAATTCCCAGTAAGGTTAAGTACATATTTTTTCTCAAAATCATAGGTTACGTTAGCAAAAAACGATACTTCGCGTTGTCTTGTTTCTTCAGCTGAAAAATAAGGATTGCCTTCTAAAATGGCTTTCTTTAAAATATCAGGATCGGTAAATACTGTGCCACCACGCGAAAATTGATAGCCATAACCTGTATTTTTGGTTTCGGCTCTATCAGTATATCTGTATTCTTGTCCGCCATATATTCTAATACCATGTACATCACTTTTGAAACGTTTGGTAAAATCCAGAGTATTTCTAAAGGTGTAAGTAACCAAGGTGTTTTTTGAAGTTATTAATATGCCACCAACGGGTAATACCACTTTTGGTCGGGAATTTGGGAAATCAGGATCTGAAAACAAAAATGAATTTTGATCTTGTACAATGGTTGTTTCATTTGCCCTGTAAGCACCTGCTACATTAGAATCTTCGGTGATGGAATGCTCACCATTTGAGGTTGCATACCGTGCAGAACCTAAAAAGTTATAGGTTAAGTTTTTATTGATTTCATATTCACCTTGCCCTTGAAATTTAATATCGGAAACATTCAGTTCAATACCATTGTTTTCCAACTCATTCAAAATATTAAAAGGTGCCCAATTATATCGTGAATATTCTAAATTTCCATCAGTGTCGCGTGCTCGCAGCGCTCTACTGGTGTTTAGAGCGTAGCTAAACGGATTGATGTCGAAATCCCTTGTATAAGAACCACTTACTACATCTTCCTGTCTTGAAAATGTACCTGGCGCCAATTGATTTCTAATAGAACCTTGTATTTGGGTAGTTATCTTTAATTTATCATCCATTAAATAATAGGTATTCCTTAAATTTCCTGTGATGCGTCGTACTCTATCGGCAACTGTCCAACCACCATCGGTATAATATCCCAAAGATGCATACGATGTAGAGTTTTCACCACCACCCGAAAAACTCAGGGTATGCGTTTGTGTGGGTGCTGCACTAAACAAGGTTTTAAACCAATTGGTATTTGCTTGTTCATACTGTTGCAAAAACTGCGCGCGTGCTTCAGGCGTGTTTTGAAGTTGGAATTGCCCCGTAGTTTCATTAAAATTATTAATGGCGCGATACATGATATTATAAATACCACCATACCTACCTTGAAAGGAAGAAGGCAAATCCAGAAACCCTTTTGTTTCCATTTCTCTATAAACTGAAACGGTTTCTTGCGAGTTCAATAAATCATAATTGGTATATCTTGGAATGTCCCTAACGGCATATTCAGCTGCATAACTAAATGTTGGTTTTTGGTTTTTCTTTCCAGATTTTGTGGTAATAACTACCACGCCATTTAAAGCCCTTGCACCATAAAGTGCTGTTGCCGAAGCATCTTTAAGGATTTCAAAACTTTCCACATCGGAAGCGTTCAATCCTGCAACTGCCGAACTTAGTAAAGTATTAGCATCACCCGAAACTAAATCGGACACCGATAAATTCACAATTTCCTCTTGAATAACACCATCTATAATCCAAATGGGTTTAGTATCGCCTAAAATAGACGACGACCCACGAATGGTAATTCTAGGTGCTGCACCAAACGTACCTGTTACATTTTGCACACTTACCCCTGCAACCCTACCTTCTAAAGCCCTGGATATATCGGCTTCACCATCCAATTTAATGTCTGCCGCTTTTATGGTTTGCGAAGCGCCTGTAAACAATTCACGCTTCACATTTTGGTAACCAGTTATTACAACGGTATCCAAATCCTCACGGTCTTCGGTCAAAACAATATTAATAGTTGTTTGAGAACCTACGGTTATAGATTGGGTTTTCATGCCGATGAAACTAATTTTCAGCACACTGCCCATTTTTGCAGAAATGGCATAGTCGCCATCAAAGTTAGAGACAACACCACGGTTGGAGTCTTCAACAATAATGGTTACGCCCTCCATGGGGATTCCGTTTGAATCTGTAATTTTCCCTTTAATTAATTTTTCTTGTGAGAAGGCGAATTGCATACAAAACACCAAGAAAAACGTTAACATACACGTCAACTTTCTTTTCATAGAACAAATATTTGAGTTAGTCAATTACAAACATCTAAATATTATCTTAAATAAACAAAAAAAAGAGTGCTAAAAAACTGTCTAAAATTCAAAAAAAGTTTTCTTTTATTGCAAAAACATCAATTTTACAAAGCTATTTATGAGTAAAATTTAATATTTTCAATTAAAAATTACATATTTAACAATTACTAATTCAATACTTCGCATAAATAAGGCTCTAATTATGTAAATCAACCCGAAAAACAAAATAAAAATTATAAATTTGATACTATTTAAGTACAAATGCTATTAAAAAACCATTCCCATTTTAGTTTAGAGTGTGGCACAGACGAAGCTGGACGCGGTTGTTTGGCAGGTCCGGTTACTGCTGCGGCTGTTATTCTTTCAAACGATTTTAAGAATGAAATTTTAAATGATTCCAAACAATTAAGTGAAACCAAACGCTCATTTTTAAAACCTATTATAGAAACGGAAACTCTCACTTTTGGCGTTGCACATGTGTTTGAAAACGAAATTGACCACATTAATATTTTGAACGCTTCCATTTTGGCGATGCATAAAGCTATTGACCAATTAACCTTAAAACCAGAATTTATTATTATTGATGGCAACAGATTTAAACCGTACCAGAATATTCCTTTTGAAACCATCATTAAAGGTGATGGCAAATATTTAAGTATTGCTGCTGCTTCTGTTTTAGCAAAAACGTATCGTGATGCTTATATGGAAACTATTCACGAAGAATTCCCGATGTACAACTGGAAACAAAACAAAGGTTACCCAACTAAAGCGCACCGCGAAGCCATCAGGAAATACGGAATTACCAAATATCACAGAAAATCGTTCAGGTTATTGCCCGAACAATTAAAGTTTGAGATTTGAATGGTGAATGGTGAATGGTGAATGGTGAATGGTGAATGGTGAAACATAAAAAAACATAATAGATTCCGTGGTTTTTATAAACTATAAATTGAAAAATATGTAGGTTTGTATAAATTAATTTATCCCATGAGATTATTCTGTTTATCCCTCTTGCTCATAACTGCTTTTAGCTGTTCAAACACCATAACAAAACGCGTAAATATTATTGATTTTGTTCCTGAAAACACTTCAATAATAATAAGAACAACCAATGTTGAAGATTTAAAAAGCAGCATCAACAACAGCGATTTTTTAGATAAATTCTCAAAAACGCGTGCCTACAAAAATTTAGAATCCAAATTAGATAATTTAAAACTCTTAAAACCAAATGGTGAATTACTTATCTGTTTTTCAAAAGACAGTAAGGACAGTCTTCAATATTCGTTCATCACAAAATACAACCCGCAACTATTCAAAACCGATTCTCTAAAAAATTATGTTGAAGAAACTTTGACTTACGAAAGCGAAACGTTAATAAAATCAACCTATAAAGACAACATTTTTTACAGTACTGTTATTGATAGTACGTTTTTTGCTTCTTCATCAAAAGATATGGTTCAAAACGTGTTTGCAAACACCAATTTGAATGAAGAATTGGTTAAAATTTACAACGCTACCAGTAACGACAAAACGTTTTCGGTGTTCATTAAAGCGAATTCACCTTTTATAAAATCGTTCTTTATCGAACCATCATTAAGTTTAAAAGGGTTTACAAGTTATATCGCTATGGATGTGGATGTAAACCAAGACGCGATTTATATAAATGGGATTACCAAGGCGAGCGATACAACAAAAAGTGCCATCAACATTTTTAAAAACACCATTCCACAAGAAAACCAAGTACAAAATATAACACCTTTTGATAGTGATGGTTTTTTGAGTTTGACATTTAAAAACTTTAAGAATTTCGAAAAAAATCAAATTGCTTTCAACAAAACAGATTCTATAACAAACACAACTCTTTTTGATGCTATTGTTGAAGTGGGTGTTGTTTATAAAGCCGAAAACCGTGCCATTATTTTAAATTCCTTAGACGTTATTAATACGGAAGATGCCCTTATTAGCGAACGCACGCCCATTGAATCGTTCCGTGGTGTTGACATTTTTAGTTTTAGTCAACCCAAATTATTTTTTAAAACCTTTTCGCCATTTATCACTTTTAAAAATGCCACCAAATATTGTGAACTGGATACCTTTTTTGTGTTTTCGGATAATATGGAATTGCTACAAAGTATCATTTCAAATTACCAAAACCAGACAACGTATAGCGAACAAGATGCTTTTAAAAACATTAAAGAACAGTTAAGCAACGCTTCATCCATACTATTTGTAGCGAATAGTAACACGTTAAAAACAGTTTTAAACAGTAATTTCGATACAGATTTTGGTGCCGATTTTAGCAATTACACAACATCCGCATTACAATTTATATACGATAGTAATTTTGCCCATGTAAACGCCATTATTAAAAAGAGCAAAACACGCGCGATTCAGAATTCAATCTCAGAAGAATTGAATATCAAATTAGCTTCCGATATTCTAAACCAACCGCAATTTGTAACCAATCATTTAACAAAAGAAAAGGAAATTGTGGTACAAGATGTTAAAAACAACCTCTATTTAATTTCTAATAAAGGTAAAATTCTTTGGAAAAAACAACTGGAAGGTGCTGTTTTAGGAACTATTGAACAAATTGATATTTTTAAAAATGGCCGTTTACAATTAGCTTTTGCAACCACAAACCGCATATATGTTATTGATAGAGATGGAAAAGATGTCGCTCCATTTCCTGGGAATTTTAATGATGAAATTACGCAACCACTAGCCGTTTTTGATTACGACAAAAACAAAGATTACCGATTTATAGTTACCCAAGGAAAAAATATATTGGTGTACGATACCAACCTGAAAACGGTAAATGGTTTCAATTTTAAAGTTGCCGATGATGCTATTATATGCCAGCCAAAACATTTTAGAATGGGCAGTACCGATTATTTGGTATTTAAATCTAAAAACAAACTGTATATTTTGGATCGTACCGGCAACCCAAAACTAATGCCAAAAATAGCTAACACTTTTTCCAATCAGCCTATTTTTCTGTATAATAACACGTTTACCACGACTACTTCAAACGGCAACCTTATTTCGGTTGATGCCAAAGGGCGCGTTTCAACCCAAAACCTCAACCTTTCAGAAAAACACGGTATCGATGCTTCAAGCAAAACCTTGATTACACAAAGTGAAAACAAACTTTCAATAAAAAACAATCGTATTGAAATCGATTATGGCACTTACAGCGCACCTACTCTATTTTACCTTAACGATAAAATTTATGTTTCCATAACCGATTTACAAACGCAAAAAGTATTTATTTACGATAGCCAAGGTAATTTATTGCCTAATTTCCCTGTTTATGGAAATTCCGCCATAGCGATGGATAATATAGTACACAATAAAAATTTAGCCTTTATAACCAAAGGGGAGGCCAATTCTATTTTACTTTATCAGCTAAACTAATTTTAACTAAAACACTCATTTACAATAGGCTGTCTGAATTATTTTTCATACAGCCTATCTGTTTATTAAAAAGAATTTTTATCTTTAGGCAGCTATTACTCAACTCCTCAAAATAAAAAACAAATTATGAAATCAAAAATCATCATTTTAATCTGTGCATTCTTAGGTAGTTTTTATGCAACTAGCCAAAATGCCTGCGACACGTATTTTCCGTTTAAAAAAGGCATTCAATTTGAAATAACAAGTTATAACCCTAAAGGAAAAAAAGAAAGTGTTGCCACCTATAAAGTGTTAAGTATTGAAAACAATATAGCCACTATTGAAACTAGTGTTTCTGATGATAAAGGGAAAGACCTCACCAATTCAACATTTAAAGTAACCTGTAATGGGAATAGTATTTCGATTGATTTTAAATCGCTGATGAATGCAGATTTAATGAAACAATATCAGGATGTAGATTTAGAAATGACCGGAACCAACATTGAGTTTCCTAACGATTTAAATGTGGGACAAACCCTAAAAGATGCCAATCTTAAAATGACAATGAACATGGGCGGAATGAAAATGAACATGACCGTTGATATTACCAATAGAAAAGTGAATGCCAAAGAAAGTGTAACAACGCCCGCAGGAACCTTTAATTGTTATGCATTGAGCTCAAATTCAGAAACAAAAATGGGTATAAAAATGAGTTTTGAAATTAAAGAATGGGTTGCAGAAGGCATTGGCGTTATAAAAAGCGAAACCTATAATAAAAGCGGCAAACTTATGGGCTATACGCAACTTACAAGCATTACAAAATAAACCAACTAAAAATAAAGTCCTCAAATCTGGGAGCGTCAAAGTTTATCTTTGGCGTTCTTTTTTTATGCTTTTTTCTTTTGAAATCACTACTATTGTAACCTCAATAAAAAATCATGATTACAAGAAAAAACGCGTCCATTTCAAAATTTATCATTCATAAAGTTGGTAATAAATTCAACGACACCAAAAATGCTTTTTCAGAAAAGTTAGTCGATTTTGATGAAGCCAGCTACGACCTCATGCTGCCTTTCCTGTTGCGACCCTTCGGAAGTGTGGTGCAAAGCTATCGGTTTAACCATCATGCCAATATTTCACTAAACGAGATAAACAGTTACAGCACCCAAATTTTTAGTGATGATGATGCTTTTATCGACGTTTCAAAACACATTGTTACGCATTTATACGAGCAATCCACTTCGGCACAAATAAAAACGGGCGATGTATTAATAGTGATGTTTGAAGGTATTGAGTTTAATGAAATAACCACCAACGCCATCGGTATTTTTAAAATTGAAAATAAAGTTAGTTTTTTTCAAACCTATTTGGAAAACAACAGTTATGATGTGTTGGTACAAAAAGGCATTTCATCAAAAAAAGTTGACAAAGGCTGTCTTATTTTAAACCAAACAGATACCGAAGGCAACATCATATTAAGTGTTGATAATAATAGTTACGATGCCCAATATTGGTTAAACCAGTTTTTAAACATTAAATATGCTGATGATGCCAACAACCACACGCAACAATATATTGCATTGTGTAAAGAATTCTCGACCGAAGTTTTAAAAACCACTTACGGCGCACAAGAACAAAATACTTTTTTAGCAAAAACCATCGATTTTTTTAAGGAAAACGACGTAGTAAATGTAGAGCGTTTTAAAGACGAACTTTTTGAAGAAGACAAACACAAAAAACTATTTGACGATTACAAAAAAGAGTATGAAGGCGAACAAAACATCATCATCAGGAACCAATTTGATGTTGCCGAAAGCGTTGTAAACAAAGAGAAAAAGAAGATTAAAACCGAAATAAAACTAGACACCAACATACAAATAAAACTAGATATTGATGCGCCCGATGCTTCTGCCGAATATTTAGAACGCGGTTATGATGACGAAAAGAAAATGCACTTTTATAAGGTGTTTTTTAATGTGGAGAATTAGATTTAGGTGGTTGATTTTGT
>Ga0138256_10006891_pt1 | contig 12013 bp, 2 predicted proteins | sample KNB2016incub_MG_FD_105486 | JGI IMG/M metagenome (GOLD analysis project Ga0138256, IMG submission 105486) | Active sludge microbial communities from wastewater in Klosterneuburg, Austria - KNB2014incub_MG | ecosystem: Engineered > WWTP > Activated sludge > Unclassified | place: Austria... | reverse complement strand
TGTTTCCGCAACGAACCAGATTCCACCCATGGACATTCTGGTGACAATACGCGCTCGTGAACTCAACCTCGGTTGGTCGTGGGGCTGAGAGACTCTCCCTCCCCTCATTTTTGAGAAGATACGACAAAAACGAATAAAAAAGCTGTCTAAGGTGCCCAATGGTGATGTCTATTATCCATATTAAAATGTTCTCGCAAGCGTTGCCGCTTGTCTATTGCACAGATTATGAATTATCATTACGATACTTGGACTCGATCAGCTACCGCTTAGTGTTACAATTTTAACCAACCATCTTTGGTGGCATGAAATTACTGGCTAAGAATGTAATCATCTAAAATCTTTCTGGAGTTCGGATGTGAAAACAGAACAGAAACTGTGGGTGAAAAGATGAAAGACTTCTTTATTAGTTACACTGGCGCTGATAGAGCTTGGGCGGAGTGGGTAGCTTGGCAATTAGAAGCTCAAGGATACGGTGTTGTAATTCAAGCTTGGGATTTTCACGCCGGGGGCAACTTTGTTCTGGATATGAAAGATGCAGCTGCAAATTCCGAGCGAACGATTGCCATCTTGTCTCCCAATTATCTAAAATCCCTATATGCCCAAGCAGAATGGGCGGCTGCTTTTGCCAAGGATCCAACTGGTGTTAACAAGTTGTTGGTCCCAATTAGGATTGCTGAATGTGAATTAAACGGACTTGATAAAACGATTGTTTATATTGATTTGCTAAACAAGTCCGAAGATGAAGCGAAACAAGCGCTATTAAATGGGGTAAGTCGGGGTCGGGCGAAACCAGAATTGGCACCAGCTTTTCCTGGAAGCAAAGAAGGACAGTCTGCTCCACCATTTCCTCCATCCACCCATCCAACTTATGACCCTGACCAGCAAATTAGAACAGCTTTAACTTCCCACATAAAAAATGGACCCAAAAGTTGGACAATTGACCCTATATTGCACATGTCCAGGCAGACAATCCCTTATTGTAAAAAATACCTAACTGAATCGAGGATTCCTCCACTGTTAGCTGCCATGAACTCTCCATTTGCGTTCATTTTGGGCGATGTAGGTGTAGGCAAGACAGCATTGTTAGCTCATTTAAGTCAACAACAACTGGGAGAAGCGAATCACTTTGGAAACTGGATTTTGCCTTTAGACACAAATCAAATGTTGAGTCTGGATTACGAGAAAAACACGCCTTTTCATACGTTGCAACAAATCGTTGACCGGGATTTTGATCTCTACGACGGTTTATGGCAAGAGGGAAAACTCTGGCTATATTTTGACAATGTAACACCCTCTTTGCAGAGTAATTTCGGTTTTCTGAATTGGGTACGCACATTGAAATTGCAAAACGACGAAAAGGGACTAACGAATAGAATATGGCTAAATGCAAAGGGTGAGATTGAGTCTGCAGTTGACGATTATTTGTCTGGATGGCAGAAATTGACGATTTGTCCGCCTAATGAAAGTGAAATATGGCAGTATATGCAAGACTGTCGTGGCATTTTTCCGGAACAATGGAGCCGGTTATATAATCATTGGTTATCCCCTTCGTCTTCATACCCGCTTAGCAACCTACTAGGCTTAAATATCTTCCTAAAGATATCTTTGGAACACCAATCTTCTCAGATTGTCTGGTACGATCTCAAGAAAGCATCACAAATGTTTTTGGGATACGTCTTTCCCGACAAGTCCAAAGTTGATTATGAAGAGATAAATTGGGCTATGGTCGAATATTACAAGTTGATATGGAAAGAGGAAAGCGAAAATTTTTGGATGAGGTGGAATCGTCAGTTTGATAAACGACTATTGACAGGTATCATTGAAAAGAGTGGGAATGACAAGTTGGGTAGCATTTTATCTGAGTTGTTTAGCCAAGGCCATAGAAATGAATTTGACGATAAATACGTATTTCTAGCCGAGAATTGGATCATCGAAGCATTGCAAGACATATGGAGATCCCCAGAAGGTATTAATAAAGACAGCATGATAACCAGTGTCGTTGGCCTATTGAAGAATCAAAATCGATGGAACTTGGCCAGCTTGCTTTTATACAACATCACCAATGAAGAATTTCGAGAGCTATTGCTCACGAAAATCGAATCGGAGTTCCTCGATTTGATTGATAAAGAAGAACGGGCAAACATCCTCCACAGATTTTTGTGGAAAGTACTGTATCATTTTCGTGGACTTCAACAGGCAAAAACTGTTGACCTATTAAATCAGCTCAATGATTGGTACCCGCAATTTAAGCTGGATAGTATTGATGAGAAGACGATGGCAGTAGATCAATTCGCATGGGATAACAAAAAAATTCCCAAAGAAATTGTAAGTCTGCTCCCAGAAAGCCTTGTGCGACGATATGAGAAATTAAGAATCCTGTTTAGCACAGAGACTGGGCTTGAAGTACAAACAGACTTGCTGAAGAATACTGAACATTGGCACGAATGGCTAGAATATATTAAGTGCTACCCAAAAGATTGTGCTGTTCGTCAACTCCTGAAAATATGTTTTGACTATCGAACTAGTATTGATCCAGATGGGATCGATAAATTACTAGAAACATTCAAAGTGTATCTTGATAACAAAGTCCCAGGGTTATCAGATAATATAAGATCATGGGTAGAGCAAATATTGAGAGACCCTCAAGTGAAATACAACTCCGGCGCCAGAAGAACCGTTGTATTACTAAAACATATGGGGAATGTTGATCAGCTGTGTAATAAAGAATTTGCAAGAAAATTGTATCGATTAGGTGTTGAGAAAGAAGATATTGGATTACGTGATGTTGCATTTATTTATTACTTTCCGGAGCCGATGACCGAAGATGACAAAGGCTGGCTATTAACTGCCTATAAAAATGAACGGGCCAGCAACGTGAAGACTGCCATAATCGAAGTCGTGGCGAGATTTCAGGATGTGAAACTGCTTGAACTTATTATGTCTGACGAGCAATCGGCCAAACAAATCGCGTTGTGTTCCTGCTACCTGTATATGCACTATCAGAGAAACCATAGGTGGAATGAAATTGATGATTTGATCCTGAAGGTTCAAGAACTTTCAATCATACGACAACTTTCATCGGTCCAGAATCTACCCGTAAAGTTTGCAGAGGGAATTGTAAGATTGTACGTTACACAGGCGAAAAGGGACCTAAGGTACTTATCACTTGAAGACGCAATTGCTCTAATAGACCTTTATAATGATAGCGATCTAACTAAGCTCATAAAGGACAGTTTGTTAATCACGGAGCGAGATAAGGAGGACTTTGTTTCCTATCGGAATCGCTCACAATCCAGGTTGCTTTAGCTGAACAAGAGCTGTTTCCTAATAAGGAGATCTTGCAACCCATTTTAAGGTCGCTTGGAGCAAAGAAAACATGAACTAAGCAACAATCTGCAGTTGACATGTCACTAAAATTCGTGAATGTCCAGCTCTTTAGATAATCAAAGCTATCATATAAATTCTAAATCCTGGGAGAGACTCATGGAAGGTCAAAAGAGATTACGAGATTTTCAAAGATTGAGTTTGCTGGATAAGCTAAAAACAATTCATCAACACTTGATTTCTCCACGATTTTCTTCAAAAATGCATGGCTTGCATTCTCTTGAAGATACGCTTTTAGAGTTAAATGATCCGGTTGAGCAAGAGCAATTTTTAGGTCACTTGACTGGTTCGTTTAGTAATGGCGAATATATACGATTGCGGGCGGCGAGGATAATGGAAAACATATTTCCAGACCGATGGAAATATATCGGCCATCAACTCAATTCCTTTTACGCCAATCCAAATGAAAAGACTCTCAAGCAAATAGTAGCTAAGGCAATTGATTTGTTACAAACGCCTGAAATCCCCAAAACTGGCGTAAATGACAAGGAAACACCCCCTAACTTTCAACCAAGTCACCGTCATGGTCTGGATTTGTTGTCTTTGGTGTTACAAGAAAATATCTTTAGTGCACCACATGAGGTTAATGACTCAAGCAAGATTCGGATGAAAGATTTTCTAAATAAAGAATTTCAAAATATTCAAGTTGGTCAAATACTTTATGGTTTATTGAGGTCCGATACCGACCCGTTTGTATTACGTCGTATCCTAAATTTCTTTAGAGTGACTGCCTTGGATATCGACGCAAGCATTAGTACGTTTGATATGGTTCTTGAATACATTAATCCCCCTGCTACTCAATATGGCTATCTAAACAATCCAAGGGTTTTCTATACGGTCGTTGATTACGGAATAAACTGCGCAGCAGGTTTGTATGCCAACCCTTGGTTTGAAACGGTTTATAGCATTTGTGGACAAACAGATGCGAATCTAGATTTCAAAAGTTTAGAGACATTTACCCATAAAATCCAGGATGATGGATGGCCCAGCCAGCGTGAATGGGATGAATTGCTTTCTACTTGGGGCTCAATCGATAATGAAATTGGCAATCAATTGCAGACTGCATACCATGTAGCAAACAAAAACCGCGGGAAGTTGATCGATGTCTTAATCAAAGTAGTTAAATTACAGAACAACTTTGATCGAAAGCCAGAAAGACGAAAAGATCTAAATCGTCAGAGCGCCATCGTTGCACTCGATAAGTTGGGGGCTTTTGATGTAATTGTTGAACTCAAGAACACCTTTGAGAAGGGAATGAGTTGTCCTGTGGTGAGTTTTACGATTCCAGCATTACATCAGGTATTGCTAAAACGGTTTGCAGGGCTCAAAGACGATCAACGTCATGAGATCATTGAATATTTGTCCCAATTTACCGGTTCTAGATCAAGTATCCAAAAGAAAGTAACCGCGATCATGGGGCAGCGCCCCCTCTATGTAAAAAGTGCAGATTGGAGTAGAGAAAGTCGCTCCAATGTCTTTCATATTACCAACTACTTAAGCACATTGTTTGGTGGGAAAATGGTCAAGTGGGATCTGGGTTTAATGATTGATGATATCCTGGCAGTAGTCAAACTGGACACAAGCGAGCCTCTTTACGAACTACTAAAATCCATTCTGATTGCAAGAGAATGTTTAGATGATGGCTACGATCGTCTAGGCGCTGACGTTAAAGCTCTAGAGACACATTTCGCTCGAAGATTGGAAGTCTGCCCAGATAAAAACTCTTTGCTTCAAGAATTCACGAACAACGCCTTTTTTTACATGCATCTAAATTTAGTAGACACGCATGGTCATCTATTCCCAACCGATGCGGAACTCAGCCTAGACAATTACGATGAATACAATTTGAAGGCAATTAAGGATCACGAATTTATCAGAAACTTATATCATCATGCTAAATCACCTCACACAAAATTGAAAGTCTGGATTGAAGATCTATTGAGAAATTCGAATGGGCCGTTTCTGGATTGTCCTTTCGCATATGAGTCCCAAGAACGACACATACAGGTCATTAGTGAAATCTCGGAGGTTCGCTGGCGGGAAGTCGTTCCAGTTTTGATGAGCATTCCGGCGAGTCGAATTTCCGGAGTTCTAGATCTCATAGAAGCGCTCCTAAAAGACAGTAGAAGAAACACGTTATATGGATTAAATGATGGAGGGTTGGATAAATACGTTCGAGTCAATATGAGCGGTGAGGTCGCATATCATTCATATAAGTTTTGGGCAACTGATACTGGGATTGCCGATCCAACGTTGGCATCTTTAGCCTGGATTAACATGTTGCGCGCAGCAGAGTATGCTACTAGAGAAAAAAGACCATTTCCCCCGGATGATCGGAGTGAATCAAGAGAGAACTATGATTTCAAATTCTATAACCATTTCATGCAACTTGAGAAGGAGCGGGCAGTCACTGGAGAAATCTACGAAGACAGTGTTGTTTTTGATGATCCAACCGCAAACCATTACGATAAAACCATCTTTAGTAAGCCACTAAATGATTTGAAGGATATCTGGAAAGTAGTGTATCGCCTATCCGAATTTCCCGAGTCTTTATTGGGATCGATAAATAATAAGCAATCCGCTGATAATGAATTGTCGATCGGGGATCTGGTACTGGGAACGGTTGAAAATGTTAAGGAAATTGATGATAATTTTGAGTTCTCTGTAAGCTTGGGTGATGGATTCCCTGAGGCGCTTTGGAAGGAACCCGATTTGATTGATTATCCAAACAGAAGCCTTATGTTTTTAAATCGAAAACATTTATTCTTGGTTTCCGGCAAGGATAACGAAGGAGGAAAGCTTCTGCTTTCTAAAAACGCTTTTCTTGGTGCTTATAAGGACTCTGTTGGGAATAGCGGTGATCCAATCATAATGAATGCACGGATTGTTGAGCTTGGGGAAAACGGAAATATTATTGTTTTGCTGGGACACCTAAAATTTGAGATTGAGAAAGATCTATTGTCGTGGAATGTACAGGAAGATCTCACCCCAATCATTTCTTATATGCAAAAACAGCAAATTCCACTTCGAGTATGCCTTCATCAGGATAGGAAATCTCAAAAAACTCTATTGTCGGTTAAAAATCAACCCCCGGTGTTTGATGAAGAAGACTTGGCCATGATTTTCGGCGCTAATCAATTCATCCTAAATTTCGTTGAATCATCACGGAATGATTTAATATTTGAAATACAGCCCTTCATCGCTGCCAACAACAACTACAACCTCAATCAAATACCACTTGGAACACTATGCAAACTAAGCACCGAGCGTTTGATTGATAAATTTGGAAAATCTTTCCATCCGTTGTTAAGCCAATATCCACCTAAAGCGGGGGAAAGTTACGTTTGCCAATGGCGCAAGTTAGACGGGGATATTACTGAACAGTTATTGCGTGGGGAGGGTGTAAAACTGGAAATGAGACGAAAACAACCGTATCAATTTCACTTGCATCACCAATTCCGAGTCAACAGCATTGTGACGATAAAGCCAAGTAGCAATCAAACCTGGGGGCAGTTACCGGAGAATGTACAGATTATAAGACCAGTATTTGAGGACGATCTCATTGCCGCCAAGATAGACTGGGCTCAAGTGGACAGTGTGCTTAGCGAGCATATGTCGTCACTGTCTAAAATCGAAAAATTACGTGCAAAAATCATCGCCTATAAAAATGGCGTACCAATCGTAACACCAGTGTCTGACGAATTCGAAAAATTCAATGTTGGAGAATCTTATTCACTTATTGTCAAGAATGTGATCAAAGGTGATGGCCGTAGACATATATTATTATCCCATTGGGCTACGAACAAGAAAATTCTAATTTACGAGGATGACCTTGCTTATAATCCAAACTTCACTGTGTCGTCTTATAAAGAAGGAGACCAGGTTGATGCACTCTTTGTCGGAGATTTTGATGGTGTGTTAAGGTTTTCTTTGCGAGATGAAAAGCGGATTGAAACGCTTGAAATTAGCGAGAACGTTAAATCGCCGTTGATAGGTGCTTATTTGGGATGGGAGAAAGACGGATTCAAAGAATATGCTTGGATTGAACAGGAGCCAGGCTACTGCATTCGAATTGCTAGGAAGCTCATAACTAATTTTAGTCCAAAGAATTTCCATGTCGGAGATCATATAAGAATCACTGAAAATTCTAATGTCGGTAATTTCAAAATTGAAGAGCTCGATGATGGCGTTAATCATATCAGGAGCATTGTTGAGGATGACCACATTGTTAACGCTAAGGTGCTTCCGGGTGATAATCAACTTGCTGTACTATCTGCTCCAAACATTCAGGCTATTATAGGAAAAATCAAAGATGACCAGCAAATTAGATATCAGGATTGGAGCATCCTGAAAGTCAAAATAGACAATGTACGGATAAACTTTAACAACAAGCTACCAAAGGTATTTCTTGATGTTTATCCAGTTGTAGAAGCTGCAGAGAAAATATCGATCGAGGAAATCAAAGATGAATTTGACAAAAAGAAGAGAATGTATATTTGGGGGAAAATAAAATCTGCAAGCAAAGAAGGTGTGAGTATCGAGTCGTCAAAATACAGCAATGATGTTGACCTTATTGTGCCCTACAACTTAATATCTAATGTTGTGTCTAGATGTGATTATCAATATTTCCAAAAAAATGGCGATAAACGGAAGGTATATGGATTTTTAGTTAAGGCCGTTTATCCAGATCAGAATCGAGTAATCTTAAGTATGAGAGAACAAATAGCAGAAGATTTCAACAAATCGGGCAACATTAATAATTCAATTGGTATCGATAAAGGGATTTCGTATTTAATTGGTATTGGAAAAGATAATAGAGATTTTTATTTTGAGACTTCAAATTTAGGTAAATGCAGAGTAAGGTTCGAAGATCTTGATATTACGAAGGAGAAAATCAACAGTTATTTCAATTATCAATATCAATTTGGCGCTTTTGAGTTTGAGATCCATAAGGATAAACTGAACTTAAAGAAGTATCCAGTTATTTCGTTCAGCAAAAAGATAGATAAAATGCCTCGGCATGTAATCCTTGGGAGGCTGTCGAGTAATGGCGAAGAAGTAACAATAAAATTCATTGGAAAGATATTGGAAAGATTCCCGCAACTGGAAGAGCTTAAATCAAAAATAAGCGATGCGTCTGCCGAGAAAATTGACGAGCTATTAAACCAGAATAAGATCGTTTCTTTTATTTTTGATAGATTTGATTCTGAAACCGGAGCAGCTTATTTTAAACTCTGGGAGAAAAAATCAGAGAATCGACTTGAAATGGACGCGATGATTAGACCTCCCAAAAATCGCTATCGGCAATGGACTGTGGATCCACAAGCCTTGCCATCCAAAACGATATCATTTGATCACTTGACAGCAGTTAAGTCGCTGGAACTGTTTGGTATTTTTGAACCACAACATCCCTGTGCGCATATTGAAACTCTAAACATTTCAACCGTAAATTGGTATCGTGTAGTGCATCTGATTGGAGAAAATTATAATTACTATTCTCTAGTTCAGCGCGAACCAATGGATGTAAATCTGTTGGATCAACATATCCAAAATACCTCCAAAGTCAGGCAAGTGGTTCTGACAATTATCGACAAGAAAGCGGACATGGCAATTTTTGAACGCTCGCCGGGGATGATTTACAATATTCCATTGCATAGATTCGATAAGCCTGGCCTTCTAGACGAGATGAAGCGAGGAGACAGGATCATTGTAGACGTTGAAGAATTTGATAAGATCTCTTACAAATTTTTTATTCGAATGATCCTAGATGATAAATGGGCACAAAAACTGTTCCAAAATAATAAAGGTTCTGTCGAAATTCACAAGGCTGGTTATATCAAGAAACAAACATTTACATTTAAGTCGTGGAACAAGGACAAGTCCAGTTTTTCTGTGCAATATACACAGAATAATAATCCGCAAACGATCTGGATAAGAACAAGTGCGCTAAAAGAAGAGCAACGTAGTAGTTACTTGTGGCTCATGCTGGGGGACATCCTCAGTTGCAATTTATGGCTTGTACACGAGAATTTAGCTTACAGCGAGCATGCTAGTATAGAAATAATTGGAATTAAAACGGGTACAGCTCATGATGTTATTTATTCAGACACAGTCGAAATTGGCAAAGTAATACAGGGAGTGATTTCTGGTTACGATGACGAGGGATTTGCTGTTAGTGTAACTACGGCTAATAATGTGTCTGCTTATTTACCAAAGGCTGAATTCGTGCAGGCTCATTCCCGCGAGTATGCTGCCGATGATTTGATAGGTCTGTCTCTGCCACTCGTAGTAACTACTTTGTCAAATAAGGAATGCATTGTTAGTTATGATAAATACATAAGTTTGCAGAGCAAAAAATATAAGAAGGGTTATATTATTCCTGTAGAAGCCGTGCGTAATTGCGGAAGCGGCATTTTTGCTAAAGCCTTGCAGCTTGTTGTCTTTATCCCCTACAAAGACTTGTTGAATGGATATAGAGGGATGGGGTGGATGCCAGAGAATACAATCGTCGATTGTCAAATTGTTGAGAATAATCCAACGGGATCTACTATTCAATTCAGTCATTGTGTGCTTGATAACACTTATTTGTCCCCTGATCTGTTATCAGCCAATATTGTTTGGGCTGATCCTCAATTCTTAATTGTAAATTACCAAAACAATTTCGGCGTGATCTCAAGAGAATACATATCCAAGGAAGCAAATAATCGAATAAATACATCCAAAAAGATTCAAATCAAACCAATCAATTTAGGAAAAACTCGCCACTTCATTGTTGATTTTAGTGCCGATCGCGGAAAAGATGAAGAAAAAATATGGCAAAATATGTGCCGGTTTTTCCCGTCTTGGGTAGAAAGTATACTAACAACTCTGTGGGATTATCGGAAATTTGAAAAAGCTGATATTGAAGAACATGATTGGGTTAGGTTTGGGAATCAATTAACCAACGCACAAGTGCCAATTTCCGGGGAAATGATTCCTATTGTTGCCCGATTCTTGGCTGATCCCAACAGGCAATTGCAACCGGAAAGTGAACCAATACCAATGGTAGTAGGACAAACAGAATGGGGAGTATTTATAAGCTCTCTGTCTAAAGTTCTTCTCTCTGCAGATCAAGATTTTGAGAATCAGTCGGTTGATACTATGATTGCGGCTGTAGAGTATTTCTTGTCAGTTGAAGAACATAATTCTCTACAGGCAAAAAATTCTAAGTTTCAAATTGATTGGGAATATGTTTTGAGAATCTGTGAATACATTGCGTCGAAAAGGCCGGGCCTAATAAATATCAGTGTCGGAAAATTCGTTGCGTCAAAGCAAATAAACCCTGATGGAGTTGATATTGCACTGATCGTAGATATCATTTCGAAACTCCGGAATAACTTTGATGTATTTCTCACTCCCTTTTTCCCGGATTGGCAAACAGATATTTTAAACGAAGCGGTTCTGCAAACAAATGCACCTAAGGATTTGTTGCAGAGAATGTATCCAAAAGAATTCAATAAAACCACTTCTAGGATTGAAATGTGGATAGAAAATAGCGGAAGACTAAAGACAAATCGATTATATTATTTGTTGGCCTGTATTTCATTTGCATCTCAAGATTACGCTCGATCTCTGAAGTTTCTGAAAATGGCCAAGATGCAAATAAATAAAGAAAGAGATTCGCGTCAGGAACATCAATGGGAAAAGCGAATAGAGTTTTTGCGGCTATGCGTCCATTATGAAAGTGACAATTTGTATAAAGCGAGCGGAAACCTTCCGCAAGATGACTTTGTGAGTGGCTTAAAGCGATATTTTGAATTGTTTCAGCCGGAACAAGAATCTGATCCCAAACAAGTTCTTTTTGCCCTTGGTCTAGCGAATGTACTTGATGATTACACTCAAATTGATCATATTTTGAGAAATCGAATGAATACTAATTCTTTCGTTATGCAAGTTTTCAAGTGCTATCTCAATTATTTGCAAGGGAGGGCTGATAGCTGTAACATTTCGTTACTACGGATTGAACGGGATGAACTTTTGCGAACCAATAGATTTTTACCAGAATATTTGACAAAATAACGACTAAATGCTTGAAATATTCAAATGGAGAACATTTAATAGACAATCTTGATAGCGACAGGACTTGAAGACCCCTCTTCAGAAATATTTATGATGTCGGCTGGCAGTTCAACTGTCAGCCGATTTTCATTTCAAAAAGGAGATTCCATGTTCACTTTGTTCAAACGCTTCATCCGCGAAGAGGATGGCCAGGACTTTGCCGAATACGCCCTGATCCTGGGCGCCATCGGCGTGGTCGCGATTGCCGTGATCGCCCGCTATCGTAATGAACTGATCGCCGCCTTCGAAGCCGGCATCGAAGCCTTACGCATGGCGCGAGGCGGATAGCGATGTTCCGCTGGAAGGAAAAGGGGCAGACGATGGCAGAGTTCGCCCTGGTCATGCCGATCCTGATTTTGCTTATGTTCGGCATGACCTTCGCCGCGTTCTATGCCTTCCGATCCGCTGCCACAGACTGGGGTGTGTTCATCACGGGCGTTGCTTCCGGCTCATACAACACACCCGCCACCGAGCACGCCCGTGACAATGTTTTATGGCCCGACCTGGCAGACCGCATCAATGCCGGGCAGAC
>Ga0138256_10006890_pt1 | contig 12014 bp, 8 predicted proteins | sample KNB2016incub_MG_FD_105486 | JGI IMG/M metagenome (GOLD analysis project Ga0138256, IMG submission 105486) | Active sludge microbial communities from wastewater in Klosterneuburg, Austria - KNB2014incub_MG | ecosystem: Engineered > WWTP > Activated sludge > Unclassified | place: Austria... | reverse complement strand
TTGGCAGATCGATTAGCAGAAGCATGTGCTGAATATATGCATAAGAAAGTGCGCACAGAGTATTGGGCATATTCAACAAATGAATCCCTATCCAATGAAGAGCTCATCACAGAAAAATATCAAGGCATACGTCCTGCTCCAGGCTATCCAGCTTGCCCAGAACATACGGAAAAACAAATCCTGTGGAATATACTAGATGTTGAAGAAAATACTGGAATCAGCCTCACAGACTCCTGTGCGATGTTTCCTACAGCTGCTGTGAGTGGATGGTATTTCTCACATCCCGATTCGAAATATTTTGGTATCAGCGAAATCGAAAAAGATCAAGCTTTGGATTACGCTGAGAGAAAAAATTGGACAGCTGAGGAGATGAAGCGATGGTTGGGGGCTGTGATGGGGTGATGTTAATCTGGATTTTTATTTTGAAACTCCATGTTCAATGGAAAATTTCATTTCAAAATCGAACTAATGCTTTGATTTTTCACCTTCCCCTGTAGTATCCTCAGTAGGTTTTCAAAAGCGTCTGTTTCATTATTTGTATAGACACAATTTCACTATTTTTGCACAATAAATTTCCCTGAATAAACTGCTTCTGAAGATTGAATTCGATAAAAATATATTCCATTGCTAATCTTTGAAAAATGGACTTGTATATCATTTTTACCAGGAGATAAGGAATGAATGCGATCATATACTTGTAAGCCATATTCATTTGTAACAATAATACTAACTTCCTGCTCTCCCATTGAATTTATTCTGAATACAGGAATATCTTTTGATGGATTAGGCTGAATAGAAATAAAATCTATATCATGATCTTGAAATTCATTTAATTTTAGTCCATTTATGTCTCCATTAAAATGAATGAGTTCTGAAGGGATCAAATCTTCATCAAAACTAAAATGAAATAAAGGCAATTGCCTTTTCTTTTTAAACGAAAAACAAATTATAGGATGATTGGATTCAATTTCAATACCTTGAATATGATCGTATGATAACAAAATCTTTCCATCATCCAGTTTTTGAAATCCAAAATTATCACTATTAAGTCCAACAAGATTAGAATTATAATCTACAAATTCTAAAGCATCAGAATTGAATTGCAAACAAAATTGGATTCCGGCAAAATCCATTTTTTCATTACAAGAAATTTGGTAAAGTATTCTATCAGATGTTTCGATAATTTTTCCATTTAATAAAGTACTTAAAGCTCTAGTTTTAGATTCTTGATTTACGACGTCACTCGTTGCAGTCGAATTTACATCGCCTATTTTATATCCAATAAAATTTAAATTTGTCGCATTATTGGTTCCATTATAAATATGATGATATTTATCTGGACAAAGATATGGATAAGAAGGATCTTGAAAAATATATGATTCAGGAACAAATCGCCAACTTGGGCTTCTGGTAAATTCACTTTGAATGCCTAAAATTAACTTCCTCATTTCAGCTATATCACTTCCAGTAATTGAATGTGATTGATTGACATCAGCCGATAGTAGTAGATAAGGGTTAATTATTTTATTTGTACCTAAAATATGACTTTTCACTCGAATAATATCCGCAGTAGTCACACCATTTAAATGATTATCATTCCTATCTGGTATTATATCAAATTCTCCTCTACAGAAGTTTCCATCAACTTGAGCCTGCCCTTGTGAAGCATTTATTTCATCAATGATCACTGAATCTTTAAGCAATCTAATACGTGAATTAACAAATTCCCTTTTTAATGTTCTAAGCTCTACCCGGATGAATTTACCTCCAAATGGGCATACTGAATTTTGATCATTTACATTTATTGTGAAATTGCAAGAATCTATATTTTGATCTTCATCCTCAACATAAAGCGTGTAATTCAATAAATCGCGTTTGTCACAATCTCCTAGGAGAAACAAAAAATCATCACACCAAAACTCGATGCTGTCTGATTTTGACTGTTTATTAAAATAAAATTTCAATTTTTCATAAGGTGTTTGATCATCATAACTTCCAGCATCAATTTGTTTTGTGCGTATTACAATTTTTCCGTTACTATTGAAAGTAAAAGCTAAAGTATCATGTCGGCAAATAGCAATAGGTCCAATTGATTTAAAATTAAAGTTTGAAGCAATATTATCTTGCGAAAAAATCGTTCTCGAATCACTAAAAAAGAATAGAATACTCAAAAAACCGAGCATAGATGTTTTTACTGTTTTCATAATTATATAGATATGTTCGATACAAATATATGCTAATAACTATTATAATTTCAAAACATTAACATATTGCTCATTTAACTAATGTAATAAGTCTGAAATCAAAAGAATATAGAAACTTCATTTGAATAAAACATTTGGCCTTTAATATCGGTTATTTTACTGCTTTATTTATTGTCAAATAACCACTAATTATTAAAATTAATATCCACATTATTAAATTATTGATTTTGCCTACCTTTGCAATCATAATGTATGTAATAAATTTGAACTCTTGACCAAGATCAAATGAAGCATGTATTCCAGTTAAAAAAAAGAAGTTTAAATTAATTTTATCCATGATTAACCATATTAAAGCACTTGTTGTAAGTCTGACTTCTATTTTCTTTTTGCCTTATCAAATCTTTAGTCAAGATTTGGAAAAGTATAAAGCTGAATTAGACAGTATTGAAAATCTAGCTACAAAAGAGACCGATCAAGAAAAGAAGCTCGACTTATATATTCAAACTATTTATTATGCTGTATTCATGGATGATGAACGCTTAAATAAAAGGATCCTCCTTTGCACAGAGCTAATTGATAACTTAAACGACCTAAAGAAAAAATCAAATTATCTTAAAGTATTAGGAACTTTAATATTAAATGAAAAGAGTACATTTGATCGAAAGAAATCAGAGACAGAATCATTACTGTTAAAATCATATTCTATAGCAAAAAAAAATGGCTATAAAATAGATCAACTAAATTCAGCACTAATATATATAAGAATGCTTCGTACAGAAACTAAACTTGATGAAGCCCTTTCTTTTTTACAAAAAGAAGAACAGATATTGAAAGAGATACCCGATTCGGATAGCTTAGCCTATTCATTCGCTATGAATAAATTTTTAATTTATGAAGAAAAACATCACATTGTTTCTGCTTACAGAGAACTCATTCTAGCAGGAGAAATTGCAGACAGATTGCAAAACAAAGAAAAACAACAAGGGGTTGAAGAAAAATTAAAAAATCTATTTTTAAAACTAGAGCAATATGAGAAAGCTAGACAAATTATTTTGAAAAATCAAAATGAATACAAAAATTCAGGTAATGTCTCTAAACAAATAAATTGTATTATTGATCTGGCAAAAATTTACCTTCATGAAAAAAACTATGACCTTGCGGCTAAAAAATTGGACGATGCAAAATATCTTAGCGATTCCATAAGTCAATCAAATAGTCAAATTGATATAAAAGTACTATCAGTACAACTATTATATGAACAAAAAAAATATAAAGAAGCACTTGAGTTATTTACAAAAGATAGTTCATTTTTGACATTACTCAAGCTGACAAAACAAGATAAATATGTAGATATTATAAAAATCCATGTTGATTTTTTGAATGGGGAAAAAGAATCAGCACTATCACAGTACAGAAAATTAATCAAAGAGATACCTCAAGAAGCAAACTTAATTCACTATAAAGAATCGCTAATGGAAACAACTAGTTTGCTTGGATTGAATAATGAATCAATTGCAATAGCAAATGATTTAATTCAGCATTATGAAAAATACAATGAATATGAAAAATTAAAATCCTTACATCAATTTTTGGATACTACTTATTATAAAGCCAATGATTTTAAAAATGCCTATTTGGCAAAAGAAAAATATGGTTTTTATGATAAAAAACTAAAAGATCTCTCCAAGGAAAACGAACTATATGCTTTAGAAATTGAAGCAGCAAATAAAAAAATGGAAAAAGAGAAAATAGAGGCGGCGGAGAAAATAATAAAGCGAAATAATATACAATACACAGGAATATCTTTGGCGATCTTCACCTTGTTTGTTATTTTATTATTGTTTGGAGCATTCAAAGTCTCAGAGACCATGATCCGGACTTTAGGATTCTTTACTTTTATATTTTTCTTTGAATTTATCATATTGATTGCAGATCATTGGATCCATGATATTACTCATGGTGAACCATGGAAAATAATGGCTTTTAAAATAGTTTTAATATCCATTTTAATGCCATTTCATCATTGGATTGAGCACAAAGTCATTTCATTTTTAACGTCTCACAATCTTATTTTGAGGAGCGACATTTTTACTAAATTTTTTAGGAAAACTGAAAAATTAAGTACAAGTTAATTTTTAAAACTATTGCTTTTAATATTATAAAAAATAGAATCAATGAGCTCTAGGTATTTATTGCTGATGATGTTTACGTCATAGTTTTTCACTACCTCTTCACGGCTACGCAAACCCATTTGAAGCCTTTCATTTTCATTTAACAGTGCCATTGATCTCATTGCATTTGCTAAAGCGCTGCTATCTTTTGCATTGATCAACAAACCATTCCAATTATTTTTTATAAGGTCATGACATCCTGCAACATCACTACAAATCACTGGAATCTGCATAGACATTGCTTCTAGGATAGACTTGGACTTTCCTTCTCTATAACTTGGCAAAACCAATACTTGTACTTGAGATAAAATCTCTTTAGGTTGATCAATAAATCCACAATAAGTTATAATTCCTCTCTCTTGGTGATCCATAAGCAAATTATACACATCCAACTCTTCTTCTGAATGTTTTCCGATGATCCAAAATTGTAATTCAGTATTCTCTGATTTTACTTTAGCTGCCGCTTCTAGGAATTCCATTATTCCCTTTGACTTTATTAGTCGTCCTGAGAATAAAAATATGAATTTATGTAATGATTTATTTTCGACATTTTCAGATTTTGAAAATACTTTAGTGTTGACACCAGATCCATTAATAACGATATAATTTGAGTGTAGTCTCTGTGGGTCGAAAGTAATCAAATCTTCTTCATTGTGGAACACAACAAATTGATCAGATCTAACTGAGTTCTTATAAATCGTATTGAGCAATTTGGAAAATAAATTTCCTTTAATAATTTCCTTGCCAAGACCTGTCACTGTAGCGATACATGGAATGCCATAAGCCTTTGCCACCATGCTTCCATATATATTTGGTTTAATTGTAAAACTCAATATAAGATCAATATGATTTTTCTGAAAGACTCTGCTTATTTCCTTATAAAACTTGTAATCACTCCAAATGCTCTTAGATAGCACTTTCAGTTCATGAAGTACAACATGCTTACAGTATGAAAAATCTATTTTATGAACATCATCATCATATGGATATATCAAGATCAGATTATAATTCAGCTCATATAATCTTTCTATAATCTCACGTCGAAAATTCTTTAAATTCCAAAAAGAATTACTAAAAATAGCAATGGTTCTATTTTGATTAAAATCTTCTCCTGTTATAGTTTTTGATTTGTTCAAAATAAAATTTTATTATATCAAATTCTTTTCTAAAATTTCCATAATGCGCTCTGCTGCACAACCATCCCACAAAGTTGGAATTTTACCTGCTTTAATATTCCCAAGCAATATCTCATTTACAGCTTGAATAGTCTTGTTTACATTCAAATCTGACATCAATATATTTGTACCAACTTCAACTGTCACTGGACGTTCTGTACTGCTTCGAAATGTAAGGCATGGAATCTGAAGATAAGTGGTCTCTTCTTGAATACCACCACTGTCTGTCAATATCAATTTTGATTGATTCATTAAGGCTATGAATTCAATATATCCAAGTGCTTCTGTAACTATGATATTTTCATTGGCCATCATCTGATCCAACATTCCAAACTCCTTTAATTTATTTCTAGTACGAGGATGAATCGGAAAGACAACTTTAATATTTTTTGTAACTTCATTTAAAATTTCTATAATTTGGGAAAGTCCTTGATGAGAATCAACATTGGAAGGTCTATGCATGGTCATGACCAAATATTCTCGCGGTGACAAATTTAACTGTTGTAAAACAGGAGATGAATTTGCTTTCGGTAAATAATGGTTTAGAGAATCTATCATACAATTGCCCACAAAAAAGATTTTTTCTCGAGCAATATTCTCTTTTAATAAATTATATTCTGCTCCTGATTCTGTTATAAACAAAAAATCTGAAATTTGGTCTGTAAGCAATCTATTTATTTCCTCTGGCATCGTTCGATCACCGCTCCTCAATCCAGACTCCACATGAGCTACTTTTATATTATTCCGAACTGCTACCAGCGCACAAGCCAATGTAGAAGTCACATCACCAACCACTAAGACTATATCAGGATTTTCTGCTAGCAGGATTGGTTCAAATGCAGACATTATTTTTGCTGTAAGTTCAGTATGTGTCCCTGAACCAACACCCAAAAAATAATCAGGCTTAGGTAATTCCAATTGATTAAAAAAAACATCGCTCATACTTGCATCAAAATGCTGCCCTGTATGTACGATTTTTGAAACAATATTTTTATTTTTTGAAAAGGCTCGATGAAGCGGAGCCACTTTCATAAAATTAGGTCTTGCACCTACAATATTCAGTATTTTCATTTAGATAAAAATTCTAATACTGCATTGATTATTCGATCTTGGATAGCAGGATTTAATTCTGAATGCATCGGTAATGAAATGACTTCTTTACACAAGGTCTCTGTCACAGGTAAATGATGTGCACGATTGAGCATATGGGTAAAAGCTTTTTGCTCATTCAAGGGTACTGGATAATAAATACCACTTGGTATGGATAATAAATCTAAAAATGCTTTTAATCCATCCCGCTTCTCATTGAGTATGCGAAGCGTATATTGGTGAAATACATGAGTACTGTGTTTAGCTCTTACGGGTGTTATAATTTCTGAATGATTTGCAAACTTTGAATCATAATAATCAGCAGCTTTCTGTCTGCTTTGATTGTATTGATCTAGATGCTTTAATTTAATATCCAAGATAGCTGCTTGAATGCTGTCTAATCTTGAATTCACACCGATGACATCATGATAGTACTGCTTACTCTGTCCATGATTTGCTATCATTCTCAACTTGCCTGCCAATTCATCATCATCAGTAAATATGGCACCTCCATCTCCATAGCAACCTAGATTTTTTGAAGGAAAAAAGGAAGTACAGCCAATATGTCCAATTACTCCCGATTTTTTTCTTGCTCCATCCTTATAAATAAAATCTGCACCAATAGCTTGTGCATTATCTTCAACCACATATATTCCTTTTGATCGAGCGATAGACATAATTTCTTCCATCTGTGCACACTGTCCAAACAGATGAACTGGGACTATGACTTTCGTTTTATCTGTGATGGCTTCTTTAATCTCATTAATTGAAATATTAAAATCATCTAGATTGACATCTACCAAAACAGGAGTAAGCCTCAGTAAACCTATTACTTCAGCTGTGGCGACATAGGTAAACGATGGAACGATAACCTCATCACTAGGTTGAAGATCAAGCGCCATTAAAGCAATCTGCAGGGCGTCAGTACCATTAGCACAAGGGATTACATGCTTTACACCAAGATATTGCTCCAGATTCGTTCTAAAATTATAAACAGAAGGACCATTGATGAAGGCACAAGATTCTATGACTTGTAATACTGCAATATCTATTTCAGATTTAATTTTTTTATACTGCGTGGAGAGATCCACCATTTGAATTTTTTCACTCATATTTTTTGAACTATTGGTCTGCCTATACTATAATAAGTAAAATTTTCATTTTTCATTTTTTCTACATCAAATACATTTCTGCCATCAAAAATAAGCTTTGAATTCATTTGCGATTCAAGTAAACTAAAATCAGGGGAACGGAATACGCTCCATTCTGTGAGAATGGCTAAGGCATCAGCAGATTTTGTACAATCATACATATCGTTACAGTACTCTATGCGATCACCAAATACATTTTTTACGTGTTCCATCGCCTCAGGATCAAAAACTGATACTATAGCACCATGCGCCAATAATTCTGCAATAATCTCTAGTGATGGCGCTTCTCTGATATCATCTGTATTTGGCTTAAATGCTAGACCCCAAATGGCTATTTTTTTACCTTTGACATCGGCATTAAAATGTTCAATGATGGTCCTAGAAAGTCTTCGCTTTTGGATTTCATTTATTCCAATAACCGATTTTAAAATTTGAAAATCGTATTGATATTCTTCTGATGTATGCACCAAAGCTTTGACATCTTTGGGAAAGCATGAACCGCCATATCCAATTCCTGGAAATAAAAATCTTTTCCCAATGCGATTATCACTTCCCATCCCAATTCGCACCATGTCTACATTAGCTCCTACTTTATCACATAAGTTTGCAATCTCATTCATATAACTAATACGCATTGCTAAATATGAATTTGCTGCATACTTGGTAAGTTCAGAACTTCTTTCGTCCATGATGTAAATTGGATTGCCTTGACGAACGAATGGTTCGTATAATTCTGACATCCTTTTTTTTGCACGCTCGGATCTAGTGCCAATAACAACTCTATCTGGCTTTAAAAAATCTTCTACAGCAACACCTTCCCTTAAAAATTCAGGATTTGACACCACATCAAATAAATCTTTATTTAATTTTCTCGACAATATCTCAGAGACCTTTTCAGCTGTCCCAACTGGAACAGTACTTTTATTTACAATGATTTTATATGAAGTAATGATTTCTGAGAGATCCTTTGCGACGCCAAGAATATAAGATAAATCTGCAGAGCCATCTTCTCCAGGCGGTGTCGGCAATGCTAAGAAAATTATTTCACTTGCTGCTATGGCTGCCCTTAGATCTGTCGTAAATTCTAATCTCTTCTGCTTGACATTTCGATCAAAAATAATGTCTAGCCCAGGTTCATAAATTGGGATCTGTCCTGCCTTAAGTGAAGCAACTTTATTGATATTGTTGTCTACACAGACGACATGATTTCCTGTTTCTGCAAAACAGGTTCCAGTTACCAATCCAACATATCCTGTGCCAACTACTGCAATCTTTATCATTCTAAACTAATTATTACAAACTCCAATAAGTAACTGAAGGATCTTTGGTTTGAATTATTGACTTCAGGTCTATAATGATTCCATCCTTCTTTAATAAATTTATATTTACATCAGCTGTTTCATTAATAAAATCTTGATGACCAACTGCAAGTATCAGAGCATCATATTTTTTATTAATCTGATCAATTATTTTTATTTTATACTCATGAAATACTTCTTCAGCATCTGCCCATGGATCTAACATATCTACATCCATTGAAAATGATTTACATTCATCATAAAGATCTGCAACTTTTGAGTTCCTTATATCTGCCACATTTTCTTTAAAAGTTATTCCCTTAATCAACACTTTACATTCCCCAGGATTTTTGCCCTTCGCTATGAGCAATTGGACTAGTTTTTTTGCAATAAAAGCAGGCATGTGATCATTGATTCTTCTCCCACTCAATATCACCTCTGGATCATAACCTAGCTCCTTTGACTTGTGAAGCAAATAATAAGGATCTACTCCAATGCAATGTCCACCCACTAAGCCTGGATAAAATTTTAAAAAATTCCATTTTGTTCCAGCAGCCTCCAAGACTTCTCTTGTATTGATTCCCATGCGATCAAATATTATGGACAGTTCATTCATAAAAGAAATATTGATATCGCGCTGTGTATTCTCAATCACTTTAGCTGCTTCCGCTACTTTGATAGATGAAGCTTTATAAATACCTGCTTTGATAATGGCTCCATAAACTTTTGCAATTTCCTCACATGCTTCATCATTATTTCCAGAAACAATTTTTAAAATATTCTCTAATGTTTTTTCCTTATCACCTGGATTAATACGCTCTGGAGAATATCCTAGATTAAAGTCATTCGGGAAATTCAATCCAGATTCTTTTTCTAAAATAGGAACACAATCTTCCTCTGTGCATCCTGGATATACTGTAGACTCATAGACGACATAATCTCCTTTTTTCAATGCTTTTCCCACAGTATGAGAGGCTTTAATAACGGGAGTAAGATCGGGGACCTTGTGCTCATCAACAGGAGTAGGCACAGCAACGATAAAAAAATTTGCCTGAAGCAAATCTGATTGCGCTGAAGTAAAACTAATATCTCTTCCAATAAATTCAGATGAATCCAATTCTTTAGAAGGATCTATATGCTGCTTCATTTTCTCGATCCTGGAATCATTTATGTCAAAGCCAATTACTTTAAATTTTTTTGCTAATGAAAGTGCTAAAGGCAATCCCACATAACCTAATCCAATAACAGCTAATTTTTTTTCTTTACTGATGAGTTGATCAAACATTTCGATCTATTTTATATCATTTGTTTTTTATAAAAATATATTGCTACGGTATATCCTATTCCAATCAATAAACCTAATGCTATTGCTTTGAATATTTCTTTATACCATTCAGGCTTTGTAACTAACAATGGAATTATTGGCTCATCGACAGGTTGAATATACGGTGTGCGATTCTGCAGACTAAAAGAAGCCAATTCAAGATTTTTCACCACTTCAGCATAAATTAATGCTGTGGTTTTTATATCTCTATCTAACAAGGTTTTGGGGACATCTTGCTGATTTAACCAAGTAGATCGATAGCTATCTTTTAGATTTGCCAATCCATATTCACTTCTTGTCATGATGGCTTTCAATGAATCAGCCTTTGCTTGAAGTGTATTAAATGTCTCTTCTTGTTTTTCAATGGACTTGTCTATGTAAAAATTACTCATTTCTTCAAATATTGATTTACATAATTCATATGACAGCATTTCAGACTCTGAACTTACCTTCAATGTCATCATTGCTGTTTTTTCTTTAAACTCAGTTGTCAATATACTGAGTAAATTCATATGAATTTGTCTTAATGCTAAATTTTCTATTCTCGAAAATGAGTCTAAATTCTTATGTTTGAAGTGAAATGACTTTAAGATATTTTCCTGTCTAACATACCATTTTTTAGGTGCCCATTTATCACTTGCATTTAATATATCGATAAAATGATTTGCTATAAAATCCTGCTTACCATCTATTTCAATTGTTTTAAATAAAACCTTTTCAGCTATTTTCCTCGTCTTTGCAATTTCCAATATTTTCTGAAAATTCAATTTATCTCCACCACCCAATAAACCACTGAATTGACCTAATATCGAACTTACGCCACCACCTCCAAGTTCATCCTCATTAACCATAAAGCTTATTTCAGCATGAAACTGAGGTTTAGCCGTAAAGGCTTTATACAAGAAATAAGCTAAAAAAATCCCAATACAGATGACAATCCATTTCCAATTCCTCTTAATTGCAGCCCAATAATCTTGAACAACAAGTATTATATCCTTGATTGTCAAGTAGTTATCATCAAATTTATTTTCTGAAAGTTCATTGCTCATTGGAACTCATTTAAATCACATGTAAAAATAGTCTAATTTATAATATGTTCATTGTTTTATACATATAATTTAGGATAGAAGTTTTACTAGAGTCTATTAGACTGACAAGGTTGAAAAAGGTAACTGGGTAAAACTAATCTTGAATAAATACTCGCTTTACTCTAGTCGAAATACCAGTAAGAATCTCATATGGTATAGTATCGCAGGATCTTGCCAAGCCATGTATATCAACATTTTTACCGAAAATCTCAATGTCCATTCCTTCAATAACCACTCCTGCTTCGCTTATATCAACCATACAAAAATCCATACAAATAAGGCCAATTATAGGAACCAATTTGCCATTAATAAAAAAATGAAAATCACCTTTATACAATGATCGAGGAATGCCATCAGAATACCCAATACTCAGTATTGCAATTTTACCATCATGATTCATTTTTCCTGATTGATTATAGCTTATATATTCCCCAGCTTTTATTGACTTAATCTGTAAAACTTTTGCCTTAAGTGTATGCACTTTTTCTAAACCCAAATGCTCATCTTCTACACC
>Ga0138256_10006889_pt1 | contig 12015 bp, 8 predicted proteins | sample KNB2016incub_MG_FD_105486 | JGI IMG/M metagenome (GOLD analysis project Ga0138256, IMG submission 105486) | Active sludge microbial communities from wastewater in Klosterneuburg, Austria - KNB2014incub_MG | ecosystem: Engineered > WWTP > Activated sludge > Unclassified | place: Austria... | reverse complement strand
TCCTGCACTTCCTGCAACTCTGAAATGTGGCTGCGTTGCATTTGTATAAGGTCTGAAATTAAAGACAGCTCCTGAAGCAGTTGAATTATTTCCAAACTGAAGGGTACCACCATTTGATGTTACTGTACCATTTGTTCCCGGAATACTAAAGTCCACAGTAAGTGCACCATTTGTATTCGGCTTTTGGAATGTAACGGTACCGGCACTCATAAAGAATGTACTTGTTGCTACGTCATTCAAATAAAGCAACTGACGATTTGATCCTGTACTTCCTGAATTGATCGTTACTGTTCCGCCAGTCATTCTGAAATGGAAAGGTTCAGTACTTGAAGCTGTACCATAAGTTATCCCTCCATGGACCTCAAGATTACCGGATGAAATATCCAGCCTTGGAATATTAGCGCCATTTTGATCATAACGTAATCCCTGAATTCCCGCTGTGGTTCCGATTTTAACATTACCACCGGTAAGGAATAACTGACCTTGTAGTACTACATTATCTGCGGCAGAAGCAAACCACATTGTTCCTAATGGGATCTGATAGATCATATTTGGACCAATCGTAAAAGTTGCAGCTGTCGGATTAATATTATAAGTACCTGTGTTGTTATGGATGTATGTTCCATATGTGCCTATGAAAGCACGAATCCCGGATTCAAATGCACTTGTCTGAACATTCAGATTGAATGCAGTTGATGTAGTTTTATTTAATGTAACGTTGTTCAAGTCCCAAGTACCGGTCCCTGAAACTGTACTATTCGAGTTGGTATTGAATGTCAGATTGACAATTTGTCCTGCTCCAACATAAAAATCGACTACTCCAAAATTGGTAAAGTTTTTTGAAATGTTCAACTGGTGAGTTCTTACAACGGCTGTGTTGTATTGGAATCGTGCTCCTGTATTTACAGTAACACTACCGCTGACGTTAACAGTATAGTTTGAGGTAGATCTGAATTCAAGAATACCTGAAACGCCCTGTCCAATATTGATCGTCCCAACGGATACTGCTGCATTTATAAGGACAGTGTACCCGTCACCTATATTTGCAACATCACCTGCTGAAGGGAATGTTCCTGTATTCGTTGCATTTCCATATCCAACGGTCGACCATGTTGTAGCTACGTTCCAATTACCACCCGATGTTCTGGAGTAATATGTAACCGCAAAGGTGTTCGTTGAAAAGAAAAGCAACAAGGCAATTACCATACTCAATTGAGAACCGTTCTTTGAAAGCGGTAGTTTAGTACTGCTTTTTTTGACTTTCTTCAGCTGAGACAGATGTGATAGAAATTCTATCATGACCTGTAGTTTAGATTTTTTCATGTGTTCATTTTTTAATTCACTTAGTGCGGACACAATACATGGTTTCCGCTTAGCAAGTTAATCGCATTTGAAGGTGTTAAGTTTTTACAATGCCCCGTTTACCTTACGGATGTAAGAAATTGGTAGTTTGGTATTCAATATTCAAGCGAGAGTTCAGAAGTTTCATGACTGAAACACTTTATTATAGGAAAAACAGAACTTTTTAACCTTTTTTGATAATAAATCAATTTTCAAATTGAAAAAATACCGGTTTGATTTGATTGGAATTAGTTAAATTTGAGGTGTAAAAAAATGATTTCATGGCTCAATATCACAAATTAGGAAGTCTGCCTCCTAAACGACATACACAATTTAGAAAGTCCAATAACGAACTGTATGCAGAAGAGTTGGTTTCTACACATGGTTTTTCCAATGTATATTCTTTGATATATCATTGTTATCCGCCAACGTTAATAAAGGAAATCGGAGAGCCATATTCCGTAGCTCCTGAGATCGCCTTTGAGAAATCGCTCAAGCATCAAAGTTTCGAAGGGTTTCATGTTAAGCCTACTGAGGACTATCTGAAAAGTAGAGTACCTGTTCTGGTAAATTCAGATGTACACGTTTCTCTCGCTTCACCACAAACTTCAATGAAAGATTATTTTTTCAAAAATGCTGATGCTGATGAAGTGATCTTTATTCATGAAGGAAGCGGTACAATTAAAACGATCTACGGTAATCTGGATTTCAAATATGGTGATTATATTGTTGTCCCACGCGGCACGATCTACCAATTGAATTTTGAGGATAGTAATAACCGTCTATTCATTGTTGAATCATTCACTGCTATCGAATTCCCAAAAAGATATAGAAATACCTATGGTCAGTTAGAGGAGCATGCACCTTTTTGTGAACGGGATATTCGTAAACCGGAAAAGTTGGAGACTATTGATCAGAAAGGTGATTTCAAAATAATGATCAAGAAGCAAGGGATAATGTATCCTTACTTATATGCATCGCATCCATTTGATGCTATAGGATGGGATGGAAATTTATATCCTTACATCTTATCAATTCATGATTTTGAACCGATCACCGGACGCTTACATTTACCGCCTCCGATACATCAAACTTTCGAAGCACATAATTTTGTGATCTGTTCATTTGTTCCTCGACTATACGATTACCATCCATTAAGTATTCCGGCACCATATAATCATAGTAACATTGATTCAGATGAAGTGCTGTATTATGTTGATGGAGATTTTATGAGTAGAAAATCGGTGACTCGTGGAATGATCACTTTGCATCCTGCAGGTATTCCTCATGGACCGCATCCCGGAACAGTAGAAAAAAGTATTGGGCAAAAAGAAACGAAAGAACTGGCGGTAATGGTTGATACGTTTCGTCCTCTTTGTATTACAAAAGCAGCAGTGGAGATAATGTCTGATGATTACTACAAGAGCTGGATTTCTGAATAAATTTCAAATTTCTAATCAATAAATAATATTTCTTCTCAATGACTCTGAATTCTTTTTGCATTAAAATATCTTTGGCATTGGCACTTTTGGCGCTCAATCATTTTGATTCTCGAGCGTCACAACGCTTTGAAAAAGTTATTGAATTCGGTTTCTATACAATCGGGCAAAGAATAATTTCTCTTCCCGATTCAGGCTATCTGATCGTCGGATTTTCTATGGATGTTTTTGAAAGTGCATTGGCAATAAGGCTAGATAAGAATGGGGACACTCTATGGACCAGAGGATTCGGAAATGAACATTATTCATTGGACGCTGTAATGACTGAAGACTCCGGTTTCTTGATGGTGGGATCAGCTGCAGATCCTTCCATCGACAGATCCTGTTTGTGGAAGATCAGTCATGACGGAAATCTTCAATGGTCAAAAAGAATATCTTCTGACACTGTATCGAATTCATTTTTTACTTCGATAGAAAAAATTGGTGATAATTATTTTCTGGGTGGAGTTATTGACAATGAATTTGTTTCAGGTACCGGTGGTGATTCACCGATGTTGATGAAAATAGATTCATCGGGAAATGTTATTTGGTCACGAATGTATTATAGGGAGTTTGAATCGTATGGAGTCCTCTCAATGAAATTAACATCAGATTACAATATTATCATGACAGGAGTTGCTGATTCAACTTATGCATTGAAAATAGATACCCTTGGTAATATTATCTGGGCAAAAACTTATTCAGAAGGTTTTTTTAGTTCCGTTGCAGAGACAGCGGATCATGGCTTTGTGTTTTCAGGTTTTGATTTTAATTCAGACTGTGTTTTGACTAAAACAGATTCCGGTGGCAATCTGGTTTGGATGAAAGCATATGCAGATGTTACTGACCCATTTTCAGTTATTGCCGGAGCGGATGGAACTATTCTTACTGCAGTTACTTATTTCAGCGGAGCAGGTTCTCATGCTGCTATTTTAAAGACAGACAGCGCAGGTGTTCCATTACATCTCAGTGCTTATTTCCCACTTCCGACAGCAGACGATGCCGGAGCGGATATACAGACTACATATGATAGCGGTTTTGTGTTTCTTTATCAGAAAGACGATGGCAATGGTGATATGATGATTGCACTCGCATTTATGGATTCACTTCTTTCATCCGGCTGCGAATTTTCAGTTCCTTTGCCTCAGTATATGCCTATATCATTACAGGGCTCTCCTCTGAACTTTCAGATTTATGCATCATACAGTAGCTCTGGCACAACAATGCCTGTTTACTCAGGTGCCTATCTAGCTTTCAATTGTGCCGGACCCCATGTTGAAGAACTCGAAAACTTTTCGATAAAAGTATACCCAACAATTTCTGAAGGCCAGATCAATTTTTCGGCTGATACGGAAATTCAATTAGTAATTTATAACAGCGCAGGTCAGTTTGTCAAATCAGGTGATTTTAAAGGTGAAAAAACCATTGACCTGACAGATCTTTCAGATGGGATTTATTTTTACCGTGCGACTTCGGGAGAACAGAAACAGATTTCAGGCAAGTTTGTGATTAAGAAAAGTTATTAGAAGGTCAAGGGTCAAAAGTCAAGGGTAAACGCATTTCCCTTTGACTTTTGACCCTTGACCTTTTAAGTAGTTTTGAAAGTTAATACAAAGGAAACTTCTCCATCATCGCATTCACCTTCTTCTTCACCGCAGCAACTTTGGTTTCATTGTCGTGATTCATCAGAACTTCGTCGATGAGTTTTACAATTTTCTCGCAATCTTTTTCTTTGATGCCTCGTGTAGACATAGCAGGTGTACCAACACGAATACCGGAAGTGATGAATGGCGATTTATCATCGAATGGCACCATGTTCTTGTTGACAGTAATGTCTGCTTTCACAAGAATATTCTCTGCAAGTTTACCGGTAACATTTTTACTTCTTAAGTCAATCAACATAGAATGATTGTCTGTACCATCACTGATAATTTTGTAACCAAGTCCGATAAATGCATTTGCCATTGCCTTTGCATTTTTAACCATCTGAACACAATATTTGAAATACTCGTCAGTCAGATCTTCACCAAATGCTACTGCTTTAGCAGCAATAACATGTTCCAAAGGTCCGCCTTGTGTTCCCGGAAAAACTGCACCATCTAAAACAGCACTCATCATTTTAATTTCGCCTTTAGGAGTTTTGTGTCCCATTGGATTTTCGAAATCCTTTCCCATCATGATCATTCCACCACGAGGTCCACGTAATGTTTTATGTGTCGTAGTTGTAACGATATGACAATAGGGAAGTGGGTCGTTCAAAAGACCGCGAGCGATCAATCCTGCAGGATGTGCAATATCTGCCATCAACAATGCACCAACTTTATCAGCGATCTTACGCATTCTGATAAAATCCCAGTCACGAGAATAAGAAGAAGCACCTGCAATAATAAGTTTCGGTTTTTCTTTCAAAGCTGTCGCTTCCATAGCATCGTAATCAACTTGTCCGGTCTCTTGACGAACACCATAGAAAGTAGGGCGATACAATTTACCCGAAAAATTTACTGAAGATCCATGAGTAAGGTGACCACCATGAGAAAGATCAAATCCTAAAATTGTATCTCCCGGTTGAATAACACCCAACATAACCGCTGCATTCGCTTGCGCTCCTGAATGTGGTTGTACATTGACCCATGCTGCATTGAAAAGAGTTTTCGCGCGATCAATTGCAATCTGTTCGACTTGATCTACAATTTCACATCCGCCATAATAACGTTTGCCCGGATATCCTTCGGCATATTTGTTAGTCAGGCATGAACCCATTGCCTGCATTACTTGTTTACTTACAAAATTTTCGGAAGCAATCAATTCAATTCCATGTTGCTGACGTTTCTTTTCTTTATTGATGAGACTGAAAATCTCTGTATCTTTTTCCATACTAGGATGTATTGTTTTTTTATGCTTGTAGTTTATATTTAATTGAATTCAGATCATCCAAAATCTATTTCCGTGCTGTCGCCCAAATTTAAAGATTGACTCAAACCATGCAAGGAAGCATCGCTACCGATAACAGAATGGTGTAAGACAGCATTCTCTAATTCTGAGTAGGATCCAATAATGGCATCTCTCAAAATGGAATAATTGATGATCGTATTTTCACCGATTGAAACATTTGGACCAATAATACTATTGCTTATCTGGCAGGAATCAGCAATGCTTACAGGAGGAATGATGATTGTGTTTGCAAATTTACCGGAGTCAACAGCTTTACAATTTTTCTTCAATAGCATTGCATTGGTTTCAAGTAAATTGTCCTTGACACCGCAATCGTACCAATTCTCTACAGGAAATGTTTTGAATATAACTCCTTTTGATATCATTAACATGATCGCATCTGTAAGATGAAATTCTCCTTGTGTTCTGCTGTTTTGTGAGATCAGATGTTCAAGTGCTTCGTACAGTTGTTTTGTTTCTTTGATCTTATAGATTCCGACTAGTGCCAGATTTGATTTTGGAATAGGGGGCTTTTCAACAACATGTCTGATAATGCCGTTTTCATCTAGTTCAGCGACACCAAAATTTCTCGGATCCAATACTTTTTTTACGCCAAGTAGTGAACCACTTGAAGAGATCACTTCTTTCAAATCAATATCAAAAATTGTATCTCCTAATGCAATGATTACTTCTTCATTTGGATTGATCAGGTCTTTCGTCAAATATACTGCCTGACCTGTTCCTTCCCGTGGATCTTGTAAAACGAAACTGGTTTTCAAAGAAGGGTAATTTGATTTGATATACTCCTCAATTTTATCCCCTAAATATCCAATGATAAAAATGAAATCAGTTACTCCGGTTGATACAAGTTTGTCTACGATATGTGATAAGATAGGCTTTCCGGCAACAGGCACTAGTGCTTTTGGTTGCGTATGGGTATGTGGTCTGAGTTTACTTCCAATCCCTGCAACAGGAATAATTGCTTTCATAAGATTAAATTGATTTGTACTGATTCCGGTCGGTAAAAGTATTATTTTTGGCGTACATAATCGGACCTTTTAGCGACTAATTTACCTCAATAATGAACAATAGAATTACTTCACTTTTCGGGATTGAATATCCTATAATTCAAGCTGGTATGATCTGGTGCAGCGGTTGGGAACTTGCATCTGCGGTTAGCAATGCCGGTGGACTTGGATTAATCGGTGCCGGATCGATGTATCCTGATGTTTTAAGGAGTCATATTCAGAAGTGTAAACAGGCTACTTCGAAACCTTTTGGCGTGAACGTTCCATTACTTTATCCGAATATAGAAGAGATAATGGCCATAATAATTGAAGAAAAGGTGCCGATCGTTTTCACTTCTGCCGGGAATCCCAAAACGTGGACTGCTCATTTGAAAGCGCAAGGAATAAAAGTTGTTCATGTGATTGCCAATAAAAAGTTTGCTCTCAAATGTGAGGAAGCAGGGGTGGATGCAATTGTTGCTGAAGGCTTTGAAGCAGGCGGACATAATGGAAGAGAAGAGACTACTACCATGGTTTTAATTCCAATCATCCGCGAAGCGACAAATCTACCTTTAATAGCGGCAGGTGGTATTGCCAGTGGCAGTTCTATGTTGGCATGTTTTGCTTTGGGTGCTGAAGCTGTTCAAATGGGAACTCGTTTTGTTGCTTCAGTCGAATCTTCTGGTCATGAATCTTTCAAATCGAAAGTTGTGAATAGCGAAGAAGGTGAAACGATGTTGATGTTAAAACAGCTGACTCCTGTTCGGTTAATGAGAAATAAGTTTTTTAATCAGATCGCAGAAGCAGAAGCCAAGGGTTCAAGTGTTGAAGAGTTAAAATTGATACTTGGTCGCGCACGTGCCAAAAAAGGGATGTTTGAAGGAGATATGGAAGAAGGTGAATTGGAAATTGGTCAGGTTTCAGCAGCAGTGCGAAAGATCATTCCTGCAGGTGAGATTGTGAAGGAAGTTTGGGAGGAATTTTTGGAGGCAAAGAGAAGAGTCTCTGAGTTGTAAAAAATAAACCACTAAAACCACTAAAATTTCACCCACGAATTCACGAATGAATTATTTTTCATTCGTGAATTCGTGGCTAAAATTTTAGTGAACTTAGTATTAATTTTTCATACTGCTAAATCTCCCAACATCAACTTCGCTCATCAATCTCGCATCATTTTCAAGATGTTCAATAAAATGATTTGCAAAATACGGTGTCAGCGAAACGCCTTTTGTACCAAGTCCATTGAAAATAAAAACATTTTGATGATCGGGATGTTGTCCAAGAATTGGTCTTCTGTCTTTTACAGTCGGACGAACACCTGATGTGTGTTCGATTATTTTGAATTCGGTTTTCAGAACATTATTCAGCATTTCCAAAAGCTTTGATTTACCGGATTCAGTAGGCAATTCATTTTCAAATTTCCATTCATACGTTGCTCCACATCTAAATTGATCGTTGCCAATTGGAATAATGAACATCCCGGAAAGTAATATAAATTCCTGGGGTAATCCTTTACATTCGATCACAACAATTTCACCTTTTGCCGGTATAAGCGGGATATATTCCCAAAATTTATTTTCTAAACATTTATATCCTTCGCAAAAAATTATTCTTTTTGCGAAAAGCCCTTCGTATGAAATTCCTGACTCTTCAACTTTTAATTGGTCTTGTTCAAATAGTTCATCTTTTATCAAATTAGATGCAAGAAATTTCTTTCGGACGATAGAAGTGAAGCGCGGAATATCAAGCCAACCGGATGAGGTGATCCTGACAAGTTTAATAAAGTCGCGAATCTTGCCTCGATATAATTCATTGGGTGCATCCTGGCGAAAATAATGTTGAAGATTCTGTTCGTCCATTCGCCTTGTCCATTCATTGTATTCGTGAACCGAAGAGGTTACTTCAAGTGCATCGATTGAATGAAATACTTTCTCGCCAAATTCTTTTTCGAATTCAAAATAGAATTGAAAAGCATCAGGGAGCGCTTCATCGGCCATCCAGCTTTTTACAATTCTTCTTCCGGTAATTGGATTAACTAAACCGGCTGCAACTTGTGATGAACTGTGAATTGAAAATTTGTCTATGATGAAAACACTCTTGCCTTTTTTTTCTAACATCAATGCAAGTACAGTTCCGGCAATTCCTTGTCCTACGATTAGATAATCGCAAACAGATGTCATGGTTTTTGTCCCTTGTAGGAAACTACAGCAATGTATTTGTTGTCAGGGCTAATGGCAAAACGGTAAAAGTCACCTGATAAGCCCTCTATAGGCTCAGACACAGGAATCCATTCTGTTCGATCCTCACTTAGCGTAAAGAATTTTCCATCATGACCAAAAATGATTAGGCCATTTTTAAGGAAATCAAAATCTTCAGAACCTTTTAAGGTTTTAACTATTCTGCCTACCTTATTTCTTTCTACGTCAACCTCACACAGATAATTGCTTGCAGAGTCGTTTTTATCGATGATGAAAAGTGATTTACTCACCGGATTAATTTTCATACATCGGCCCGGATTGTCATAAAGATGCGTTTGGTTTAAATTAGTTAAATCCATTAGCTTAAGGTTATTGATTTTATCAACATAAAATCCTGCAACTAAAGAATCATTGATCCAGCAGGAATAACCAATGCCCTCTGAACCTTTGATCATTTCAGTTTTCTTCATTGCCGGGTAATCCATTTTGTAAAATCGTTGGATTGAATCCTTATCGACTCTAACTACAGAAATGCTTTTCCCTTTCTTGATATAAGTAGGTGAATATTCACTTTCTTTTGTTTTTGTCAATTGAACTTTTGTTTTAGTTGCAATGTCATACTTCCAGACATCTGACTGTACGCTGTCTTTGATTGAAACGAAAAGTATCTCTTTGCTATCCGGAGAAAAGCAAGGCTGATTGTCATATCCAGGGGAAGATGTTATGTTAACAGCTTTTCCAAGAATGATTTTTCCGTTTTCATATTTTGCAGGAATCAAATAAATATCGGTATCAGGGATTTGGGCATCTGATACGTTCACGAATAGTGAAATAAGGGCGTAAACTAATAGTGTTTTTTTCATAATTTATATTCTAATCCGTCGTTTGATTTTTTCTTTATGCTGACTTCGACATCTGAACTATCGATTTTAGTACTGACGTATGTTGTAGAGCTGGTATACCCTCTTATTAATCCCAAAGATGACTTGTCAAATTCAAGAACTTTGATGGAATCCAATTTGCCGCCGAATTCAAGATCTCTTTGAAGAGAAGAGTGAAAGATACCTCTTTTTCTGATCAATTTGTACCGTGGCATGTCGTCCTGATTCTTATTTGAATTCTGCCTTTCCAGATAGAAATTTTCAGTTACATGAAATGATTCACCTAATGTATCAGTGTACTTGGTAGTGAGTAAAAAATTAACCAGTCTTGAAGGAGATAGGATGAACATTCCAACAGTGAGTGCAAAAATTCCGAAGTAGATTTTGAGTCCGATGAAGATGCCACTTCTCCAGGCAATACCACTTAAAACTAGTCCACTGCATATGAAAAGTAAAAAAAAGTAATTGAAGGCTGATGCGTCCTTTCTTAGTAAAATTGAAGCAATAAATGCAAATAAAAACATGCCATGAATTGCAGCTAAAAGTGTGAATCGTTCCTTGCTGATGTTTTTTCCAACGATCATAGTAATCACACCGGCAACAACTGCAGAAATAAATAGGATAATGGCAATATAAAACGACATAACAATAAGGATTATTATTACTTTTGAATCCTCGGTAAATTTAATTAAAGATGAAACATATAAAACACAAATCTGCAATAATTATAACATTAATTGCATTAACTTCCTTTTTGAAACCTATATCATCGGAAGCTGCAAATGGGGATACCACTATAGTCCACGGATTTTCAAGTTTCCTGCACCAAAATTGCAATACCGGTAAAGGTACTTTTGCATTTCCGTCAGATTCAGTTCCGTATTACAGAATTTTATTGAAGTACCAATTGATTTGCCCAAGTTTTGGATGCGATATTTACGACCGGATAGCAACCTTGAAAGTCGAACGGGGGACAGGAGTCATAGATTCAACACTTACAGCGTTTCCTTCTTTTACTGTTAATGGCAGTTCAATGGATTCGTTGCAATACATGACCGATACATCATATACATATTTTTATGATTCTTTATCAATGGCTTTGGATTCAATTGCGAATCCTTCATTTGAAATCAGTTTTTATACTGATTCATTAAATCCATCAATTCCAACAACACAGATTGTAGTATGGCCGGCTTATTACAATAGTTTTGAATTTGACAGTTTGGGGAATTTTACAGATTCAACTTTTGTTACTCCGGATTCAGTTGTTTATGTTCAGTATGATTCAGCTTATGTTCAATTTGAAGTAAAAGAGCGAATAGAAATTGCCCGTTCAATTACTCCCTATGGAATGGCAGTGGATCTTTGGTTTGATGTTACAGATTACAGAACATTGCTCATGGACAGTGTCACATTTGTTTCAACTGTTTGTGGCTATAGTAATGGCTGGCTTGTAACGAATGACTTTTATTTTATCGAAGGTGTTCCGCCAATGAATGCGTTTAAGGTGACGAATCTGTGGAATGGAACATTTGCTTATGGAAATTCAGCGGACCCAATTGATAATCACTTACCGGTGATCTCGCTTAATGTTGATTCTACCACCACCTATGAAAAGATCAGGTTGATAACTACCGGACATGGTTTTGGTGGTTTCCCTAATCAGGAGGTTGCGGAGTTTTATGATGTCACACATTCAATCAACATCAATGGTACTGATCTGGATCAGCATTTATGGAGGAGCGATTGCGGTTCCAATCCGCTATATCCTCAAGGCGCTCCCGGATATACCAGTACTTGGTTCTATAAGAGAGCAAACTGGTGTCCCGGATCCTATGTAACTCCACATGATTACAATGCAACTCCATTTATTTCTCCGGGCGGAGTTGTAACACTTGACTATAATATGGTGCCTTACACAGTTACAGGTGGACCTTCAGGATTTTATGCTCCTGAATATTTTATTCAGTCGCATGCAATTGAATATGATGCTGTCAATTACGTAAACAATGCTTCAATAGAACGCATTGTGACACCTACTGATGCATTTGAATACAGAAGAAGAAATCCAATTTGTGAAGGTTTGAATCCTTCTGTTGTGATCAAGAATAATGGAAGTGCTATTTTAACGACGCTGACCATAAAGTATCAGGTAGATGCCGGTTCATTGCAATCGTAC
>Ga0138256_10006888_pt1 | contig 12016 bp, 8 predicted proteins | sample KNB2016incub_MG_FD_105486 | JGI IMG/M metagenome (GOLD analysis project Ga0138256, IMG submission 105486) | Active sludge microbial communities from wastewater in Klosterneuburg, Austria - KNB2014incub_MG | ecosystem: Engineered > WWTP > Activated sludge > Unclassified | place: Austria... | reverse complement strand
GGTAGTGACGTTCAACGTGGTTTGCCTGGCGTGGGTGTTCTTCCGGGCGGAGACGTTCGGGGCGGCGTGGGAGGTGTTGGGGCGGATGTGGACGGCGTGGGGCGAGGCATCGCCGGCAGTGACTCCGGTGATGCTGGCGGTGATCGCCGGGAGCATCCTTGTCCAATTCTTGCCGCGGGCGCTGGGAAACCGGGTGCAGGTGGAGTTTTCGCGGCTGGCGCCAGCGGCACAGGCGGCTACTCTGGCGGTGGGGCTCGTGGCGATCGACGTATTCGGTCCCGAAGGCGTTGCCCCGTTCATCTACTTCCAGTTCTGAGGCGCGGGAGGGCACGTGGCAGGCGAAGGCCAGCATCCAGGGAGCGGGGAGCGCCTGGGCGCGACACCGGGGCGGGTGTTCGTGGTGATGCTTGGCGCGCTGCTGATCGGCCTCCTGCTGAATGCGCCGTGGCTGGAAGAGGGCGCGAAGCAACAGCCGTTCGGAAAGGAGCGGGACTTCTGGGTTGCAGTGTGGAAGCCGTTTGCGGCGGTGAGCAGGGCGCTCTACCTGGACGAACCGCGGAAGTGGGCGGACAGTGCGCTGGGACGCGGCGACGGTGGAAATGGCCTGTTCGAGCTTCCGGCTTCGACGGACGGCGGGCCGGGGGCAACTGCCACGACCGGCAAGGGTGAGGCGAGCGGGACGCCGACGGCCGGCAAGGGGAAGACACCCGCGCCGACGGCGACGCCGGCGCCTCCGAAACAGCTCATCCGGACGCCCGACGCGGGGGCGCCCCTGCGGGTGTGGGTCGGGGGCGATTCGATGTCGAAGATCGTGGGCGAGGCGCTGGTGCGGCAGGCGGCCGAGACCGGTGTGATGACTCCGGCGCAGGAATCGCAACTCTCATCGGGGTTGACGCGGCCGGATTTCTTCGACTGGCCGGGGCACTTCAACCAGTTGATCACGAGCGACGCGGCGGACGTGTATGTGGTGATGTTTGGCGCGAACGACTCGCAGGGCATCAAGACACCGGCCGGGGAGATTTTCCAGCCGGGCGAGGCTGGCTGGGCGGTGGAGTACCGGCGGCGGGTGGCTGGAGTGATGGACCTGTTGAAGCGCGATGGGCGGATGGTCCTGTGGGTTGGGCAGCCGATCATGCGGAGTGCGGAGTTTTCCGAGCGGATGGCGGAGCTGAATGTGATCTACCGGGAAGAAGCGGCAAAGCGATTCTGGATACGTTATGTGGACTTGTGGCCACTGTTCACCACCGCGAGCGGTGGTTATGACGCGTACATCACGGACGATGACGGGGAGGTGAAGCTGATGCGGCACCCGGACGGTGTCCACCTGGTGCGCGATGGCGGCGAGAAGGCGGCGCGGCTGATCGTGAAGGCGATCCAGGAAGAGGCTGGGCTGATCCCGAAACCATGACGGGGATCGCACCGGACCGGGCGGGTGTTGCGTAGACTGCGGGCGGCGCAGGTGCGCGATGGAGGCAGACCATGGTGATGGAGATCCCGGAGAAGGGCCGTCCGTGGGACGAATTGGGTCCGGAGATGGAGGCCATGCGCGGGCATGACCTGGACTGGAAGCGGGGGCGGCATGGCGCCTTTGTGTGGTACGCGAACGACGAGCTGGAGCATGTCTTGCGAGAGGCATTCGGGATGTTCCTGGTAGAGAACGGGCTAGGGGTGAAGGCCTTCCCGAGTATCGGGCGGATGGAGAGCGAAGTACTGGCGATGGTGCGCGGGCTGCTGCACGGTGACGAAGACAGCGCGGGGATCTTCACATCGGGCGGTACCGAGAGCATCTTCCAGGGCATCACGGCGATGCGGGAATGGGCGCGCAGAGAGCGGCCTGAAGTACACCGGCCGGAGATCGTGGCGCCACGCTCGGCGCACCCGGCGCTGAACAAGGCTGCGCACCTGCTGGGGATGGAGGTGAAGCGCGTCGCCGTGGGGCGGGACTACCGGGCGGACCCCGTGGCGATCGAGCGGGCCATCGGCCCCGACACGGTCGGGATGTACGCATCGGCGCCGAGCTATTCGCTCGGGATGGTGGACCCAATCCCGGAGCTGGGCGCGATCGCGGCGGAACGCGGGCTGTGGCTGCATGTGGATGCGTGTGTTGGCGGCATTCTCGCGCCGTTCGTGCGGGAAGTTGGGTATACGGTGCCGGCGTTCGATTTCGGCGTACCGGGGGTGACATCGATATCCGCCGACCTGCACAAGTCGGGGTATGCAGCCAAACCGGCGAGCACGGTGACCTTCCGGACGCGGGAGCAGCGGGAATTTGCGCGGTATACGTTCGATGATTGGCCGAGCGGGATGTACTCGTCGCTGACGTTCACGGGGACACGGCCGGGAGGGGCTATCGCGGCGGCGTGGGCGGCGCTGAACTTTCTCGGGCGGGATGGCTACCGGGAGATTGCGGCGGCGAGCATGCGGGCCAAGGAGCGCGTGATCGAGGGCTTATCGAAGATCGAGGGGCTGCGGGTACATGGCACACCCCCGCTCTACGCGTTCGCCTACGGGGTCGAGGGTGTGGAGATGGGGACGGTGGCCGGGCTGATGGTGCGGCAGGGGTGGTACAGCGGCCAGACGACTGAGCCAAACGGGATCCATGTGATGGCCACCCCGGTGCACGAATCGAGTGCGGAAGAATACGTGGCGGCGGTTGCAGCCTGTGTAACAGAGGCACGGAAGGGCCCTGGCGGTGGGACAGGCCAGGCTTCGTATACGTAGGGTCGTCAATCCAGCGGGGCATAGAGCTGGTTTGCCGCAAAGAAATGCTTGCCGGGGGCGACCGGCGTCGCCTACCATCCCGCCGGACCAAGGAGGTGCTTCGATGCTCAAGGAATTCCGGGACTTCATTCTGCGGGGCAATGTGATCGACCTGGCCGTGGCGGTGGTGATCGGTGCGGCGTTCGGAGCCGTGGTGACGTCGGCGGTGGAGAACCTGTTCACGCCGCTGATCGGGGCGATCTTGGGCGAGCCGGACTTCAGCGCGCTGGACTTCACGCTCAACGATTCGCGCTTCTTCTACGGTGCATTCATCAACTCGGTAATCAGCTTCCTGGCTATCGCGGCGGTCATCTTCTTCGTGGTGGTGAAGCCGCTGAACGTGCTGAACGCGCGCCGGAAGCGGGGCGAGGTAGCCGCCGATGTGCCGACGCCGGAGGACATCGAACTGCTGCGGGAGATCCGTGATCTGCTGAAGAAGTAGGCGGCACGGGAAATCCTGTATCGTTCGCGGCCATGGACGAAACCGGGCCACCGGGGGCGCTGGCGGGCGTGCGCGTGCTGGAGATCGCGCAGGCGCTGGCGGTGCCGTTTGCGGGGCTGCTGCTGGCGGATATGGGCGCCGACGTGGTGAAGGTGGAGCCGCAGGCGGGGGACGGCATCCGCCACACGATGGAGCCGATCGTGCCGGGCGAAAGCAAGGGGTTCACGCTGGTGAACCGGGGCAAGCGGAGCGTCTGCCTCGACATTACCCGGGCTGAGGCGCGTCCGATCATCGAGCGGCTGGTGCGGTGGGCGGACGTGGTAATGGTGTCGCTAAAACCGGCGGACCTGCCGCGCTACCGGCTGGGGTACGAGGATTTCGCGGCGGTCAATCCGCGGGTGGTGTACCTGGAGCATGTGCCGCTTGGGAAGCTGGGCCCGCTCGGGGGGGACCCCGGGTACGACGTGGTGGTGCAGGGCATCTCGGGGACCGCGGTGCTGACGGCCCGGGAGCGCGATGGCGTGCCACTGAACATCAGGCCGGCGTTCAACGACATGGGAACCGGGGCGTTTTCGGCGCTGGGGGTGGTGGCGGCGCTGCGGCACCGGGACCAGACGGGCGAAGGGCAGCGGATCGAGACATCGCTGCTGGGGACATCGATGGCGCTGGGACACCAGCTGTTGAGCTGGTTCGGGGCAACAGACGCGCAGAAGGGCGGCCCGTACCAGGAGGAGATGGCGGCGGCCCGGGCGGCGGGCGCGGGCTTCGAAGAGCAGCGGGCGGTCTGGGAGCGGCACTACGCGCGGGGGGCTTTCGGGAACATCTACTTCAGGCATTACCGGACGAGGGACGGGTTTGTGAGCGTGGGGTGCCTGAGCCCGCAGTTGAACGCCCGGTTCCGCCAGGCGACGGGGATCGTGGACCCGCGCAGCGAGGACGACTTCGAGGCGGGCACGCCGGGGGCGTATGACCGGCTGGCCCGGATGCTGCGGGAGGCGGAGGACCTTTTTGCGACACGGGCGACGGCCGAGTGGGTTGCGGCACTGCGGGGCGCGGGAGTGCCGTGCGGGCCGCTCAACTTTCCGCCGGACGTTTTTGATGACCCGCAGCTGTTGGAGAACGGCTACCTGGTGGAGGTGGAGCATCCGCTCCTCGGGCCATACAAGACGTTTGGCCCGGCACTGCGGATGGATGCGACGCCGGTGCGCATTCGGTCTTCCGCGCCGCTGCTGGATGAGCACACGGACGAGGTGCTGGGAGAGCTGGGACTTGGCGAGGGGGAGATCGCGGCACTGCGCGCTGCCGGGGTGGCGGGGCGGGACTGAGGGTGGCTGGAAAAGGCGGCCTTTCCGGCGGGTTTGACGGAGCGCGAGCACGGGTATGCTGTAGGCCACGACGGGACCGGAGATTCGTTTGGACGAGGCGAACACGGAGGTGAGCGGGCGCGTGGCGCGGTGGGGCCGGCGGGCAGCGCGCATGGTGCGTGCGAGCCTGCGCTGGGAATCGGGCGCGTTGCTGGTGATCCTGCTGTGCGGGGGCGTGCTTCGCTTCCACGGGCTGGACTGGGACCAGCCGAAGGAAACGGAGCGGCCGCTCCAGATGCACCCGGATGAACGGTTCCTCTCGATGGTATCGAGCCGGATCGACTGGCCCGGGGAGATCGGGGCGTACTTCGATACCGCGCGGAGCCCGCTGAACCCGTATAACGACGGTGAGACCAACTCTTATGTCTACGGGACATTCCCGCTGTTCCTGGTGAAAGCGGTGGCGACGCTGGCGGGCGACGACCCGGAGGGGCCGAACAACTCATACGACCAGACGGTGGTGTGGGGCCGCAGGGTGACGGCGGGGGTGGATACGGCCACGATCCTGCTGGTCTTCCTGGCCGCCTGGCGGCTATTCGGGAGGCGGGCGGGCGTGCTGGCGGCCTTGCTGTACGCGCTGGCGGTGCTGCCGACACAGCTGGCTCACTTCTGGACGGCCGACCCGTACCTGACGTTCTTTGCGACATTGACGCTGCTGTTGAGCGTGTACTGGGTGGGAAGTAGGGGGGCGGCCTCGTGGTGGCTTGCGGGAGGCATCGGGCTGGCGGTAGGCCTGGCGGCCGCGTGCAAGGTGAACGGAGCGATCTTCGCGAGCCTGCCGGTGGCCGCCCTGGTACTGCGGGTGGGATTGCGGGATTTTCCACGGCTCGGGTTGCGATGGCGGGGAGAGGCGCCAGAGAACGCCGGCGGAGCACCGGGCTGGGCGTGGGCCAACGACGTTTCGATGCTATGCATGGCGGGGGCGATTGCGCTGCTGGTATTCCGGGTAGCCCAGCCGTATGCGTTCGAAGGGCCGAACTTCTGGGACATGGCGCTGGACCAGCGCTGGTGGGATGACTTGCAGCGGGAGCGCGACTTCCAGCAGGGGAACGCGGACTATCCGCCGTTTGTGCAATTCGCCGGGACGACACCGTTCCTGACGCCGCTGCGCAACCTGGTGCTGTGGGGGATGGGGCCCGCACTCGGAGTGACCTCGTGGCTGGCGCTGGCGGTTGGCGGAGTGTTGCTCTTCCGCAGGCGCGAAACGGCGTTCGTGTTGCCGCTGGTCTCCGGGGTGGTGGTGCTGGTGTTCTGGGGGCCGCGGTTCGTGGCGTTCATGCGGTACTTCCAGCCGATGTACCCGGTGCTGTGCATCTTCGCCGGATGGGGGCTCCTCTCGTTCTGGGGGTGGGCGCGTTCCGGTTCGCTGCCAGAATGGCTGCCGTGCGGGCGGGTTGCGGGCCGGGTGGCTCCGGGAACGCGCGGCGCGCGCGTGCTGGCGGGAGGAGCGATAGCCGGGGTGTTGGGAGGGAGCGTGTGGTGGGCGCTGGCCTTCCAATCGGTTTACATCCAGGAGCACCCGAGAATCGCAGCGACACGCTGGGTGTACGAGAACGTGCCGGCGGGGGCGGCAATCACCACGGAACTCTGGGATGACCCTGTGCCCTGGCGCTTCGGCGAGAATCCCCGGGAATACCGGGTGGTGGAGACCGAGCCATACGAGCCGGATTCGCCCCAGAAAGTGCGAAAGCTGGTGTACGGGGACCCGGCCAACCCGAACCGGGGCGGGCTCGCCAGCGCGGATTATGTCGCAATCACGTCGAACCGCATCCGTGAATCGGTGACGAAATTGGAGCGCGAGTACCCGGCAACGATCAGGTACTACGAACTGCTGGAGAGCGGTGAGCTGGGCTTTGAACGGGTGGCGACGTTCCAGGTGCATCCAACGTTCCTGGGCCTGTCAATCGATGACTCGGGGGCGGAGGAATCGTTCACGGTGTACGACCACCCGGAGGTGCGGATCTACCGGAAGACGGATGCGTGGGACAGCGAGCGGGCGCTGGCACTGCTCTACGAGGCGTATCCCGAGCGGGCGGTGAATCTTCTGCCGCGGCAGGGGAGCACGAACGGGCTGCAGTTCACGCCGGATGATGCGGATGTTCAGCAGGGGGGCGGCACGTTCAACGACGTTTTCGACGCCGATGGGTGGGCGGGCTCGGCGCCGTGGCTGTGGTGGCTGTTGTGGATCGAGGTGGCAGCCATGGGAGCGGTGCCGTGGGTAACCTGGCTGCTGCGGGCGCTGCCGGCGCGGGGCTACGGATTGAGCAAGTTCCTCGGGTTCGCGACGCTGGCAGTGACAACCTGGCTGCTGGTGGCCTGGGGCGTGGCAGACTTTTCGGGGCGGCTGGTCTGGTTGGTGTTCCAGCTTTCGGTGATTGCCGGGGCGGCGACCGGGGTCATCCGGCGGAGGGCGCTGTTGGCCGACCTGCGCGAGCACTGGCGGTCGTGGCTTGCGGTGGAGGCGGTGTTCGTGGCGGCTTTCTTCGGGTTCCTCTTGTTGCGAGCCTACAACCCGGACCTCTGGCACCACCCGCAGGGCGGGGAAAAGCCGATGGAGATCGCGTACCTGACCGCGGTGACCCGCTCGACGACGATGCCGCCATATGACCCGTGGTTCGGCGGGGGAAGCATGAACTACTACTACATGGGGTGGTTCTTCCTGGCCGTGCCGATCCGGGCACTGCGGCTGGTGCCAGAGGTGGCATTCAACCTCGGGGTGCCAACTTATGCGGCGCTTGCAGCGAGCGTGGCGTTCACGGTGGTCCAGTGGCTCGTGGGGATGGCATCGCAGGCAAGGGCAGCGGGAGCGCGCGTGGCTTCACGCCCGGGGCTGCTGGCCGGGGCGTTTGGCGCGATGCTGCTCATCGGAATTGGGAACCTGGACGGGGCCCACCAGTGGATCGAGCGGCTGCAGGCGGTGAACCGGTGGGACCTGGCCGAGGGCGTGCCGGTGATCGGCGGGGCGGCCGGAATCGCGGGAGGGCTCTGGGAGTGGCTCATCGGTGGCGCCCGGCTGCCGGGGTTCGATTGGTGGCGGAGCTCGCGGGTGCACTTCGGCTCGTTCGACATCACGGAGTTCCCTTACTGGTCGATGCTCTTCGGGGACCTGCACCCGCACCTGATGGGGCTGCCGTTCTTCGGGACGGTGGTGGCGCTGGTGGTGGCCTACGCGGCGAGTGCGCGGGAAGGCCTGCGGGGACGGAGCTGGGTGCTGGCGGGGATGATCGGGGCGGCAGTCGGGCTGGTGCGGACGGTACACACGTGGGACTTCCCGACGGTGGTGCTGATCGCGGCGATCGGAATACCGCTCGGGCAGGCGATGCGCGCGGGGCGCTGGCAGGCGCGCTGGTGGGACGCGGTGGGCCACCTGGCGCTTGCCGGGCTGGTGGCGGTGATCGCGTTTGCTCCCTACACGGGGCGCTTCGAGACATTTGACCCGGGAATCATGCGGGCGCCCGAAACGACGAAGGTCCACCAGTTTTTCGTGCACTTCGGGGTGTTCATCGGGTTTGGCCTGGCGTTCCTGGCGGTGCGTTACCGGGAGGAGCTGGCGGAGCGGGGATTCGCGCCCGGAAACGACCCATTCCTTTCGGTTCTCAACGGCAGGCTGGAGCTGACGTCGCTGGCGATCTTCCTGAGCGGGGTTGGGGCGTTCACCTGGGCATTCGGGTTGACGACGGTGGCGCTGGGCGGCGTGGGAGTGTTGTTCTTCCTGCATCTGCTCTGGCTGGAGGTACGGCGCGCGGAAAAGAACCTGGCAAGGACGCTGGCGACAGCGATGTTCGGTCTCGGGTTCGGGATCGCGGTGGGCGTGGACGTAGTGACACTGAAGAACGACATCGAGCGGATGAACACGGTGTTCAAGTTCGGCCTGCAAGCGTGGCAGCTGCTGGCGCTGGGGAGCGCCTTCGCGGCGTGGTATTGCGGGCTGCTGGCGCGTGAGGCGCTTGCGAGGCGGAGCGAGGGGGAGATCCGGGCGAGCGATTGGCGCGCATTGAGCGCGGTGGCGGGGCCGGTGGCGCTGGCCGGGCTGGTGCTCGGAGCGAGCCTCTTCATCGTCCCGGGGACGCGCGCGCGGCAGCAAGCCCGATTCGAACAGACCGGGCCGACGCTGGATGGGTTCGCGTTCTTTCCATATGGCATCTTCGTGGAGACGCAGGCGGAGCAGGATACGAGCGATGATGTGACGCTGCGGCTGGCGGATGACCGGCCGCTCATCGAGTGGCTGAGGGAGAACGTCGATGGATCGCCGATCATCGTTGAGGCGGTCGGGCCGCTTTACCGCTGGACCGGGAGGATCTCGGAGTACACGGGGCTGCCGGCGGTGATCGGGTGGGACTGGCACCAGATCCAGCAGCGGACCGATTACGGCGAGCTGGTGCAACGGCGGCGGTCGGAGACGGAGGCGTTCTACGTATCGAGTTCGACGCAGCTGGCGGTGGACTACCTGCGGAAGTACAACGTGCGTTACGTGATCGTGGGTGGGGAGGAGCGGGTACACGGTTCGGAAGCGGGGCTCGCGAAGTTCGAGCAGATGGCGGGGCTTACCGAGGTGTTCCGCAACGGCGAGGACCGGATCTACGCGGTGGACCAGTCGAAGCTTGTGCCGAGTTACCAGCTGGCAGGGGGCGTGGCGACGCCGGCCGCGCCCTGAGCGTGCCTCCTGGGTCCCAGTGGTGAGAGACTGAACGCGAATGACGAGACTACGACCAAAGCCGAACAGCACGCCCGACGACCTGGCATTCGGGATCAACCCCTGCGCGATGGCACTCGAAGCGGGGTACGCGAAATCGCTGCTGTACTTCCGGGATGCGCGAAACGAGCGGGTGCTGGAGCTGGTGGAGCGGGCCCGGCAAGCCGGCCTGAAGGCGGAGGCGGTGGACGGTTTCCGGCTGGATGAATTGACGGCGAACGGGGTTCACCAGGGGGTGCTGGTACGGCTCAAAGAGATGCAGCCGCTGGACCTTCGATCGGTAACTCGGGAGGCAGGCAAGTCATCGTTGATCCTGCTGCTGGACCGGGTGACCGATCCGCAGAACCTCGGGGCCGTGCTGCGGACGGGGGTAGCGGTGGGGGTCGATGCGGTGGTGCTGCCATTGCGGCGGGGGGCGCTGCTCACGCCGGGGGTACACCGGGCAAGCGCGGGGCTCAGCTTCATCGCTCCGGTGGCTGCCCCGCAGAACCTGGCGATGGCCATCAGGACGCTCAAGGAGGCGAACTACTGGGTGGTTGCCGCGGACGCCGGGGAGGGCGCGCAATCGGCGACGGCATTCGACTGGCCGGGGCGAACGGCGCTGGTGATGGGGAGCGAAGGGGAAGGGGTGGGCCACCTGCTGCTGCAGGAGAGCGATTTCCGGGTGGCGCTGCCGATGGACCCGCGGGTGGAATCGCTGAACGTGGGTGTGGCAACCGGGGCGCTGGCTTACCTCTGGCGGCGGCAGTGGCCGGGGGGCCAGGAGCGCATCACGCCTCGCGGGTGAGCAGGCATTCCCAGACCTGCTTTGGGTTGTCGTAGCGCCGGATGGTGCGGTGGGCGAGGTGGTCGATGGCGAAACGGCGCGGGACGGCGGCACGGGCATCCGATTCAGTGAAAAACCGTTTGGTCTCGCTGTGAGAGACCATTGAGCCGGGGACGCGGAAGAAGCCTGGCTCGATCTCCTCTCCCTGTCCGGCGCCGTGGTGGAGATCGTCGCTAGCGTTGACGCGGAAGAGAAAGCGGCCGCCCGGCCGAACCAGCTCGCCGGCGGCGCTGAAGGCCTGGAGCGTCTGCTGCCAGGGGAGGTAGTGAAGGGAAAGGCTGGCGATGACGGCATCGAAGCGGCCGGGGCGGAAGGGCATGGCGCAGACATCGGCGAGCAGGAAGCTCACAGGCGGCCGCCACGGATGGGCCGGGGGCTGGCGCCTATCGAAGGCTGTAACGGTGAAGCCGCGGGCAGCCAGGTAGGCTGCGTCGAGCCCGGCTCCGCAGCCGGCATCGAGGATGCGCGCGCCCGTGGCCCGGAGGGAATCGAGAAATGGTTCGAGCCAGGGATCGGGCGGAGCGGAGGTCACCCGGGGATGATGCGCCGGGATGACGGCCACGGGAAGAGGAGGGCCGATCGGGGATGCAGAATGCGGGCGCTTGCGGGCTGCCGCGGGGGCGCGTGCCGGAGTAGGCTCGCGGGGTGGTGACAGCGGCAATCGAAACGGACGGGCTGACACGAGTCTTCGGGCAGACAATGGCGCTGGATGGGCTATCGCTGCGTATTGAAGAAGGCGAGATCTTCGGGTTCCTGGGACCAAATGGGGCAGGAAAGAGCACGACGATCCGGATCTTGCTGGATCTGATCCGGCCGACCGCCGGCGCGGCCAGGGTACTGGGCTTCGATTGCCAGCGGGAGACGCTGGAGGTGCGGCGGAGGGTGGGATACCTGCCCGGTGATCTGCGGCTGTATGGCGGGTTGACGGGACGGAAGACGGTTGAGCTGTTTGCCGGTTTGCGCGGTGGAATGGACGAAGCGTTCGTGCGCGAACTCGCCGGGGAGATGGGGCTGGACCTGGAGAAGAGGGCTTCGGCGTATTCGAAGGGCAACCGGCAGAAACTGGGCGTGTTGCTGGCACTGCTTGGGCGGCCACCGGTGTTGCTGCTCGATGAGCCGACTTCGGGACTTGACCCGCTGGTGCAGAGGACGGTCTGGGGGGTATTGCGCAGGGAGGCGGAGCGGGGAGCAACCGTGTTCTTTTCGTCGCATGTGATGAGCGAGGTGGAGCAGACGTGCGAGCGGGTGGGAATCCTGCGCGCGGGGAAGCTGGTAGCAGTTGAGCCGGTGGTGGCGATGAAGGCGCGCGCCCGCCGCCACATCGAGGTGGACTTTGTGGGCGATGCGCCGCCGCCGGATGCAGTGCGGGTGGCGGGCAGCCGGGAGGTGCGGCGTGAACGTGGGAGCATCGAATTCGAGCTCACTGGCGAGATCGATGCGTTGCTGAAGGCGCTGGCAGGCTACAAGGTGGCCGATCTACGGACGGAGCAGCCGACGCTCGACGAGATCCTGCTTTCGTACTACCGGGAAGAGGTAGCGGGATGAGCCGGCTGCCGCTGGCGCGGAAGGCGTTCTGGGATGCACGGGCGACGACGATTGGCGGGGGATTGCTGAGCTTTTCGCTGGCATTGATGTATGTGCTGATGTTCCCGTGGGTGACGGAGGCATTCGAGGACACGGAACTCCCATCGATCTACCAGGACTTCGCAGGCGGGGCGGGCGCGATCACCGAGCCGGCGGGGTTCCTGGCGACCGAGTACTTCTCGTTCGTGCCGCTGGTGATCGTGATCTTCGCGGTGGTAGCGGGTACGGCCGCGACCGCCGGGGAGGAATCGGCCGGGACGCTGGAACTGCTGCTGGCGCAGCCGGTTTCGCGGAAGCGGCTGGTTCTGGAGAAGGCGGCGGGCCTGAGCGGTGCGGTGAGCGTGGCC
>Ga0138256_10006887_pt1 | contig 12016 bp, 15 predicted proteins | sample KNB2016incub_MG_FD_105486 | JGI IMG/M metagenome (GOLD analysis project Ga0138256, IMG submission 105486) | Active sludge microbial communities from wastewater in Klosterneuburg, Austria - KNB2014incub_MG | ecosystem: Engineered > WWTP > Activated sludge > Unclassified | place: Austria... | reverse complement strand
GGCAGGTCTTTCCAGGCAAAGGGGAGCACCGGGGCCACGTACTCGCCGAGGCCCTCGAACGGGTCGTCAAAGTCGTCGGGTTCGGGCATGGGGATAGTGTGGGGGGTGGGGGGCTCAAGGGGTGAGCCAGGGAAGCGTGAAATCTCTATTGCTTAGCGCCTGCCCGGACCCCAAGGGGCGAATCCGATGGAGCGCCTGGCGGGGGGCGATGCGGGCGTCATCAGTTCGCGGATCGCCTCGAAGACCACCTTGAACTGGGCGTCATACCTGTCTTCCAGGGCGGCCAGCTTCCTTGCGAGATCCGCGTTGGCGTTGAGCATCTGCCGCAAGCGGACGAAAGTCCGGATTATCTCCACATTGACGAGCACGGCCCGCTTGGAGCGAAGCACGGACGGGAGCATGGCAGCACCCTGCTCCGTAAAGGCCATGGGCGGGTACTTTCGATGCTCCCCGCGACCCCTCTTTAAGGTCACAGATTGGGGATGGGTTAAGTAATTCTGTTGAATGTGTGGCCGTTGCAGGTGATCTTGGGTCTTAGGCGAATGAGAGCAGTGGCCCAGAGCAGGACGGAGGCTGGGTTCGAGCCTGCGCGGCTGCTACGGAACATCTCTCGAAGAAGTCGGCACATGGATTCCACAGAGTTGGTTGTCCGCGGCAGGCCAAGTTGCGGGTGCGTGAGGTGAGCGCGGTAGAACTGCAGACATCTTAGAAACTCGCGGACCGATGTTTGAATGCGCGGGGTTCCGCAGTCGCCTTGCGACAAGCGCTCCAGGCGCTCGAGCGTGCGAGACAAGCGATTCCCATCGGGGATTTCCAAGGCGCTGCGAATGAGCTGGTGGATCTCCTCGCGCACCGGGCCACCGCGGAGCATGTAGCGCACGTTGCGGCGCTGCGCCTGCAGCTTCAGAAGCAAATGGAAATTGCACAGTTGCAGCACCCACTGGCGCTCGTGGGCGAGCCGCCGCATCCCCGGGAGGTTGTCGACGACCATCGCTTGGATGCGGCTCGTGGCACCTGGCGGGATGGCCGCCAGGGCCTGCTGCCAGCTCGATGCACCTTCCTTCCCCGGAAGCAGCTGGGGGTCGAGGAAGATCGCGTAGTTGCCGCGGCATGGCTTGAGCGCCGTCAAGTACAGGACCCAAGGCAATCCGTCGAACTCGAACCACAGGCCATCGGCCAAAAGCACGAGGGGGCCACGAGGAATCTTCTGAGGACCGGGTCGGGCGACAAACAGCCGCAACGCCTGGCGAAAGCGATACCGATACGCCGGCAATGCGACGCCCGGGCGCTTGGAGAAGAGCTGGCCGAGCGTAAAGCCCTCCACGAGTACTCGGTGGAGAACGCAGGCAGTCGTCCGATGGACCGGACGACCGCGCTTCCTCGGGCGGACCGTCCACGTGTGCTGGCATTGCACGCACTGCCGACGCCGTGGACCAAACCGCCGGACACGAGCGCCACAGCAGGGGGACTTCGCATGTTTGGAGTTCATGCATGCGAATTACTCCAAACCTCGTTGTACTGCCCGAGCGAGAATCGGGGATTAGCCCATCAAACATCAACAGAATTTCTTTACCCATCCCCAGATTGTGACCTTAAAGCTGCCGCCTCCTCCGGGACTGGTTGAGGGCCTTTACCTGGACTTCGTAAAGTAAGGCGAGATCCTCATTAACCATCACCCGGCAGCCGCGGATCAGCAGGATCCCGGATTCGATCTGGTCGGTAGAACTGTGGGGCACCGAGGTTGCCATTCCCCGTCATCGCACCAGCCGGAAATGACGCTGACAACCGTTCCCTCACCCCCGGCTCCTCAGCCAGAGAAGAGGGGAGACTTCAATAAACCGGCAATCGCGCTTCCTATTTGGCGCCAATAGCGCGCCGGGCGATGTAGCCGGAGCGCGACTCGCCCGCCTCCTTGGCCGCGGCATCGATCCGCCGGAGCACGCGGGACGGCAGCGTGATGTTCACTCGCTCCGTCTTGTCCGAAAGCTGCGACAGGTCCACGGAGACCAGCGCCCACAGCCAGCCGCGGAGGGCACGGTCCTTGCGGAGCTCCTCGATGGCGCTGGGCTCCGGCACGGGCATGCCGTCGTCGATGGCGACTTCCAGCCACAGCTCGATGGCTTCCTTCGCGTTGTCGATGGCTTCCTCGATCGTGTCCCCGGCGGAGAAGCAGCCGGGCAAGTCGGGAACCACGACGCCAAAGGCGTGCTTCTCGTCTCCGGGTTCGATGGCGATGGGGAATTTCATTTCAGTCCTGCCTGCTTGAGTATCTTGGCGACCAGGCCGACACCAAGATCTTTCTTCGGGTGAGGGACCGTAATGTGCCCGGGCCTGCTCGGGTGCACGAAAACGTGGTGCGAGCCCCTGCTCGCGCGGAGCTGCCATCCGGCCGCCTTGAGCTGGCGAATGAGTTCCGCGCTATTCATTTATGCGCATGGTACACACTTTTCGGGGGCGGGGAGAAGGACGTCAGGCCGCCCGGCGCTGCCTCGCTCGGCCATTGAGCAACGCGGCAAAAGCCGCCGCCACCTCGGGAAGCGGCCGCGTGGCGATGCGGTTGCCCGCCAGCCGCACCGCCCCCGCCATCCAGGCGCCGCGGATGAGGCCCAGGTGCGCCGTGGCCAGACGCCGGTCCTGCGCGTCGCGGATCGAGATCACCAGGTCCCTGCCCTGCATGCAGCGCACGGCCCAGGTGCGCGCGCAATGGCGCATGGCGTGGCCCTCTTCCCACAACTCGTAGGCATCGGCGAGCGCCACTACGCGGTGCCCGGCGAGGAAGGCCTCGCGCACCGGCACCGTCCAGTGCACCTGGTCGCGGCGGGCATACGCGTGGGCTTCCTCCTGCTCGGCCCACAGGCGGTGCTGGCGCAGCATCCACGGCCAGCCCGCGCGAGCCTGGTTCGCGTCGATGTCGGGGTTCTCCGTTTCCAGCCACTCGTAGACATCCTCGAACTCGGTGTCGAGGAAGCGGCCCATCCCCGCGCGCGCATCCACGCTTTCCAGACGCCGCCCCAACGCGCGCAGGAAGGGTGGCCAGAAGCCCTCCTCGAGCGCCCTGGCGTACACGCTTGCCGGTATCCCCGGCTCGTGTCCGTTGGGCTTGATGAGGCGCGCGAGCACGGGGCCCGGCAACAGGCGCCCGGCGAGGAGGCACGCCTGGATGCTCCACGCATAGACATCGAGGGCGTTGCCGTTATGCGCGTGGACGAGGGGCATGCGCATGGCTTCCGGGTCCGCCTGCAGCAGGAGCTTCCAGCCCGCGTCCCCGATGCCCTTGGCGCGGAAGGCGAGCTTCAGGTCGCGCACGGGTTCCGCGTGCTGCCCGAGCGCATCGGCGAGCACGGCACCGGCGTAGGGGCGAAGCAGCGCAGGGCATTCGCGCTCGATCACTTTCAGGTCCTCCGCGCGGCGCCAGATGGCGTTCAGGTCCCATGACCGGAGGGCGAGCCCCGTGCCGCGCGGGATGCCCAGGCGCGCCCAGTCGAGCACCTTCGGGTCGAGGGCGAGTGCTTCGGCGACGCGATCCTGAAGCGGGTAAACGATGTCGCAAGCCTCTACCCGGGCCCACAGCAGGCGGAAGGCCCGCCCCTTGCGGATGCGTCCCGCGAGCGCCTCGATCGCCCTGGCGCCGGGGTCGGCGCCGCGCGTGGCGATCCAGTCGGCCATGAAGAACGAGAGCCACCCGTCGCCCTGCAACACCGGGCTTACGAATATGGAGCTTTCGGGGGGCCCCGCCACAAAGCGGCCCCGGCCCGCGGCGTAGGCGAAGTGCACCCAGCGCACCGTGGGCATCACGAAGTAGCGGAAGCACCCGAGCACCTCCACCGTGCGCAGGCCGCCGCGCTCGGTGACCGTCACCGGGTCCTTGAAGCGCCGGGCGAGGGTGGTCCAGGCGCGGGGGACGTGGGACTCCGGGAAGTCGGCTTCGGCCCCCGTGCTGGCTTCGTCGGGGAAGAGGCTCGCGGGCTGCGGGTCGGGGGGATGGACCAGGTAAGGCTTGCGATCTTCCATCGGTGGATGAGTGTCGATGGGGTCGGAGATGAGGGGAGTGTGGAGCGTGGCTGGCTCAGGGTGTGAGCCAGGGGATGAGGAGGGATAATCCCGCCATGAGGAAACCCCTGCCGATCGACCGCTTCATCGCCGCCCTCGCAGACTTCTCGCGCCCCCGCGTGTTCAATCCCTGGGCCGACTTCGACCGCGCCAACGATTTCGGCCCCGAGGCCCCTGCCATCCGCCGTGAACACCTGCATCGCTATCTCGCCGAGCGGGTCGGCCGTGCGCGGCTGCTGTTGGTCGCGGAGGCCGCCGGCTACCAGGGTGCCAAGTTCAGCGGCATCGCCATGACGAGCGAGCGTCAGCTTGCGGCATCGCCCTCCGCCGGGAGCGCGTTCTTCGAGGGAACGAAGCGGCGCACCAGTCGCGAGATCGTGCGGCCCGCCGGCTTCACGGAGCCGACCGCATCCATCGTCTGGGGGAAGATGCTCCAGGCGGGGCTGCAGGGACGGGATTGGGTCAACTGGAACACCTTCGCGTGGCATCCGCAGGGGGCGACGGCACTGGCGAACCGCACGCCGACGCCGCAGGAGCTGGCGGCAGGGCTACCGGCGCTGCAGATCTTCCTGTCACTGTTCCCCGAAGTCCCGATCGTGGCGGTGGGGGACAAGGCGCGTGGGGCGCTGGAGGAGTTGGGCGTGCCCGTGGTCGCTGCGGTGCGTCATCCGGCAAACGGGGGCGCCACGAAATTCAGGGAAGGAATTTCTCGAGTGCTCGCAGCCGTGTGCCGTTGAGCCCGGGAGAAGAGAGGACCCTCACCCCCGCCCCCTCTCCCAAGGGAGAGGTGAGCCGAGTTACGCTGGAGATCGACCCGTTGCCTGCCGCAGCACGTACTGTTCCTGCTCAGGGGTCTCGATCGCGCCCCGCCGCGCGGCCCGCACGCGGTTGATGGCATCCCGCGGGGCGATGCCCAGCTCCACCAGCATCCTCGCGGCCACGAGCCCCGACCTTCCGAGGCCGCCGCGGCAATGCACCACGACTCGCTCCCCCCGGCGCAGCATGGCCAGCAGCGCGGGGCCGGATTTCTCCCACCCGGTCTCGAACGCCTCCTCGGGCACGTTCACATCCCGGATCGGCAGGTGGTGCCAGTCGAGGCCCAGCGCCTTCGCCTTCTCGCCGAGATCGGGAACGCGGAGCAACTCGAACTCGTGCAGTTCAATCAGCGTCACCAGCGCGACGGCACCCCAGTCGCGGATGGCCAGGAGGTCGGCTTGCAGGTCGCGCGCCCACGGGCCGGTCATGGCGTGGCGGTCGTGCTTTCCGGGGCAAATCGTGAGGCCGATGGTCCCCGGCGTCGCACCCGCCGCGATGCCGTCGATGCGCAGCGGGTCCGTCTGGCTGGTTCGCGCGTTTTCCATCGATCGAGCATACGTCACGCCTGCGCCTCCATGGCGCGCCGGCGAATCCCGAGCGTCGGCAGCCGGATCGACTGCCCCGTAAGCGACCTCGCGTCGTACTCCAGCCTACCCGGGTGCCCGGCGCGGTGGACGTGGATGAGGGTGAGGACCGCCATCACCGCCACGTCCTCCATTGACACGGGCCGGGCGAGGTCCAGGTAGTAGTTGGACGAGCCGTCGAAGTCGTGCCCGAAGATTTCGGGCAGCCGTGTCGGCGCGTGCCAGCCCAGGTTCAGCAGGATGCGGTAGTCCTCCTCGCTCAAGTGATCACCCTCGGACAGGTAGAAGTCCGACACCGACTCGGCCCGCAGGCCGAACGCGCCCTGGTCCATGAACTGCACGTAGCGGTCGGTGCCCTTCACCTGCAGGACCAGGAACTCGTCCTCCTCGAGGGCGCACAGGGAGACCAACAGGCGGTCCGCGAATTGCCTCCACGCTTTCGAAGTGACGGGCTGCCTGGGGGCGGAATGGAGCGGGGATTTGCGCGGGCGGGCCGGGCTCCGGTGCCTGGGCTTGGCGGTCTTTTCGGTCATCGGGATCCTCCTCTCTCGGTGGCCCTCCTGGGCGGGGCGGGCGGGCTCTGAATCCACGATTCAAGTGTATGGAACGGGGGGCTCAAGGGATGAGCTTGGGCCCTCCGGCGGCAAGTCATCCGAGGCCCCTTGCAGCGCGTTACAGGGAAGTGCCGCCACTGGAGCCGATGGAAATGACCATTTATAATCCTGCAATGGACATTTCGATCACCGAGTTCAAGCACCACTGCCTCGAGATCATCCGCGAGCTCGAGAGGACCGGGCAACCCGTCACCATCACCCGCCACGGCCGGATCGTGGCGCGGCTGGTGGCGCCTTCGCTCATTCCCGCGGGCGACACGATGAAGCCCTGGGAGCGCCTTCGCGCCATCGGCGGGCGGTTGCTGGCCGAGCCGGACGAATCCGTCCTTCGCGACGAGGACTTCGACGCGCTGCGATGAGCGTCCTGCTCGATACCCACGTGTGGATCTGGTGGCTCACGCCCGGCGACCGGCTACCGGCGCGGGAGCGGGCCCGCCTCGACGAGCTGGCCACCCGGTCGGAAGTCCACCTGTCCGCCATCAGCCTGTGGGAGGCGCAGATGCTCCATGCGCGCCGGCGGATCGAGTTGCCCGGGGGGTTTGCCGCGTGGATCGCGGCGGCGGCCGGCCCCGACGTGGTCAACCTGGTTCCTTTGGATACGGAAGTCATCGTCGCCCTCGATGAACTCCCCGGCCGCTTTCACGGAGGCCCGGCCGACCGGATCATCGCCGCGACGGCCCGTTGCAAGGGCCTGCCGCTCGCCACCTGGGACAAGGCGCTCAGGCGTTCGCGGTCGATCGAGATCTGGCGGGCTTAGGGGTCGCCCCGCACCCGCCAGTTCTCCACGCGCAAGCCCGATACCCTGTCGAACTCCCGCACGTTGGATGTGACGAGCACGAGCCCGCGGGCAAGCGCGGAGCCGGCGATCAAGATGTCGTAGGCCCCAATCGGCCGCCCCCTCCTTTCGAGCGCGGCGCGAAGCGAGGCGGAGGCCTGTGCATCCTCTGTCGCATAGGGCAAGACGGCAACTGCCCCGAGAAAGGCCCGCATCACCGGGCCGAGCTTTCCGGCCCTGGCGGGAACCCGAGCGAGGCCGTACTCGACTTCCATGACCGTGACGGCGGATACCGCGATCTCGGCGGGCGACGCCGACTTCAGCCGGCGAAGCGTTCCGGCCTCTCCCCGGGCAAAGTCGCGGAGCACGCAGGTATCGAGAAGCCACGTCACCGGAACGGATCCTTCTTCGGAGCCCGAACCGCCTTGCGGGCGGATTCGAATGCGGGTGCCCCGGGATCGCCCTGGAATGCCATGACGGTGTCCGGCCATCCTGGCCGGGATTGCTGGTCGAGGAGGTGGGCGACCGCCTCCCGGATCAGGGCATTGCGGGTGGCGCCGCGGTGGCGCGCGAGGGCGTTGAGGCGCTCCACGGTCAGGGCATCGAGGTAGACGTTGAAGTTCATGGGCGGGCCGGGGAGATAACTGCTGAGTATGTTATATCCAGCCCCTCGTTCTGACAACGCACCGGCGCGCGTAGCCGTTGACGGATTCTTCTCCCTCATCCCGCGAGACGGAAAGGGGGCATTGCCGCGCAGTGGTTGAAACCGGGGCCGACGGAGTAGCATCGCCCCACTGGCTCAATCGATGAGCCACCCCGGGGGGAGACTGCCGCGATGAACCAGCTCGAGCGCTTCCACAAGATCGAGGACCTGCTGCGCAGCCGCACCGTGGTGTCCAAGGAGGACTTCCTGCGCGAGCTCGAGGTCTCGCCGGCCACCTTCAAGCGCGACCTGGAGGCGATGCGCGACCGCTTCAACGCGCCCATCGAGTACGACAGGGACAACAACGGCTACCGGTTCACCGACAAGTCCGCGACCGGACCGCGCTACGAGCTTCCCGGGCTGTGGTTCAACGCCTCCGAGGTCCACGCGCTCCTCACCATGCAGGAGCTGTTGAAGGGCCTGGACCCTGGCATCCTCGCGCCGCACGTCGAGCCGCTGATGGTGCGGCTCAATGCCATCCTCGCCCCGCACGCTCAATCGTCTTCCCATGGCACCGGAGAGCAGCCCTCGCTCGACGAGATCCGCAAGCGCATCCGCATCGTGAGGATGGCCGCGCGGGGGATGAAGCTCGAGTTCTTCGAGCTCGCGGCCACCGCCACGCTGAAGCGCCAGCGCCTGGCCATCACCTTCTGGAGCCGCAACTCCAACGAGACGACGGACCGCACGGTGTCGCCGCAGCGCCTGGTCTTCTACCGGGGCAACTGGTACCTGGACGCGTGGTGCCACCTCCGGCACGAGATCCGCAGCTTCGCGCTCGACGGCATCCGCACCGCCAAGCTCCTTCCCGACAAGGCGAAGAACATCCCCGAGGCGGACCTCGATGACTACCTGGCCTCGGCCTTCGGCATCTTCGCGGGCAAGCCCAGGGGGTGGGCGAAGCTGCGCTTCTCGCCGGCGGCCGCGCGCTGGGTGGCCCACGAGCGGTGGCACTCCAAGCAGCGCGGGCGCTACGAGCCGGACGGCGGCTACATCCTGGAGGTGCCCTTCGGCGACGACCGCGAGCTGCTGATGGACATCCTCAAGTACGGACCGGAGTGCCGCGTGCTGGAGCCGGACGAGCTGGCCCGGAAGGTGGCCAAGCGCGCCAAGGAGACGGCCAAGCTCTACGCGAAGTAGAAAAAGGGGTCAGATCCCTTTTTCATTTAGGCTCACGTCGTGAGCCTCGCGGGCGGCACAGTGGGGTGAATCAACCCTCACCCCGCCCCTCTCCTGCAAGCGGGAGAAGGAAGCCAAGGAGCCGCCATGGACCACGAAGTCGCCGCCGACCTTCGCCCCCCCGAAACTGCCGAGTGGCTTCCCGTGGGCCTTCGCGAGCCGCCCACCCGATGGCTTCGCGGCCGGTTCGACGAGGTCGCCGCCACGCTGCCGGAGTTCGACCGCGGCCCGTTCGCCATGGCGCCGGAGAACGAAGGGCCGTGGCACGCCAACGAGCTTCTCGACCTCATCACCACGCGCGATGCCGGTTCGTGGTCGCGCCGCCCGGTGGCGGTCGTGTCGAAGAGCTACCGGCTCATCGGGCACCGGCAGGCGGCGCAGATCCTCGCCGAGTCCCTGGCGGACCTGGGCCTGGAGCCCGAGGGTCTCGACACCCACGCCACCCTGGACCGCTACGGCGCGCGGCTTGCGCTCGAGGTGAACCTGGGCGCCGGCTGGGTCGTGCACCCCGGCGACGGTCACCCCCTGGTGCTGCAGCTTCGCTGCCTCAACTCCGTGGACGCGAGCGCGATGCTGCGCGTGTGCTTCACCTGGTACCGCCTCGTCTGCACCAACGGGCTGGTGGTGGGCTTCTCGAAGAACGTGGGGCGCGTGGTGCACCGCGAATCGCGCTTCGCTCCGGACATTCGCGACGAGATGGCACGGGGACTGGCCCTCGCGAAGGAGGACCGGTTGTCGATGCGGCGGTGGCTGGAGAGCGGCATCGACCCCGGCCGGCTCGTGCCCTTCACCGACGGCGTGCTGAAGGACCGTTGGGGCTCCCGGGACGCGGCGCGATTCCTGCACATCGCGCGAACCGGGTTCGACGCGGAGTTCGTCGACCGCTTCCAGCCCGGCGCCCCGAGCGACAAGGTGATGACGCCGACGATCCGCGTGCCGGGAAGCCCAACGGCGGCGCGGACCGAATGGGATGTCGCCCAGGCGCTCTCATGGGTGGCGCGCGACCGGCGCGACCCGGCGGCGCACCTGGACAGGCTGCTGGAAATTCCGCGGCTGGTCGGGAAGCTTGCGGAGGAGAAGGCGTGAGACTCCGGCGCCCCCTCACCCCCGACCCCTCTCCCGGAGGGAGAGGGGAGCCGAATCGGGACACACCCGCGATGGGAAGGACGGGGGAGCCGCAAAGGGGGCCCACCCGCGCAGGTAGCGTCACGCACCTCCCCTAATCGCGCCACTGCCGCAGTGGATTCGATCTCTAATTCCGGATGCTCAGGGAGGCAGCGCCATGCTCGGTGCGGTCGTAGGCGACATCGTCGGCTCCATCTACGAGCGGAACAACCACCGCTCGAAGGATTTCCCGCTGTTCGGCGCGGGCGCGGACTACACCGACGATTCCGTGCTGACGCTGGCGGTGGCCGATGCGCTGCTGCACGGGCTGCCGCCGCAGAAGGCGCTCTACCTGTGGGCCACGCGGCATCCGAAGCGCGGCTATGGCGGCGCGTTCGCGAGCTGGCTCGACACCTGGGAGCTCGCGCCGTACAGGAGCTGGGGCAACGGTGCGGCGATGCGCGTGAGCCCGGCGGCGCTGCTCGCCAACTCGCTCGGCGAGGCGCTCGAGCTCGCCACGCGGGTCACGGAGGTCACGCACGACCACCCGGAGGGCCTCAAGGGCGCGAAAGCCACGGCGCACGCCATCTTCCTCGCGCGCTTCGGCGCGGGCGCCGACGAGATCCGCCGCACCATCGCCGAGGCCTACGGCTACGACATGGACCGCACCGTCGACGCCATCCGGCCGCGCTACAGGTTCGACGAGAGCTGCCAGGGGACGGTGCCCGAGGCCCTGGTCTGCGCGCTGGAGGCGACCTCGTTCGAGGACGCCATCCGCAACGCGGTCTCCATCGGCGGCGATTCCGACACCGTGGCCGCCATCGCGGGCCCGGTGGCCGAGGCGCGCTTCGGCATCCCGGATGAAATCGCGCAGCTGGCGATGGCGCGCATTCCCGACGACATGCGCGAGACCCTCCTGAAGCTGTACGCGCACTCGGAGTACGCGCACCCGGTGCCGGGAGCGCGGCCGGCCATCCCCGTCGCGCAGCTTCGGCGGCGGTACGAGGCGCTCCTGCCCATCCAGGAGCTGCCCGGCGAGCGCACCTTCCGCATCCGGCTGGGCAGCGGCTGGGAATCCTTCCTCTACCACGGGCCGGGCGCGGCCGCGTGGATCAGGCAGCAGCTCGCGGAAAGCGGGCCGGGCTCGCGCGACCCGATGCTCGCGGACTGCGCGGAGCTGGTGGCGCTGGTGCGCGAGGCGTGGCCGGCGTAGCCCTCGCGCTCCCGGGAAGCACGCAGGGCGCTACTTGTTCCACTTCGCCAGGTCGGCGATGTCCACCTTGAAGTCCTGGTTCTTCGGCAGGTTCTCGGCGTTCAGCTCGTCCTCCACCTCGCGGAAGAGGATGGCGAGCTTGAAGCTCACCTGGGCGACGCTCTTCGCGTCGGCGCTCATCTGGACGCCGGTGCTCGAGACCTCCACGACGTTCTGCAGGAGGTCGGCATAGATTCGGGCGGCGAGGACGCGGGCATCGGCGTCGACTACGAGGACGGGATCGGGCATGGGAATTCTCTTTCGGGGGGAAGGTCCATCGTACGCTACATTGCTCCCCGCCCCCGGCCCCGCTGCCGCTAGCGCATGACCCGCCCGCGCCCCTGGTTCTTGGCGTTGTAGAGCACGCGGTCGGCCGCATCGACGAGGGCCTGGGCCGTCGGGCCGTCTTCCGGGAAGCCGCTCACGCCCGCCGAGAAGGTGATGCCGGTCCTCGAGACCTCGCCAACCGTGGTGGTCGCCGTGCGCGTGGCCTCCAGCAGCGCGCCCACGCGCGCCACCGCGTCCTCGGCCGTCGAGTTGGGGAAGAGCAGGCAGAACTCCTCGCCGCCGTAGCGGCAGACCACGTCGCCCGCGCGCGTGCCCTCGGTGAGGACGCGCGCCACGTTGCGCAGGACCTCGTCGCCGAAGAGGTGCCCGTGCTGGTCGTTCACGTCCTTGAAGTGGTCCAGGTCGAGGATCGCCACGGCGAGCGGCTGGTTCGTGCGCGAGAAGAGCGAGAGGAGGGCGGCCAGCACGGAATCGAGGTAGCGGCGGTTGTAGAGCCCGGTGAGGGAGTCGCGCAGCGCCTCCTCGCGCGCGCGGTCGCGCTCGTCGCGCAGGCGGTTGAGCTCGTAGCGGATCTGCACCGCGTAGTAGCGCGCCCTGGTGCCCATGCCCAGGCGCCGCTCGTAGGCCTGGAAGTACTCCTTCTGCAGCGCGAAG
>Ga0138256_10006882_pt1 | contig 12018 bp, 6 predicted proteins | sample KNB2016incub_MG_FD_105486 | JGI IMG/M metagenome (GOLD analysis project Ga0138256, IMG submission 105486) | Active sludge microbial communities from wastewater in Klosterneuburg, Austria - KNB2014incub_MG | ecosystem: Engineered > WWTP > Activated sludge > Unclassified | place: Austria... | reverse complement strand
CTGTGATGCGAGCGATCCCTCGGCGATGGCGCAGGGATAGGCCCCGAGGCGCATGGTACCGCCTTTATTCACGATGGCTTTTTGCTCTTCCATCATGGCGATCACCGGGGCCGTGGTGTCGGGGTTCATCTCGGTGCTGTTCGCTTCGGCCATGCCCAGCACGTTGCGTGCGAACTCGATCACCGCGCATTGCATGCCCAAGCAGATGCCGAGGAAGGGCACCTTATGCTCGCGTGCGAACTTGATCGCATCGATCTTGCCCTCGATGCCCCGGTGCCCGAAACCAGGCGCCACGAGGATGCCGCTCAGCCCACCGAGATGTTTGGACACGTTCTTCGGGGTGAGTTTCTCGCTATGCACCCACTTGATGTGCACTTTGGTCTCGTTCTCCGCGCCGGCATGTTCGAGCGCTTCCTTGATGCTCTTATAGGCGTCCTTCAACTCCACGTACTTGCCCACTAGGCCGATATGTACTTCGCCTTTCGGGTGCTTGTACCGGCGCAGGAAGTCTTTCCACGGTGCGAGGTCCGCAGCGGGATAGCCGGTCACGCCCAGGCGTTCGAGTACCACTTCATCCAGTTTCTCCTCCTGCATCAAGAGCGGAACATCGTAGATCGTTTCCGCGTCGCGGCTTTCGATCACAGCATTGGCCTCCACATTGCAGAAGAGGGCGATCTTCTCCTTCATGCCCTTCTGCATGGGGTGCTCGGTGCGGCAGACCAGCACATCCGGCTGCACACCGAGGCTCAGGAGTTCTTTCACGCTGTGCTGCGTAGGCTTGGTTTTCAGTTCGCCCGTGGTATGCAGGAAGGGGAGTAGGGTCAGGTGTACCACCAGGCAATCCTTGCCTTTCTCCCAACGCAGTTGACGGATGGCCTCCAGGTAGGGTAGGCTTTCGATGTCGCCCACTGTCCCGCCGACCTCGGTGATCACGAAATCGTAGATCCCTTTCCGGCCCAAAGCCTGGATATGCCGCTTGATCTCGTCGGTGATGTGCGGGATCACCTGCACGGTCTTGCCCAGGTATTCGCCCTGGCGCTCCTTGTTGATGACGTTCTGGTAGATGCGCCCGGTGGTGACGTTGTTCGCCTTGCTGGTGGGAACGTCCAGGAAGCGCTCGTAGTGGCCCAGGTCCAGGTCGGTCTCCGCGCCGTCCTCGGTCACGAAGCACTCGCCATGCTCGTACGGGTTCAGCGTACCGGGATCGACGTTGATGTACGGGTCCAGCTTCTGGATGGTGACGGTGAAGCCGCGTGCCTGAAGCAATTTGGCCAGGCTGGCGCTGATGATACCCTTCCCGAGGGAAGAGGTGACACCGCCGGTAACGAAAATGTACTTGGTGGAGCCCGTCATCACGCTGCGACCCGACCCTGGATGGGAATGGTGATCACGGGGCGTAAAGATAGTCGGCGGGAGCAGAGGGTGGAAAGAGCCAGCAGGTCGATCGGGTCGAGATCCCATTTCTTCCTGTCCCACACCGAGACGAGGAGGCACGGAGAAGGCGCAAACCCATCGATATCACTTCGCTCCGGTCGCGATGACAAGGGAGCCATGTTCCGTGCCTCCGTGGCTCCATGTGAACTATCGCACGGCTTAGGCGATCGCCCCTACTGGAAATGAGTGGATCCGGACCTGGAACCGGAAGAACTCAGACCAACCCTCGTTCGTGATCCGAGATCAGAAGCTCCAACTCAACCCGGCGCTTGGTAGGATCGGCAACTGGTCAACCCGCTTGCCACGTGTGCGATCGTAGTAGAAGATGTTCTGGCGGTCGTACGCATTGGTCACGCTAAGATCGAATTCGATGATGTTCCGGTCGCTGAGCTTCCAGGTTTTGGTCATGCCCAGGTCCAACCGGTGGAAGGTGGGTAGGCGCCCTTCGTTCAGTGGGCCATAAAGCAGCACCAGTTCCCCATTGCTCGTGGTGTAATCCGTGCCGATGCCGCTGCCGAAGGGGTTCCCCTCGATATAACCCTGTGTCTGTGTGAAAGGGAAGCCCGACCCGAAGTTCCAGCGCCCGGTGAGCTTCCAGGCATCGTGCCGGCCGAAGGTGTAGCTCACCACCAGGTTCGCGTTGTGGCGACGGTCCCAGATGGGATTGTAGCTGTACCGCCCGTTCCAACGGGTCACAATGGTGTAGGAGTATACCCCCCAGAAGTAAAACCCGCCCTTCTCGTACTTCAGCAACAGATCGCCACCGTAGGCCTTGCCCGTCTCCACGACGAAGTCCTTCTTCAATTCATCCGGCTTGTCCTCGAAATCGGGACTGTCCTCGAAAAGTTTGTCCCGGTTGATATTGGTCACCTGGCGGAAGTCCTTCAGGTAGCCTTCCAGGTTGAGGGTGATCTCGTTGGTGATGTCCACCTCGAAGCCGGCCAGGTAGTGGTTAGCACGTTGCAAGGGGTCCTTGATCTTACGCGTGGTCCCATCCTCCTCGGTGAAGTCTTCTTGTAGATTGTCCGGAGAGGACAGGAAGCCATAGAACAGGTTCACCACATCGCGATCACTGTTGGCGGCGACGAGGTTCTGGCTGTAGCGGCCCGCAGCGGCTTTGAACCGCAGGTTGTTGGTGATGTTCCACTTCAGGCCCATGCGCGGCTCGATGTTGATCACCGTGAGAGAGGCGTAGTACTGCACGCGCAATCCGGGGTCGATGATGAACTTGCCGAGCTTCTTCCGGTAGTTCACATAGGCGGCCAGTTCGCTGGTGTTCTCGTTTTGCTCGTATTCCTGGCCGCTGCTGTTGAAGAACTGGAAATTGGTGCGGAAGCCCAGCACCTCAAGCCCGTACTTGATCTCATCGTCGCGCACGAAATACTTGAAGTTGAGGCCGCCGTTGAAGCCCGCGATCTCGCTGCTCCGCGCGGGCAACGCCCCTTCGGCCAGTTCGATACGGTAGTTGCTGAGGCTGAACACCCCGTCGATGAGTACCGCGCTGCCCGACGGTACCAGCACGAAGTTCGTACCCGCTCCCCAGTTGTTCCAGTTCAGGTCCCCGACGCCCCTGTACTGCACCGCATCATGGAAATTGAAGCCGAAGAGATTGAATTTGCTCCCGTTGGCGCTATTGAAGCTCAGCTTGCCATAGGCATCGGTGAAAGAGAACGGCAGGCCTGCGGTATCCACGTAGGTGTAGAAGACCTTGCTGCTCTGGTCCAGATAGCTGTGGCGCAGGTTCAGCAGGAACGAACTGGAGCCTTTCCCCGGTGCGCTCTGCTTCTTCAGAGGGCCTTCCAAAAGCAACTTGCTGGCGAAGGTGCCTACGCCTACCCGGCCCGCGATCCTGGTCTTGTTACCGTCCCGGGTGGTGATGTCCATCACCGAACTGGTGCGGCCACCGTGCTCCGCGTTGAAGCCCGCTGTGAAGATGTCCGCGTTGCGGATGATGTCGTTGTCGAACACGCTGAAAAGACCGATGCTGTGGAAGGGATTGTACAGCACCATGCCGTCCATCATCACCTTGTTCATGATGGGCGAGCCCCCACGCACATACAACTGGCCGCCTTGGTCGCCGGTGAAGATCACCCCGGGCACCACTTGGAGGTATTGGGCCAGATCCGCCTCGCCGCCAATGGCCGGCAATCGATCGATCTGCTTGGGGTCCAGCTTGGTGACCCCCATGCGTACTTCGGTCTGGGCCTCTTGCTTCTCCGCGGTAACCTTGAACTCCTTCAGTTGCACATTGATCTTCTTCACGAAGAGCTTTTCGGTGAGGATCTGATCGGCACGAACGCTCACCTGTTTGCGCAGGGTGTCGTAGCCCATGGAGGTCACCATGAGGGTGTAGTCGCCTGGTGGGATGCGTGAGAGGGAGTAGTAGCCGTTCACATCGGTGCTGGCCCCGATGCTCTTGCCCTGTAGCATCACGTTGGTGAAGATCACAGGTTCTCCATTGTCCTGGTCGTACACGAAACCGCGAATGGTACCTGTGGTGTTCTGCGCGAGCAGGGCCAGGGGAGCGAGAAGGGCGGCGCAACCCAGTGCGACACGCGTAAGAGAACGGATGATCATGCGATGCCTGTTCCTTGCAGGAGGCCCTGCCTTTGGGCGCGCTAAAGTAGCTGGATCGACCCCACGGCCGAGCGGTCCCGGGGTGGAAGGTGGTGTCGTTGAGCGGTCGCGATATACAGGTCCGGCCGCTCGTTCAGGGGTCGATCACGCGGATCAACAATTCCTGAAGGAGTTCGCCTTCTTCAACGCTGCTCCCACCCATGCCCTTGCTGCGCAGGTCGCAGGTGCGCAACAAATGCTGTGCACGGAGCAAGTGGTCGAGGGAATAGTTGCGGGCGGCGCTGCGGTAGTCGTTCAGGAAGAACGGTGGGACCTTGGCCATGCTCGCCAGTTCCTGGGCGGGCCGTTCTCCCAAAGTGTGCATCAGGACCAATTTGGTGAGGTAGCCGTTCAGTGTGGCGACGGTCACCGGCAAGGGGTGGTTCTTGGCGTCCTGGCCGTAGTGCTTGGCGATGCGCAGCGCCTTCACGCGGTCACGGTTGCCGATGGCGTTCTGCAGTTCGAAGATGTTGTGGTCCTTGCTGATGCCCACATAGCGCTGTACGATGTCCGAGGTGATGGTGCCGCCTTCTTCGGTCACCAGACAGAGTTTTTCCACCTCCATGGTCACCTTGCCCAGGTCGGCGCCGAGGTGCTCGCTCAACAGGTGGGCTTCCGCTGGCGCTATGCGACGTTTGTGATGGGTCACGTAGCGCTGCACCCAATCGGGTAGTTGCTCGTCCTTCAACTTGTCGCTGGTGAACACCGTGCCGGTCTTCGCCACGCTCTTGCTGAAGCTCTTCCGCCCATCCACCTTCTTGTTCTTGTAGCAGATAACCAACACGGTGCTGGGGGTGGGTTTCAGCACATAGGGTTCGAGTTTCTCCAACTGGTCGATCCGCCACCCCTGGGCCGCCCGGAGCACCACGAGCTGGCGATCCCCCATCATGGGATAGCGCAGGCAGGTGTCCTTCACCTGATCCGCATCGCAATCGCGGGCGTACAGCACGTTCAGGTCGAAATCACGGGCATGCTCTTCCACGGCCCCACGCTCGATCTCGCCGCATACCCGGTCGATGAAGAAGGGCTCCTCTCCGTGCAACAGGTACACGGGTTTGAACTTGCCCGAACGCACCTCGGCCATCACTTTCTTGAACCCGTCCAATACGCTCATGTGCGGATCCTCTGTTCCAACGGAGCGCCATATGTCGGCACTTCTTCGTGTGCCAAACTTAGGCAGTGTCCGGCACCAGCGTCAGTCTTCCTCCACCTTCTCCTTCTTCACTACGCGGTAGCGCAGCAGCACATCGGTGAAGGTATAGCTCGTGCCCGTCACCTTGGCCTCGCGCATCGGCATGCGCTCGGTCCACTCCAGGTCTTTGTTCTTGGGCTTCGGAGGCAATGGAAGCGGATCCAAGGCGTAGCCGTCCATACCCTCGATCGTGAAGGAGATCATCCGGAAGTTGTTGGCGCTGTTCAGAGAGGCCTCCGCAGGGATCACCACGGTATCCCCATTGACCGCTATCTCCGCGGTGTCGATGTCCGCGTAGCGATTGTCCTTGTCCCCCGCAAAGAGGCTCATCTTGATCTTGTCCGCCTCGAGCTTCCCGTTCGGCAACAGACGAGCGGGCATGTAGACCTCGATGCGCAGTGCCAGGTAGTGGCCGTCCAGCACAGGGGGATGCACTACGGAGAGCAAGGCGAGCCCGGCAATGCCAAAAAGGGAGCCCTGACCTAGGAGCAGCGCCAGACCAGCGGCTTTCCAGAAGTGCGCCCATTCCACAGCATGTACCAGCTTGGCGCCCAACAGACCGAGCACCAAACCTCCGATGAACGCGGCCGGTATGAATATGAAAGCGATCGCCATGCCGCGGCCCCCTTCGAAATCGGAAACACCCATTGCTCGGGTCACGCGATCGGCCACGGGCATGGCCACCAGTGCCGTGATCAAAGCGTTGAGCAGGGCGACGACGAGGGCGATCTTCCAAGACATGGGGCTTGCCTGTCTTACTCGAAGCGCAGGTGCTTCACCGAACGCCCTTCGTTGATGATGTCGCGCAAACTCATGACCCCCACCTTCACATGCGTTTCAGCGAAGCCGAGGGTGACCTTCGCATCGCTGGCGCTGGTCTTCACACCCTCTGGGACCATCGGCTGATCGCTCACTAAGAGGAGCGCCCCAGTGGGAATGCTGTTGGCGAATCCTGCGATGAATATCGTGGCCGATTCCATGTCGATAGCCATGCAGCGATCGCGGCGCAAACGCTCCTTGAACTCCTCGTCATGCTCCCATACCCGGCGGTTCGTGGTGTACACCGTGCCGCTCCAATAGTCCAGGTCCATGTCGCGGATAACGCCGCTCACGGCGCGGTGGATCATGAAGGAGGGAAGGGCCGGCACCTCGGGTGGGAGGTAGTCGTTGCTCGTGCCCTCTCCTCGGATCGCCGCGATGGGTAAGATCAAGTCGCCCAGCTCGTTCTTGCGTTTCAGCCCGCCGCATTTGCCCAGGAAGAGCACCGCTTTGGGGTTGATCGCGCTCAGCAGGTCCATCACCGTCGCTGCGGTCGGGCTGCCCATACCGAAGTTGATCATCATCATATCCTCGGCGATGGCAACCTGCATGGGCTTGCCTGATTCCTGCAGCACCGCACCGGTGAGGTTGCAGAACAGTTCCAGGTAGTTGCCGAAGTTGGTGAGGAGCACGTACGGCTTGAAGTCCGTGAGGGGCACCCCGGTGTACCGGGGCAACCAGTTGGTGACGATCTCTTCCTTGGTGCGCACTTTTGTGGGATGATGGGAACGGCATGATCGCGCTCGACCTGCCGGACCACGGCGTCAAAACTAAACAAGGACCCCAAGGGACCCTGGTGTTCGATCCTTGGCGTCGCCGCTGGGTCGCCCTTACGCCAGAGGAATGGGTTCGGCAGCACTTCCTGAACCACTTGGTGCAGGACCTGGGCTGCCCCGCTTCGATGATCGCCGTGGAGCGTGGGCTCACTCTGAACGGGCTGAGCAAACGGGCCGACGCCCTGATCCACGGACCCGATGGGACACCGCTCGCGCTTGTGGAGTGCAAAGCACCTACCGTGAAACTTGTACAGGCCACTTTTGATCAAGCGGCCCGCTACAACCTGGTGTTCCGGGTACCTGTGCTCCTGGTAACGAACGGCCGCACCCACTATGCGTGCGCGATCGATCGAACGGCCGATCAAATACGCTTCCTTGATAAACTGCCGGATTACGCCGCCATGACCGCCTTGGCGCTGACCTAAATTTGGACATGCGTTCACTCATTACCCTGCTCTTCCTTGCGCTGCTCGTCGTTCCAAACTTCGCGCAACGACCCCAGCCGTTCGGACTTCAGCTCGAGTACTTCTTGAAGCGTCCGCACATGGCGAACGAGGAGGTGGACCTCCTGCTGCGTGGCGATGCACGGATACTGGCGGACGCGGTGAAGCAGGTCGAAGGCCGCGTGAAGATGACCATGGCCGATCGCGTGAGCGCGACCGTTCCGGTGGCTCGTGTTCTTGAACTGGCTCAATGCCCCGCACTGCAAGGGATCGAGTTCAGCATGGACCGCGGCCGGACCATGAACGACTCCATGCGCGTGCGCAACCGCGTGGACTTGGTGCATTCGGGAATGTCTCCGCTGCTTCAAGGGTATACGGGGGATGGTGTGGTCATCGGCATCATCGATACTGGATTGGAATTGCTGCACCCGGACTTTCAGGATAGCCTGGGGAACACACGCGTGCTCCATTATTGGGACCAGACCTTGAACGATTCTCTGCCGCTCGCACCACTGCCTTACGGCTATGGCCAGGAGTATGACAGTGCAGCGATCAATGCAGGGCTTTGTCCGGCCGTGGACCCTTGGTATGAATATGGTCATGGTAGCACGGTCGCTGGCACCGCTGCCGGGAACGGCCTTGCCAACGGACGGCACAAAGGCGTGGCGCCCGATGCGGACCTGATCATCGTAACAAGCGATTTTGGACGGCCCAACTGGCGTGCTTCCGTGGCCGATGCCGTGAAGTACATCTTCGACCAGGCCGCTGCGCTCGGGCGACCCGCCGTGATCAATGCCAGTCTTGGCGATTACTATGGGAGCCACGACGCTTTGGACGCTGCGGCCTTGATGATCGACAGCATGTTGGACGCGGCGCCAGGCCGCGCGCTGGTTTGTGCTTCCGGTAATAGCGGATCGATCCCGAACTACCACCTGTCCTATCCGGTCACCATTGACACGGGCTTCACTTGGTTCTCCACCAACTATACCAGTGGGTTCGGCTTTCCCTGCGTGTATTTCGAGCTTTGGGCGGACACGACGGACTTTGAGCAGGTCCACTTCGGTATCGGTGCTGATATCTCCACCAGCAATGGTGTCCCGCACCGTGGCGATGCCCCCTACCATACCGTCCAGGACGCGCTCAATACCTTGGTCGAGGATACCTTGTACTCCATCGATGGCAACCGCCTGGCCGTGGTGAACTATTACGCCGAGCTGCGCGGTGGTCAGTACCGCATGGATGTGATGTTGGCTGAACCGGATTCGGACACATACAAGTTCCGTTTCAGCACCACCGGTTCGGGGCAGTTCGATGTATGGTCGTCCAGCTACTTAGGGACTTCGGAGATCTTCTCCAACCTCGGGGGATTGGTGGGTTTCAGTGATAGTGCGCACTACAGGCTTCCGGACGCGGAGAAGCGCGTGGTCGATTCGTGGGCTTGTTCCGAGAAGGTGATCACGGTGGGCAACTACCGGAACCAGATCTCCTACACCGACCATACCAATACACTTCAAACGTTCACAGGTACACCTGGCGAGTTGGTGAACACGAGCAGTGGAGGCCCCACGCGGGACCATCGCTTGAAGCCGGACATCGCCGCCACGGGTGACATCACGCTCAGTTCAGCCCCCTTGGAATGGCTGAATTTGCTCATCGCCAACGATCCCGCCAAAGTCGATGTGGGTGGGTACCATATCCGGAGCGGAGGCACCTCCATAGCCTCGCCCGTTGTTACCGGAACCGTGGCCCTGTTGTTCGAGCGCTGCCCCAATGCGACTTGGTTCGACGCCAAAGAGGCCATCATCGCAGCGGCGCGGGTGGACAACTTCACGGGCACTGCACCGAACAACCTCTGGGGCCATGGCAAGCTCGATGCGTTCGGTGCATTGCTCGCGGCGGGGCCTGATATGACCTTCATCGTGGACACCACCATTTGCGACGGCGATAGCGTACTGGTGACGGCCCCGTCCGATCTGATCGACTACACCTGGAACACCGGTCTGCAGAACGCTCCGTTCTATCAATCCACCAACGGACAGTATTTCATCGATGGCACGAACGACGCGGGTTGTTTCGGGTACTCCGATACCATCACGTTCAGTGTGGTGCCGTTGCCTTCCGTCCCGGTTATCACCCAACTCGGCAACACGCTGGAAAGCACTCCCGCCACGACCTACCAGTGGTGGATGAACGGCGCACCCATCAACGGGGCGGATCAGCAGACCTACGATGTGTACGTGACCGGTACGTATGCGGTCTCGATCACAGATGCGGAAGGATGCGGCGCCATGAGCGACACGCTCTTCGTCCTTTCCACTGGACTTGCGGATCCTTTCGCATCCGACATACGGATCTGGCCAGTGCCTGCGGCGAACGAGTTGCATGTGCAATGGCCCGAGAACATCCCGGCTGTGCACGTGACGCTTGAAGTGAACGATGCACAGGGTCGCTTGATAGCGCGCGGGCGCGCGGTCACGACCAGGGAATTCGTTCTGGACGTGAACGGATGGGCGAGCGGACTTTACACCTTGCGCATCCAGAGCGATGAGAGCTCGCGGGCTGTGCGGTTCAGTGTGCATTGAACTGCGGGCACCCACGCGTTGTTAGCGCACCAGCACCAAGCGCTCCGTAACTCCTGAAGCGGACCGGATGGTGTAGGTCCCTTGAGCCAGGTCGCTCAGGTCGAGTTCGATGCGGCCGTTCACGCGGCCCGACCAAAGAGTACGGCCCATGGCGTCGTGGATCATGATGTCCTCTGCTTCGTTGCTCAGGATGGTCAAAGCACCGGTGCTCGGGTTCGGGAAGAAGTGGAACGCCTGAATTCGATCGCTCACTTCGTCCAGACCGCTTGGTAGGTCGTTGTTCGCCGCGAAGGTGGGTGCCTGCGGCACGAAGCCTCCGGTGCCGTTCGGAACGCGCGCATAGCCCAGGTCCGTGGATTGATCACCGAACACCACTTGGTCCATCACTGCGGTGTCCGGGCTCACGAGCCAAACCTCTTCGCCGCTGGCGCTGAGTTTGAAGTTGGTGTGGCCATCGCCTTGCTGGGTGTCCTCATCGGCCCAGAAGATCAGGTACCCGTTCGGTTGGATGATGGAACCGGGTGGAATGGTCCACTTCGTGAGGTTCTGGCCATCGTCCGTGAGGAAGCCACCGCTCAAGTCCACACCGACCGTTCCATTATTGTATAGCTCGATCCAGTCCTCGTACTCTCCGGCGGCATCCGCAGCGGTAGCGCTATTGGACGCCATCAATTCGTTGATCACCACACCCGTGAAGGCGGCGGTTTCCACCGAGACGCGATACACGTACACATCGTGCTCCGCGCCAGGAGGCGCGTAACTCACCGTTTGTGCCGGGTTGTTGGCGGTGGCCTCCACATAGAAGCGCACATAGCTGTTGGCGCCATAGGCTGGGATCTCGCCGCCGTAGACACCATCGCCGGAAGCGCCATCCTGGTGCGCGCCATCATCGGCCATCAGGACGTTCTGGAAACGGCCTTCCAATTGGTCGGAGTAGAAGAGGCGTACTGCGGAAATGCCGTTCGTTGCGGTGACCGTGGCACGCACCCAGGCGGATGTCTGGTCATCAGGCGCTTGCCAGATCGTGCCACCGGACTCCATCTCCACGTCGCTGATCGTAGGGGCTGGTTGCGATACCTCGCTATTGCTCAGCAGAAAATTCCTTCGGTTCGTGACATAGGTCTGTAGTACGTTCAGCTCGTTCTGAAAGGCGTTGTAGGTGTAGAGCTTCTTCGGATCGTTCTGCACGATGGTATCGATCATCGCTTCGTAGCCATCGAGCAGTGTGGACACGACCGACGGCTGCAGCTTCTCTTCGATCAAGGTGCGCATATGGGCCAGGTAGCGCTGGCGGAGACGGGGCACTGCGAGGATCCGGTTCAGCAGCGGGTAATTGGCATCGGTCTCGTGGTAGAAGGCGCTCCAGTTCACCGCGTTCGTTTTCATCACACTGTTGCCATCGAACTCCTGTGGGATCATGCGGCCGCTCTCCGGTTCCCAATACAGGTAGTAGTCCATCTTGCCTTTGTGGGCGTAGCCGTCGTCATCGCTGAAGGCGATCTCGGAGGCCAGGAACCAGAGCGTGCGATCGAGGTCGATGAATTTCGCCAGGCTGTCCTCGAACTGGGCGAGCGGAAGGCCTTCCAATTCCTGGCAGACCTGTACCAATTTGGTCCAGGGGTCCGCTGTGCCGCTGCCTTTCAGCGTGTAGTAGGTCTGGTAATCGGCGGTGTCCGGTCCGAGGTCGTTCAGCGCTGCGGTGCCATCACCCCACATGCCGCCCATCTGGCCATCGGAGCGGTCCGCACGCCAGCGAGCACCTTCATCATCGAAGAACCATTCCTGGATGAAGTCCTTGTCGACCTGCTGCACATTGGGGTAGAGCCCCCAGTTCTCGCCATTGATATGCAGGCGGACGAAGTTCGCCTTGGCGGCAGGGATGTGGTCGCGGATCAACTCGAGATAAACCACCTCCCGCAGAAAGGAAGCGTCCTGGAACGCGTTGTTCAGGTTGAGCGTATTGTAGCTCATCACGTCCTGGTTGTTATGCACATGGTCCAGGGTGATGTTGAACGACATCTTCTCCGCGTTCTGCGGCAATTGCATATAGCTGGTCTGCCCTTTGAAACGCGCCCCTACACTATCGTAGAGCACGCCATCCACGGTGAGGTCGGCCAGCAGGTCGATCTGGTCCTGGTAGTTCTGCTCCAGCAGTT
>Ga0138256_10006881_pt1 | contig 12019 bp, 13 predicted proteins | sample KNB2016incub_MG_FD_105486 | JGI IMG/M metagenome (GOLD analysis project Ga0138256, IMG submission 105486) | Active sludge microbial communities from wastewater in Klosterneuburg, Austria - KNB2014incub_MG | ecosystem: Engineered > WWTP > Activated sludge > Unclassified | place: Austria... | reverse complement strand
TGGGTGGTCATTTCGATTGTCGTAGAAATCAATTAACATCTTTGGAAGGATGTCCTGAAACAGTGGGTGGTAATTTTTATTGTAATAGTAATCAATTAACATCTTTGGAAGGGTGTCCTAAAACAGTGAGTGGTAATTTTTATTGTAATGTTAATCAATTAACATCCTTAGAGTATTGTCCTGAAACAGTAGGTGGTCGTTTTTATTGTAATTATAATCAAATAACTAATTTTGATGGACTTCCTGAATTTTTTGAACAGGATATTAGTCTAATTGGAAATCCTGTTAATGAGATCTATGAATTGTTTAATGAAGATCCTAGATGTATCTATTGGATCAGGGAATTTGGTGTCATCCAGGGTGATGAAGTTGTTAGAGACAGACTCGAAGAAGTCTACCATACTTTAGGAATGGACATACCGAAGGATATTAAATTAAGTAATTATAATTTGGTCTGATAAACAACAAAGAGTATAAAAACGCATAAAATTCATCAATGATAAATGTAGATCCTGATGTTTTTTTAAATACTCCTATTCCCGATTCTATCTGTGATAAATTCATAGAAAGTTATGAAGTTCATGATATGAAAGTATTAACCCCAAATGGTTTGGTTAATATAGAAGCAATTGGTAAAACAATTATGTTTGATGAGTGGTCGATCTTAACATCAGGAGGGAAAAAAATAATATGTGCTGATAAGCATATTCTATATCGATGTGATGATATTGACTTTGAGAAGAAAAAATACAATTCAACTGAAATATTCTGTGAGGACCTTAAGTTAGGTGATTTCATATCAACATCTGATGGTCCTGAAATGATAGTTGAGTTCGGAAAAACCGGATCAAAATCCCACATGTATGATCTTCAATTATCAGATGGATCTAACAAACAATACTATACTAATGATATTCTGAGTCATAATTCTCTTTGGATGCAGAATTTTGCATATAAATCTGCAGACTCTGGATATAACGTTCTTTATGTTACTCTTGAAATGAGTGAAAGAAAAGTATTCAAAAGGATTGGATCCATGAGATTGAAGATACCGATCAATGATTATGATAAGATCAGCATGGATATTAATTTCATGAAGAAAAAAATATCAGGACTTGGATCTGCTAAAGAGGGGGGTGATCTATTTCAAAATAAAATTGGTAAGATATATACTAAGTTTTGGGCAGCTGGTACGGCAACTATATCTGATATTGATAATTATATAAGTAAATTACAACAAAAGAAGTCCATTAAATTTGATTTAATAATCATTGATTATATCACTCTAGTTGCTCCAGCTAAGGGAAGTGGGGATAATCTCTATATCAAGGGTAAGCATTTAGCTGAAGGACTCAGATCAATTGGATCTAAGTATAATTGTCCCATTGTTACTGGTATACAAGTGGCTAAAGATGCTTGGAATTCGGCTGATATAACACTTGAATCTGTTCCTGAATCCAAGGCCATTGCTGAAACAGCCGATACCTTTTTTGCTATAATAAGAAATTCAGAAATGAAAAGGCAAAATTTATATCGACTTAAGTTATTAAAACAAAGAGATGGAGATTTCTTGAAGTCCCAAATAAAAATAAATTTGAACCCAACATTCCTGTCATTGGAAAATGATCAATTTATTGATCAATAAAATAATTATTAATATGAAGAAAAAGAAGAAGATAGAAGAAGGTGAAGAATTAGATTCTTATTTATCCAATGAGGAAGATGAAGAAGATGAAGAATTGACTGAGATTGATATTAGTATTGATGATGATGAGGTTGATATTACCATTGATGTTTCTGATGAAGAGGATGATGAAGAGGACTCGGATGTAGATGTGGATCCTGTTCCAATTGTAGATGATATTATACTTTCAAAACATCAAATGGAAGGTAAGCATTCACTGAAGTATGATTCGATCTTTAAAGGTAAAAAAGACGATAAGGTAAATGAAGAAGATAGTACTACGGGATATTTCAATGAGAAATTCGAAGTTGATAAATCCTCGTTTTTTTATACCGAATCTTTTGAATCCGAGGATTATAATAGATCTAAAAATTTGAAGGATAAGGTCTATAACGCTTTATCAGAACATACTAATATAAACTTTCTTAACAATAGAAGAAAGCCATCCAAAATAGATTTTAATAATTATTACCATCTTCTTTTTGTTTGCCTTGAATCTGAGAAGTTCTCTAATATTGAAATATTCAATGAATTGTCCGTTTATTTTTCAGATAATTTATTTAATATGTTCAAACTATTGGACAATAAATGGAGAAATTTGATCATAGATGAACTACAAGATCATATTGGGAAAAGTAGAAATTCCAAAGAAATAGAAAATAGAAATATCTATATCGGAACAGAAGTAGAATTCACACATGAAGATGAGTTTGGAGAACCTAAATATTACACGGGTGTTGTTGTAGAAACCATATATGAAGAATCATTATTCATTATAGATTCTTATGAAAATTTATATGATGTTTACCTGGATTCTATTATAAAAATACTCAATAATACAAAATTTAAATACAATTTGAATAAATTGAATAACATAGATTTTCTCTAAATTTCAAACTTAGAACCAACCATTGAAAAGTGAAGAAAATATATAATGCTATGGTCATAATATCCATAACAAAAATAAAAAATAAAATATGATAGACAATAATACTGAAACCGTAGAATCGAAAAAGACACCTACAAAATCCAATGAACTGATAGTCACTAAAAGAAATGGTGATAAGGAAGTTTTTGAAGCTGAGAAAATAAATAAAGTTCTAATATGGGCTACCACTGGATTAAGTGGAGTTTCAGCTTCTGATGTAGCTATGAACGCTAGTCTTCAATTCTACCCAGGTATTAAGACCTCTGAGATCCATAAAGTTCTGATACAATCTGCTGTGGATATGATAACAGAAAAAAATCCAAATTATCAATATGTATCTTCAAATCTACTTAATTATTTACTAAGAAAAGAAGTCTTTGGGACTAATGTTGAAATGCCTGACCTATTATTTTGTATAGAAAGAAATATAAAGTTGGACCTATATGATAAGATCATATTAGAAAAATACTCAGAAGAAGATATATCCAAATGTGATTCATTCATTAAACATAATAGAGATTATGAATTGACTTATGCTGGAGTTCAACAACTTATTGATAAATATTTGGTTAAAGATAGGTCAACAGGAAATTCATATGAGACTCCTCAATTTTGCTTTATGTTAATATCCATGACAGTATTTGCTGACTCTGATCCAAATACTAGATTGGATCAGGTTAAAGAATTATATGATATGATATCTGAGCATAAGATATCACTACCAACACCAATAGTGGCTGGTATACGAACTCCTAATCGACAATTTTCTTCATGTACCTTGATTGAAATAGAAGATTCCTTGGATTCAATTTTTTATGGTAATGTGGCCATTGGTCAATATGTGGCTAAAAGAGCTGGGATTGGTATAAATGCTGGGTCAATAAGAGCTCAGGGATCTAAAGTTAGAAATGGGGAAGTTGTCCATACCGGAGTTATTCCATTCTTTAAAATGTTCCAATCCACATTACACTCTTGTAGTCAAGGAGGTATAAGAAAAGGATGTTTAAAAAGAGATACTCTAGTTAAAGTTGTTGATTTTGTTAAAATTGATGGTAAAGACTATAAACTATCAGATTCTATTGAGATTGACGGTAGTATGGTGATGATATCAGATTTGATTAAAGATTAATCCCACCCTGAGAACTTAATATATAAAATAAAAAGTTATATATGGGCAAATATGAATGTAAGATATGTAAAAAAGAAATTGAATTATTGAAGAGTCACTTGAAAAATACACATAAAATGAAAATTGATGAATACTATTCTGAATTTATTGGCGAAAAAGATATCTATGATAGGTATATGAATGCCTCTAAGATATCAAGACAAGTAAGATCACCAAATAGTATCCATTTCTATCTAAATAAGGGAATGAGTGAGGAACAAGCTAAGAAAGAGTTAGAGAAACATAATTTAAACAATCCATTTAGAAAATTGGATGTGTCTCCTAGACAAAAAAAGTATTGGACTAATAGAGGGTTATCTGAGGAGGAGTCTCTTAAAAAGATCAACGTATTAAATTCAAATAGTTTAGAAAATTTAATACTAATTTATGGTGAGGAGGAGGGTAAAATTAGACGCAAGAAGTATACTGATGGACAATCAAGAAAAGGAGCCACTATACTTAAAAATCTAATGAAGAAGAATAATATTTCTATTGATAAAGCAAAAGAAATGATTGTTCAAAGAATGAGGAACATGTCCCCGAAATCCATATCTAATTGGATTAGTAGGGGATTTTCTGAAGATGAAGCAAGAATTGAAATGTATAACATCGGGAGAAAGACGTCTCCTAGATGTCTTGATTATTGGCTATTAAAAACTAATAATGATTATGTGCTATCTAAGAGACTTTTAAGAGACTATCAGGATAACAACTCATTAGATAAAATATCTAAGAGGAATAATATATCTTTAGACGATGCTCAAAAAGTTCAAAATGAGATTTTTAATAGAATGTTAGAGACATTTTATTTGAAAGGTGTTCTAGTCAGACCAGAGTTAAAGAATGAGTTCGAAAAATATAAATTGAAAGTAAATAAATTAACCAAAATATCTTACAGAAGATATAAGTACATAATAGATCCAAAAAATCTAAGAGGTAGAGAATATCATGTTGACCATAAATACTCTATAATTCAAGGATTTTTTGAAAATATCGACCCAGAGGTTATATCTTCGCCCTTTAATCTAGAAATGAAGACATCACATGACAATTGCTCGAAACAAGGAAAGTGTGATATATCAATTGATGAATTATTAGAAAAAATAAATATAGACCATGAAAATAGAAGTTAAATACAAAGATGTTTTTATACAAGATGTAAAGGTTGGAGATTTTGTAAAATCTTTCAATGTTGACTCGGCAAAAGTAAGACATAATAGGGTTGGAAATACGATATTACCAATCGTTGAGAAAAATAGACAAATCAAGGTAGAATGTTATGACGGATCAATAGTCGTAACATCAACTACTCACCCAATGTGTTATTTTGATACAGTCTCTAATAAGTGGTTGTATAAAAATACTGGAGAGTTGGAGGTTGATGATATATTGAAAAGTCAAGATTCCGAGACTAAAGTTATGAATACAGTGATCGGTTTGGATGAAGATGAGCAGTTCTATGACATAACTGTCGAAAGAGATAATAATTTTTTTGCTGGTGAGGAATCTGATAAGATGGTGGTTGTCCACAATTCAGCAACTTTATACTTTCCTTGGTGGCACAAGGAAATTGAAGATGTTCTTGTTCTGAAAAATAACAAAGGAACTGATGATAATAGAGTTCGTCATATGGATTATGGAATTCAATTCGAAAAATTATTCTATTCAAGATTAATAGCAGGAGAAGACATTTCATTATTTTCTCCATCTGATACCCCTGGTTTATATGAATCATTTGGACTTCCGGAATTTGAGGAAACCTATGTAAAATATGAAAAGGATAAGACCATACCAAGAAAGACGATCAAATCTAGAGATCTAATGGGTGAGTTTGCTAAAGAAAGAGTTGGTACTGGTCGGATGTATGTTATGAATATAGATAATGCTAACATCAATTCCCCATTCATTGAGAAAATGAAAATGAGTAATTTATGCTTAGAAATATTATTACCCACATCGCCTATTGAGACAATATATGATGTTGATAATAATATTGATACTGAGGAAAAGTCAGATGGTGAGATAGCGTTATGTACTTTAGCAGCTTTTAATCTAGGTAATATTAAATCATTTACGGAATTGCATAAAGTTGCTGAATATATTGTTAGGATTCTTGAATATGTTGTGGAGAATCAAGATTATCCAATAAATGCTGCTAAGAAAATGCTTAAGAGAAGGTCAATAGGAGTTGGAGTTACGAACTTTGCTTATTGGTTGGCAAAACAAGGAGTTAAGTATTCAGAAAAGGAAGCTCTTTTCTATGTTGATGAGTTATTTGAGAATATCCAATATTCATTATTGAAGGCATCAAATAAACTTGCTCAAGAATTAGGACCATGTGAGTGGTTTGATAGAACAACCTACTCCAAGGGGATATTACCAATAGATAGATATAATAAAAATGTTGATAGTCTTATTAAAAGAGATAGAACATGTGATTGGGAGGCTTTAAGATCAGATATTCAAAATCATGGTCTTAGGAATAGTGTGTTGACGGCTATCATGCCATCGGAATCTTCATCTGTAGTCCAAAACGCGACTAATGGAATCGAGCCGATCAGATCCTTAGTAACCACAAAAAAATCCAAATCCGGATTAGTCAAGCAGGTGGCGCCTGAGTGTATAAAACTCAAGAACAAATATGAATTAGCTTTTGAAATGCCAGATAATCGAGGATATACTAACATATGTGCTGTTATCCAAAAATGGATTGACCAGTCAATCTCTGCAAATCACTACTACCAATATTCATCAGACGGTATCTCTATTTCAACCATAACAAAGGACATTTTATACTCATATAAATATGGACTTAAGACCCTCTATTATGCAAATACAGATGATAAGAAGTCTGATGATATGGATTCTATGGGATGTGATTCAGGGGCTTGTAGCATCTGAGGTTAAATTAATGTAGAGGAGTCGGTTGGCATAATATATAGATCATGTTAATTAACGATGTTATAAAATTAGAGATATCAAAATCTAATTTAAACTATTATAGCAGAAAGTTGGATAATTTAAAAATTGGCGATGTTATTGATGTCAGAGTGAATTCTCTTAGTAGAAATTCAGGAATGAGAGTTGATGTTAGGTGTGACTATTGTAACATAGAATTTAAAATGGAATATCGTAAATACCTAAGAGGTATTAAGATATCCAATAAAAGTTCATGTAAAAGTAGATCATGTATAGATTTGAAGATGAGGGAGTCTAATATAATAAAACATGGAGTTGAAAATGTCATGCAATTAGATTCATCGAAGAAAAAGGCTAAAAGGACTAATATTAGTCGATATGGAACATCAAACCCAAATCAACTTAAATCCATAAAAGATAGGATCAAGAAAACAAATTTAGAAAAGTATGGTGTTATTCACCCTATGTTATTAGATGAGTTTAAGGGTAAGTTCAAATCATCAATCATGGATAAATATGGTGTTGAGAATGTCAATAAACTTGATTGGGTTAAGGAAAAGATAAAGAAAACAAATTTAGAAAAGTATGGTGTTGATAATTACACTAAAACTGAAGAATATAAATTAAGAACAAGGGAGGTTTGTAATAGTAAGTGGGGAGTTAGTAACTATACTAAAACAAAAGAGTATAGAGAAAGGACAAACAAAACAAATGTTGATAAATGGGGAGTTGAAGTGTTATCACATTCGGAAGAGTTTCGAAAAAAGAACTTCATAATATCCAACCATCCGAATTATGTAAGATATATGGTTGATGAGAAATTAAATGTATTTAATTGTGACTGTGGGCATGGACATACATTTAAAATACCATCTGATAACTTCTACCAAAGGATTGGTAATATATTATGCACTGAATGTTATCCAATTAGTGATTCTAGGTCTATTAAAGAGCAAGAATTGTTTGCGTTCATAGATTCCATATATAAAGATGATATTATCCAATCCTATAGAGATACACTCGAAATAGATATTTATCTACCTGAATTAGGGCTAGGGTTTGAGTTCAATGGACTTAGGTGGCATTCATCTGTATTTAAAGATAGAAAATACCACTTGAATAAAACTAACTATTTCAAGGAAAGGGATATTAAGATAATTCATATCTGGGAAGATGATTGGGATTTTAAGAGGGATATACTAAAGAGTCAAATTAAAAATATTCTTTCTAAGAGTGATAATAAGATATATGCTAGAAAATGTTATGTTAGAGAAATATTGAATACTAAGTACATAAGGGATTTCCTTAACGAGAATCATATCCAAGGATCAGTTGGTAGTGTAGTTAAATTAGGTCTATATTTTGGTGATCAATTAGTTAGCTTAATGACATTCAACCATTCTGAAGGAAGGGAGAAAATGGGAGATGGTGAGTGGAATTTGAATCGATTTTGTAGTTTACTAAATACCAATGTTATTGGAGGAGCATCTAAAATATTCGCATATTTCGTCAAAAAATACGACCCCAAAAGAATAATTAGTTACGCTGATAAAGATTGGAGTGGTGGTGGCCTTTATTCAGTTCTTGGGTTTAATAAGATCCATGAAACTAAACCCGACTATAAGTATATTATAAATAACCAAAGGGTACATAAATCCAGATATAGGAAATCTTATACTGGAATTTCTGAATCGAAGTTAGATATTCCTAAAGTTTGGGACTGTGGTAAAATTAAATATGAAATTAATATATAAATTATGAAAACTATGAAAGAATTCTTTTATCCATTAGTCTGGGTGATCCGTGTGGCTACTTGGTTGGTCTGTGGAGTGGCATGGTTTTTTGTTTGGTTATCAGAAAGATACTCACCAAACAATCCAAGGTTGAGGTCCTTTAAGGAGGACCAGAGTGACCTTTGGGTTCATTTGACAAAAAATCTGAAAGACTATGAAACATATTAAAAAAATTTAGTGAGGATGAGAGGTCTCAATTAATTCAACAGAGAGATGAGGCAATCAAGATTATTAGAGATTTAGATGATGAAATGAGTAATAAGATAATTTATGACAGCAGTGAAGATGAGATAGGATGTCGGTCATGTTGTGATGTATTGAGTTATGATGCGCATGACGAGAATTGTCCATATTCAAGAGCTAAGAAATTCCTATCTAGTCTAGATAAAAGTTCTTAGATAGATGGTTGGAATTTGAATATATTTTGACTTGGTAAAATTAAATATGAATATAGAATCGATCATAGAACTAGAATGTAAAGGAAGGCCAAGTGAGATTTTTCATATAGTCTCACTTAATCGAACATGGCCATATAATCTGGAAATAGAAATGGATATTGGGAACCATAAAAGATTTCTTGATCTTACCAATAAAAGCAAGAAATCTTTTAATATCCGATCATCTTCTAGGACTTTTCTAAGATGTCACTTTAACAGTGATATATCTAGTATTCAACCTTTTATAAATCTTAAATTCAGTTCATATAAACATAGGAATAATAAACTATACTTAGTTGATAAGATAAGAGAGAGGAGTTTAAGGCTATTACTAAATTAAGATATGAAAATAAATATAGTTGGAACAAGTGAGATTTTTGATATAATTTCAAATTATAAACTTCAAAGTTTTTTTAAAATGATCAGGGATAAAAGTCTAAGATCATTATTGAATTAGGATATGAAAATTTATATGACCCGTCAAAGAAAACACAGAAGTCTTTAGATTCTGTGATGAATTTGACATTTCAAAAATGGAGAAAAGTCATTATTTTCTTTTAATATATACTTATAGAAAAACAAAGTTGTCTATAAATGTTAAAAGCATATAAATATAGAATCTACCCAAATCAAGAACAAAAAGAATTGTTATCAAGAATTTTTGGTCAAGTTAGATTTGTCTATAATTTAGGATTGGAAACTAAAATTAGTGCTTATACTGGAAATAAAAAACATCTTGATATGTTTAATTTAACTAAACAAATTAAAGAATTAAAAGACAATGAGTGTGATTGGTTAAAAGAAAGTCCATCTCAAGCACTTCAAATGAGTATTAGAAATTTAGATAATACTTACACTAATTTTTTTAAAGGTGCTGGTTTTCCAAAATTCAAGAATAAATATTCAAAACAATCATTCCAGTTACCTCAAGGAGTATTTTTAAATGATGATAAGAAACAAGTATGGATACCAAAATTAAAATTTACCGATATAGATTTACATAGAGAATTTAAAGGTGAAATTAAAACCGTAACCGTAAGTAAAACAACAACAAACAAATACTACATAAGTATTTTAGTCGATAACAAAAAAGAAATACCTAAAAAACAACCAATTAAGTTAAATACAACCGTTGGTGTCGATCTAGGTATTAAAGACTTTGTTATCACTTCAGATGGAAAGAAATTCAAGAACCACGATTTCTTTAAATCTGTTATGAATAAATTAAGGGTTGAACAGCGTTCCCTTAGTAGAAAACAAAAAGGATCAAACCATTACATTAAACAAAAATTGAAGGTTGCTCTATTACATGAACATATTAAAAATCAAAGAGAAGATTACTTACATAAAATAAGTAAATACCTTGTTGATAATTATGATACAATTTGTATAGAAAATCTTGGTGTATCAAACATGATGAAAAATCATAAATTATCTAGAGCAATCGGTGATATGGGATGGTATAAATTTAAATCATTCCTTGATTATAAATGTAAATGGTATGGTAAAAATTTAAGTGTGATTGGTAGATTTGATCCTTCAAGTAAATCATGTTCCGTTTGTGGAAAAATAAATAAAGAATTAACATTAAAAGATAGAAGCTGGAAATGTAATTCCTGTGGAACTGAACATGATAGAGATATTAATGCTGCTTTAAATATAAGAAATTTTGGGTTGAGGAACCAACCCAGCGTCACTCAAAGTGAATGGTTACATTGTGCTTGTGGCGTAGAAACACATCAGTCTTTAGCTGATGTGTAGTTCATATAGATAATCATACTAGATCGGGTATTTTTGAAATAACTACTATAGAAGAAGAAATATCTCCATTTACTATCAAAATAAAATTAGATATAGAAAATTTAAATGCATTGCGTGATATCCTCGATCAGAATTTAGACTCTGATGGAAAATTTGAAATTAAGATGGATCACATTTCTTTGTTTAAATGCTCTATTGCTTGTGTGCATATTAATGAAAAAGAAATGAACCAATATGGAAGAGTAGAGTTGGATAAATGGTTGGGTGATAGAATGATATCAATTAAATATGATTTTTTTGAGCATCTTAACAACAAAAATTTTATGATCGGTAAAATAAGAGAGAAAAATCTAATATCACTATTGAAGTAAGAATGGAATTTTTCTACATAGAAACTATTGATAGTATCTTTAGTGGGTTATTACAATTTGATCAATCAAAACATCCTTACGAATCAATTTTTAAAATAGACATTAACTTGAAAGAATTCAATGATGTGAATTTTCAATCCTGGGATTTGCAACAAAACCTTTATGAAAATAAATTTACCATATGGGTGGAAAATACTACTTTTTTTGGTTGTTTTATTACTAAATTGGTAGAAGATGCTAATCAATCAATATATCATTTCATTATGATTATTTTTTACATCAAAATAATCAAAAATTATTAACTGATAAGATAAGAATGAGAAATCTAAGATTATTAACATGAATATTAAACAAATACCCATACTACAACAATAATAGTTATGAAGAAAATAGAAAAAGTAATAGAGACTCCAAACTCATATTTTGATGCAGATTATCTTAAAGAGACTGTATTTAACTCTGTAGATGACGATGATACTGATGATGATTTCAATCAACCAAAAAAGCCAACAAGTAGCCAATCATCCAATACTCCAGTTCTTGATACATATAGTCGAGATCTTACCCGGATGTCGGAGGAGGGGAAGTTAGATCCTATTGTTGGTAGGATCAAGGAGATAGAGAGAGTATCTCAAGTTCTGTCAAGAAGAAAGAAAAACTCACCTATATTGATCGGTGAGCCTGGTTGTGTTGATGGTAGAACCATGATAGATATTAGAAAGATATCAGACCATGGATCACACAAGTTGATAATTGAATATTAATATAAATGGATATCATAGAAGTTGGTGGATATACAGATGGTGGTACGATCCAAATTATTTCATCAGATGGAAATTATTATATAGATTCTAGAATTGGGACAACCACAAAGGATCAATATTTTTTGGGTATCCAAAAAAGGATAATAGTAATATTATGATAGATCAAGATAGTATCAGAAAGGAAATAAAAGATG